>JAEEGG010004548.1_pt1 | contig 33520 bp, 26 predicted proteins | sample 9134161 | NCBI WGS metagenome assembly JAEEGG01 (sample SAMN16246543, study PRJNA631951) | gut metagenome | biome: gut microbiome; feature: rumen; material: CR-attached | host: Bos | place: Iran: Karaj | collected 2018-10 | reverse complement strand
ATTTTAATTGACAAAAATCGACGAAGTCAGGAGTGATAGTTGGGACATCCTTACCGAGGGAGATTCCAACTATTTTTGTTTTATCACCTAATGAAGAAAAAACTATGCCTGCAAATAAGAATGCCTTGATAAGGTACAAGACTATAGACAACTGTTTGAGAAACAGATACAGAAGATGGACGCTCGACGACCTCGTGGACGCTTGCTGCGAGGCACTGTACGACATGGAGGGTATCACCAAGGGTGTATGCACCAGGACTGTACAGATGGATATACAGATCATGAGGTCTGACAAGTTGGGCTACAATGCGCCTATAGAGGTGTACGACAGGATCTACTACAGATATGCATACCCCAGCTATTCCATCACGGAGATGCCTTTGTCAGCTGATGACTGTAAACTGATAAAGGAGGCCATCACTCTTCTTGCAAACAAGGAGAACACTGACAATGCCAGGACTCGGAAAGTTCTGAAGAAAGTTGAGAACAGGCTTACTGCCATTCTGAACTTCGTATAAAAGAGACTCCTTCTAAGGTCATTATGCCAAAGAAGGAGCCTTTTTTGTCTGGATAGCGAGATTCGAACTCACTCCGCATGGTCCCAAACCACGAATGCTACCATTAAACACCACATCCAGAAGAGGGAGTTTGACAGGATTCGAACCTGCGTAGACAAGTGCCACAAACTTGCGCCTAAGCCTCTCGGCCACAAACTCCATATAGTCGCCCCAGAAGGAGTCGAACCTTCACCAACAGAGCCAAAACCTGTTGTGCTACCGTTATACCATAGGGCATTATCTGTGGAACCTCGTGGAGTCGAACCACGTTCTGAGGATTTTCAGTCCTCCGCATACACCAAGTCTGCCAAAGTTCCCTTTGTCGTTGCCCCAGATGGATTCGAACCACCACCTTCAGATCCAGAATCTGACGTGCTAACCGTTACACCATAGAGCAATGTTGGTGACTCGTGAGAGATTCGAACTCCCGACCCCGACGTTCGTAGCGTCGTACTCTAATCCAACTGAGCTAACGAGCCTTGTTTCATCATTCTGGGTGCAAAGGTACAATTGGCAGATGAAGCCTTTTTTCGTAGCAAGAAAAAAGTATGATTTATTTTGTTTATTTCGGTTTTTATTGTTACTTTTGCACCCGGATAAGCATCAAGAGTGCTTCAATGCACACCAACCGAGCTTACGTTATGCCACGGTGGTAAGAAGATGCGAGTTAAGTGAGTATTAACTAAAATGATAACGACATGCAATACAAGAGAATTGTACTTAATGAGCCGCATGCCTCTATTGAAGGCCTGTACGACAACCAACTGAGTTTCTGGAACATTGATGAGCGCTTCATCAATGACATTGTCCTTAAGTGGACTGATTGGCACACTGATTTCCTGTTTCATGGATATCGGAGTGAGAAAATAAGAACCGTGCGATTCCCATACTCACGATTCATTGTTGATGCAGAAAGGCTTTGGGATGACCCCTTGGAGCAGCATGGACAGGGTATTGTCTACAAGCAGTTCGATGGTTACACACGTGCTGTGCCTGAAGAGAACGAAGCGCAATTGCTTGGCTTATGGCATTGGCATCAGCAACGACTTCGGGAAAATCTCTGCGAAGGTGCTCTTCTTCTTGACTGTCACTCTTTTCCCAGTGAAATGAGCGACGTGGATATCTGCATAGGCTTCAATGAAGATTGGTCAACCCCCCATAAGGATACTCTTGAATTAGCCGTCAACCTCTTTGAGGACAATGGCTATAAGGTGGGAATCAATGAACCATATAGCAATTCCGAAACTCCTGATTGCCCTTTTTCCTACCAATCTATGATGCTGGAGGTGAACAAAAGAGCCTATATGGAAGATAGTTCTTTGCACTTAACATATAATACAAAATATAAGTGCAATGTCCGGGCTGTTTTTCAAACTCTTTTATCAGAGTTGAATAGGGAGTAGAACCATTTAAACCAATAGAAGCGGCTGGCCTCTCGGTCTGTCGCTTCCTAAGCATTTGCTATTGAAACCCGCCAAAAGCCTTGCAGGAACCCATTGGAATAACACGTCCAAAGGATATAGCAATGCATTCACGCCTTAAGGCAGAGTCTCACGACTCGAAATTCAAATAGTCGCCAAACATACACAACCTCGGGATTGAGGTTACGTTCTATATTTCTTTTTCTTCCTGAATCCCATGAAAAACTCCCATTTATCGTCATAATCTGTAGTCATGACAGCTTCACCGGCATTTGTTGACTCTGCTAACGGGATCAGGTCTTTAGCCATTTCTTCTATATCACTTCTATCCATATTCTCTTGGTTTTTATTCCATCAAAAGCTTTCATTTCATCATGTCGTTATAGACCTTTATCGCATCCTGCATGATGTCATAGTGGTCGAATGCCAGATGTGGTAAATCAGACAGTGGCCACCATTCTGCTTTGGCAGCATCATCCTGGCCAGTGACAGCGATAGGTTCATCGACGATAGCGAGGTAAGCAACGGTGACAGTCCTCCCTCGTGGGTCACGGTCAACCTTCGAATAGGCTCCTAACTGCTGAATCTTCGACAGTCGAAGCCCTGTTTCTTCCTCCAGCTCCCTGATGGCGCACTGCTCAGTTGTCTCGTCCATGTTCATGAAGCCACCGGGGAAAGCCCAGCCTCCCTTGAAAGGCATACTGCCCCTCTGAATCAGTAGTACCTTTGGTTCTGCCTCCCTTGTTATCACGATACAGTCAGCCGTTACAGCTGGTCTTGGATATTTGTATGTATATGCCATAATTTTATCTTCTTACTTTTATTGCCAATACCGTTCATCAAGATAGTTATATAAGTCTGAATGTGTGGCCTTTATGGGGGACATCAGTTCCTTAGGGTCAACGACAATGAATTTGCTGACATCTTTAAGTCCCTGAGCATAGGTGCTGATATCTTTAAGTAATTCTTTATTGCCATTGGGAATAACATTGATGTGCAGGTAATTATCAACAGGAAAAACCGTATCATTGCTCCAAATAATATTCTCTACCAACAGAGTTTGACGCACCAGTTCATAGAGAGGATCATACTCATATGTTTCATTCCATTCTTTGATATTGGAATAAGTATGGATACGTGATGGATAACGGTCTATAGAAACCTGTGGAGCACGTTTATGTTCGTATGTCTCTACATATTTCCATTCGATAGGGATGAGTATTCGTTTACTGTCAGACGTTTCTGCATAAATGACGGCATCAATGGAGGTACACATGGCTCCTCGCTTCTCTGTCCTTTCACCAAGCAATGAACGATTCTTCCACACAAATTCAAAGCATACATTTCCATTACTATCGTTTTTGTCTAATGGATTGGGAAGAATACTGGTGAAATGGTATTTGTGCTGGATAGAATTGAGAATTAACAGTAGTGCTGAAGATTCTTCTACCTTCATGAATGGAAACAGATGATTTACACAGCTTATCTGAGATGAAAGCATGTGCCCCGTAGGTATATTGATTGCATCATGACTTTTCCACCATCCAATGCCATTCTTCCGGAAATACTCTATAGCAGCTTCGCGGATGGAAGGATAGATGTTCGTCGCCTCTTGTCCATCCTCGATAATGTAAGGTAACTGGATGTTCTGCAGACCAGCTTTCCATGTTCCACCACCTTTTACTCCATTAAACTGCGGCAATGTCTGAAGCACTCTGATTTGTTGCGCTCCCTGCAGTTCTTTGTATGTAGGTGCTGGTATCAATTCTGCTGGCATAAGTTGCAACACGGTAGAATGTTCAAACTTGATGGCAGCTTTCCCAATGCTCATTTCTCTCAAAAGCTGTTCCTTTGCATATTCGATGAGCGGATGCAGTCTGTCTGTCAGCAGCACAGCCTTGATATGCGTGATAGAGTGTTCATGGATGGCATCGAGAATAAGTTCAAGACCTCTAGATGCTTTTTCTCTCTTATCTGTGCGGAACTTATCTGCTTCGTGTGGATATTTTATCTCGTTTGTGATGAGAAGGCGGTGTAGGACATTGGCATAGAACATTAGTTCGGTGATAATGCCAACGTGGGTGTTGTCTGAGTTAATGCAGTCTTTGAGCTCATACACACAGAACATGTCATTGTCAATTCTCCAAAGGTCGGCCTGACTTGCACCACCTGGGGTGATGGCAGTAGCTTTACTCACAGCTCCATCAAACAACCCCATAGGTAATTGATGATTGGTATTGCCTAAAGTCGAGAGATATTGGTAAACCGCCGTTTCGAGCATGGCTTCATACTTCATCTTTCGGTCCTTCTCATCTTTCTCACTTTTGTTCTTGCTGTCTTGAAGGGGGAAGTTCAGGGTGATCTGGCTGAAGCTTCGAGTGAACATATCAATGGTATCTTTTTTACTTTCAGCAATTGTCGCCCAAGAATAATTCTCTACAAACCAGATGACGCGCAATAAAAACCGATTGAAATGTTTCTTTTGATTAGCAAGGATCTTCTCTTCCAATGAGAAATCAGGGTTCTCCCAGTCAATGACAACATGAGCAATGTCTGGGAAGAACGACTTGATACAGAACACCCACCCCTCAAAAGCAGATGCATCGTTTTGCATATTCTGTAGAACTCCATCTGCATCGATGATGATATATAGATTGTCATTTAGGATGCTCACGTCCATCTTTGAAGGCAGTTCCGCATAGTACACCTTCTTCTTAATCATAGCCAGTATTTCACGCTTATTCATGTTGTACATATTTCGCCAAATTTATTTTCTACAATTCCTTGAATCCCTCCAGCAGCATCTTCATACCCTCTGCAGCAGTGGTTTTAAAGTGGGTGAAGCCCAAATGCGTGCATTGATCCATCTCTCCTGGGTCAATCACGAACTTGGGAACCTCGTGGTGAGCGTAGTTAATGAACCCTGCTGCAGGATAGACCTTCAGAGAGGTTCCGATGACAACGAAGATATCCGCTTTGCTTACATAGTCGATGGCCACATTCATGCTGTCAACATACTCGCCAAACATCACGATATACGGGCGTAACTGTGAACCATCCTCTGCCTTATCACCCACCATGATGGGCGTTGTCAATGGATATTCCTTCACACAGGTCGTTCGGTTGTTCATCGAACACACCTTGCTCAGTTCACCATGCAGATGAATCACCTGGGTAGAGCCTGCTCGTTCATGTAGGTTATCCACATTCTGCGTGATAACCGTCACCTCATGCTCTTTCTCCAGTTCCGCAATCATGCGGTGGGCATCGTTTGGTTCCACCTCCGAAAGCTGTTTGCGTCTCCAGTTATAGAAGTCCAGGCACCTCTGAGTGTCATTGTAAAGTGCCTCCGTACTGGCCAAATATGCCCACTCCTCATTTGTCCACAATCCATCCTTGCCACGGAACGTACTCAGTCCGCTATCCACGCTGACACCTGCGCCAGTCAAGAAAACTATATGTTGCCGAGTCATACTTTGTATTCCTTATGGATTAATCCCAACCTTCTTCGTCATTATTCTCCATATAGCGGCTCATACCGTTGTCATCCATGTCATCCTCAGATGCAGGATCGAAGCCACGCATATTATCTGGCTTGTGATGAGGACGCACTTTCCCATGAGGTGGGGGAGGTGGCGGACCGCTAGGGCGCATACCATCAGGTGGAGGTGGTGGGCGATGACCATCAACCCTGCCACTGTCTGGTGGTGGAGGAGGAAAATCAGGATGCATAGAGTCCATAACAGCGACACTATCCGTATCTTTGATGGTAGCGTCAGCGCTCTTCCTGTTGGCACATGAAACTACCAACAACAGTAATATAGGAAAAAGCCATTTTTTCATAATTGCTCGTTTAGTATTTCTATCATTCTTTTAGCCCTATTATTAATAATTTGAGTACTATCATCGATATAACGATGACATTCAGAGAAAAACCGTTCTCTATTGGTGTATCCTCCTCGCCAATAAGTATAGCCCAAAGATTTTACCATAGGAACATAATCATCCCCCACGTAGTATTCCAGCATATTCTTTTCAATAAAACTCCGCCATCCTTCCACACCATAGAGCGGACGGAAGTCTTCTTCGTTGAGTTTTACAAGTTCTTCTAAATCCGGGTCTCTATCAGCTTGCTGAGTTAGGACTTTATGGAGGGCTGCCAAAAATCTGTCTTCATAATCATGCCACTCGTCATGACAACCGCGGTGCTTGTTGATGCTCCATTCTCCAATACGTTTATCTGGAAGAATCGTCATGTTTCCAATTGTATAGCAGATCTTGTGATACTTCCGTATCTTAGCTATAAGTTCCTTGTCAGGATTCCATATTTCACTAAACCTTTCTTTCCAAGTCGGAGAGAAAAGAGTATTATAGCTATTCATGGTATCACCTCGCAGTTTCCCTTCGCCTAGATTTTCCATTGATATGTGTTCCCAGGCATCAGCAAAGACAATACAATAAATTGCCCTCATCAGCTCTGTGTCATCAGAGTCAAAATTCCTGTTCGGGCATCCGTAAATGTCATCACCACGCAGATTTCCTAATTCGAAAGTTGAGAGTCTTTCGATATCACCATCCAAACGCTCTTTGATAAAAGACCTTACTAATTCTATTGCTTCCATGCTTTATATCAGCTCTTTTCCTTTTCTCCCCAGGCAAACAATTCCTCTTTATTCTCATACGCATCATAATGCTCAACAAGCCCCTTGTTTTCTCTAATGGCTTGCCGAATCACATCAGCAGTTTCTTGAACTGAGGGTTTCGGATCATTTGATTTCAGGAATAATTCCAATTCCTTAACAGAATTCTGGTCAAATGTGTATTTTGCGTATTCTATTATCTGTCCATCAGATAAGGAAGTATAATCTGTCGGGCAAAAAGGAGGATATTTCAACAACTCATTGGAACCCATAAATAACCATTGTTCTTCGAAAAACATATCCGCAAAGGCAATGGGATAGTCATCATTCTCGGCATGCTTAACAATCTCATTAAACCATTCGACATATTCTTCATCCTTACCATATGCCAATTCAAAATAGGCCCTATTCTTTTCAAAGATATGGTCAATCGGAATCAATTCCCTTCCTTCTTCAGGATGGGCTTCACCTGTACTGCCATGAAGGCAGTTAAATGGAGTGCAATCACCATGTTGTTCAAAAAGGCAATCATTCTTCATCAGGACTTTTGGGTATATCATCCATCGCCAGCAACACCCGTTTGGAGACATTCCAGGAAGTAGCCGTAATTGTTCATATCCACGAGAATGGAGTTCATGAACAAACTTTATTATCTCATATGCACTACACTTTTCTATCATATTGGCTTGAATCATCTATTTCTATCTTTCTTAAATGGGCTGAGATTGAATAGCAACTTCTCTATATCTTCATCCGATACTTTCCCTGCTAGCATTTGGAGTAATTCCTCTTGCCTGGGCTGCCCCATGGTCAATCTATATAGGGATAAAACCTCAATAAGCCTGCGGTATCTGCCATTTTCTTCACTCATGGGATAGATAGGAATAATGCGCTCAATGTATTCCAGATCTTTCCTTCCCTCAAACACTTCATTATTCAGAGGCAGGAACCAATAGGGTACCATAGCAGGGTTATCCTGTTTCAGGACTTGGTTCGCACTCTCGAACATCTCATTCCATGAGAACTTATCGCCAAAGGCCTTTGCCACATTCCTTCTTACCGATAAACATTTATATCGGTTGATACGACCTTCACGCTGTTCCAAATTCTGTGGATTTGAAGGTAAATTCCAGTGAATCATCTTACGACAATACCAATGGAAATCTAGTCCTTCTTGGCCGATTGATGTTGATGCAAGTACAAAAGGACGGAAGGGACTGTTAAATGCCGAACGGACACTGGTGGCATGTGTTACAGCTTGTTCAGTCTGCTTTGTATTACCAAAATCTACGGCAAAGTGTTTCCTCATGGAGTATTTGTCGTCTTTCGTAAAACCCTGTATTGTGCCAACAGGCTGTCTAAATGCAGATACAAGCGACTCCTTTATCCGATTCTTGATTGGTTCCAATGGCTTGGTCTCACCAATCATGTGTATATATTCATCTATTGTGGCTTGCAGATTTCCCAAAGCACAATAATCAAGAACTCTCAGGAAATATTCCTCGTTGGACCTACAAGTTAGTTTAACAGCTGCTATTCCATAACGATTATTGAAGATGCCCACCAATTCCTTTGCAGCATCTTCTGCCATTGCCTTAACATAGGATTTGTTGTCATTCTGTGTTGTTCTGCACAAGGCCCGATACAAGCAGGAGGCAGGAGAAGCGATGGCGATTTCAGCTAACACGTCTGCTGCATCGGAATATATCCTATCCACGTGGTCTTCATTATTGTCAAGGGCTTGCATCAATAAGAAAATATCAATTGAACTGATTCTGTTGGTGCGTTCACCATCCATGGATTCCAGCCTTTCCGTTATTATTTCCTTGATGGCCTTTTTGATCTCTGAAAGGCTTTTACCGAAATACATTTCAGGATTATACAGACCGGCAAGATAGGTCGAAACGGTATTGAGGATAGCCGATCCTTTCGTCCGGTTGTCATCTTTTAGCAGCACTTTTACATCATCTGAATAGGTAGCTCCCTTATAGGCTCTCCTATAGAGTCTTCTTTCAGACTCATATGAAATAAGCGAAGCCAACATCTTCGGAACCATGCCCCATGAGGAAAATACCAGATATTTGGAGAAATCACAGTTCCTTGTAAAAATAGTTTCATCAGTTGTATAATATGGATGCGAAGTAGGAACCCATAGGAGCTGTTCTACATATGTCGGATGCTGTTTGTCGCCAAAAATGCTTTCAATGACGAAATTCAACCTTGCATTGTTATATTGGGAAAGTTTGTAGTTCTCAACATAGTTCTTGTCAAGTAGCAGGCAATCAACATTAGATTTCCTTCTTGCTCCTGCAGCCCAACCCTTCTGTATTTCATCCTTTAGCTTATAATTGTCCATGAATGACAATTGAAAAGCAGCAGATTTGGTGTAGTCTGTGGGCGCAGAGAAAACGCGTTGTCCAAAACTACGACAATTGTCAATAAGGTGCTGCATCTGTATGTATGAATTAATATCGCCCTCTGTCAGACAGTGACTGATGTCTGGTATCATTTCTTTGATGATACCCGTGTTCTGTCGCTCAGTTCTTCCCATCACGTTATAAAGCATTCCTTCAGCGGTATCATGCTTTTCAAGAAGTTCGGTAAGATCCGTCTTTCCTAGATGTGACAATGCGGCAGAATAGCTTTGCCAGATAATCTTGACGTCTGGAGCATTCTCGGAGTTTTCGTAGAGAAAGTTCAGCAAGCGGTGGAAATCCTTATATTGCTCATCGTTATTGGTTTCATTCAACTCTTCTATAGTTGTATATGGCTTATAAGGTGTAGCTGAAAGTAGTAGGATATACGTTTCTTTGTTGGAAAAGAACTTTTTGGCCACCATGTTCTCCTCTGAATCATGATTGTCGTCTTGTCCTGTAACTATGAGTGAACTGAATTTCTGGAACTCATCCATAATAACCAAATCTGGCTTCAGAACTTCAAGGCTTATACTGGCAAACATCTTTCTCAGGGCTATAATCAGCCAGTAACCGGCACTGCTCCAGTTCTCAACTTCTTCTCCTGATGTCAGTCTCAAAAGCTCAGCTTTGATGGTAGTCTCCTTGTATGAGGTTTCAATATGAGCCAACATGGCTTTCTTGATGGTCTCACGATATTCACCCATATCTGTGTCATTGACTAACTCAACATAGCGGTTTCTATACCATCCCCAGCCTTTATAAGCATCCCTCTGTAACATACGGGACAATTCACCATTCCTGCTTTCATCTTCAAACTCTGGTAGCAAGGATAGACATGCATAAATCAATGCTCGTTCGTCTGCACTTCCTGTTCCCAAGGTCATCTGAAACGATGTGGCCGGAGTTAAAGATAGAACCAGAGTGTCTTGCCCGTTTTTAATCAGATCAGTCTTTTTCCTGTAATATACGAAGTGTTGCATGGACAGTCGGCTTTGGGCCAGATCAACAGTGTCACCGTCATCAGATAGTGTATCAATGTTTTGCTGAGCAATCTGAAGATTACAGCAGACATATACAATGCAGTAGATTCCGTCTTCAAAGATACCATCCAAATTCCTCACTTGTCTGACAACCTCAGAAGCTACTGTCGTCTTTCCAAGACCTGCTTCATCAGCAACCAATACCCTGTGCTGCCCGTTACGGAAAGCATCAAGCACGTGATTGGCCGTTGCGATCTGGAAATCTAAAGGACTATTCTTCATAACTTGATTGCATTAGAAAACTGTTTGTATATTCTGCTAAATTCCTCTGGAATGGTCTCTTTGTCGAGTTTGTCCAGCATTTTACCTATCTGCAATATCTGTTTTGGATTAACTGCTGACATACGGAGCATTTTCTCATATATTTGGGCGTACTCATACCCGTCCTCGGATTCTCCTGCGCCTTTTTCTCTCAATAATATCTCATTCGAGAGATACTGGACAGGTGTATCACTTAACATCAGTTCCAGGAATTTTACGAAATCGCGTTTGTTTTTGATAATACTCTTATATATGGCAGTATCGCGGTCATTGGGCATTCCTTCTGTAGCTATTCTGATAACTGCCTCATAATGTTTACCGTCATCAAGCTGTGAGCTGACGATGTAGAACTCAGAAAGGTCCTCTGCCGACATCTCGTCAAACACAGCTCTGCCTTTCCATTCACGAAGCATGTCGCGTTTCTGCAAGGGAGCAATAAAGACGGGATTATCCAATTTCTTTAGTGAGGATGTTACCACTACACTAAAGGAATTATCACGATGTCTGGTGATTTTGGCTTTCAGGTCATCAGCGCACATCATCTTCTTCATGGCCAGCTCGGCATTGTCCCATTTGATGACTGTAGTAGCCCTCTCAACGGGCTCATTTAAGCGGACGAACTTGCTATCTTTATTGCTTTCCTCATAGAAATCTTTCAGGAAATGATAATATTTGCTGTTGCCATATTCAAATTTTAGTCTCAACAAGAACTCTCCATTCCTTTCAAAAGCTGAGTTGGTCGCATTAGCTGAACCGAGATAAAGATAATGCTGATCTCGCCCCATCCACACTAAATACATTTTAGCATGAAGATCCATACCCCTTGTAGCCAAATCATCTAAGGTAATAAACACGCCTCCTTTAGGGTCAAACGAATTGAAGATATCTGCTGTCACATATTCTTTCCTGGTAATCAGGGCACGATGCTCTTTCCTGTTCGGATTAATACGCCCTAAAAGAGTTTTATCAATAAAGGGTGATACTATGATACTTTCAGTTCCGCATAAATAGTCTTCTACCTGACCGAGACCGAAGTCCTCTTGAAAGAGATATGGGAAGAAATCATAGTCATCGAAAGGCTTGTCCACATCAAACTTTTCTACTCTTTCAACTTCCTTGGCCAAGGCATACACCTTCTTAGCCTGTTCCTCTGAGATGTTGGAATAAGAGCAGACTTTCTCAATAAACGTTCTAAGTGGTCTGTGCTTAATGTTTTTTATTTGTGCATTCCCAACCTTTCCTGTCATACATGTGATACAGTCAATGTTATCGGAATAAGCCATATTCCGGCTTGAAACAATCAGTTTCATCAGCACATCCTTGCTGTTGTCATTGTTCACCTCTCTGATGAGCCACACTTTGGGATGGAAGTTAGCTGTTATGTTAGCTGAATTGAACACCTCAAAGATATTCTTTTCAAGCAGCGAATAAACCTTTCTGATGGTCGGTGGAACGGCGATGCTTCCTTTATTGCAGAAGATAACCATTTTATCACTGTTCTTAAGGATGGCTTCAAGCAACAAATGGGGCGTTTGTATCTCTTTCTCATCCATGTCGCCCAACATGCCGAAGGCCAAGTGTACCGTCATCAAGGCGTCAAACCCCAGAGAATAGGTCATTCCCACAGCAAAATCGGTATGATAACCCTGAGTAGGGGCTAACAAATCACCGTATAAATGTTCTTGCAATAGACTCTGTGCCATAGTTTACTGGGGATTTCTTATTTCATTAACCATAGTCTTAACTGTAGTCCATCGGAATTCGTTATAACCAGGAGCCATCCTTTTAACGGTTCGATAAGCACTGTTCCCGATCTTGCTTCTCTCTCGTTTAACCGTCCTCTCCCTGCTTGTAACCAGCTCGTCAAGCTGATGGAGTGAATTCGTACCATTCGCTATGAGCTCACGATAACAGTTTTCACAGAAGTCTGTCAGCATCGGGTCTTTCATCCTAATATAGTCAAACAATGACTCGTAGTTCTGAACATCACAGATGGTTTCTCTATGAGAGGCATACAGCATCTCAAAGGCCTGCTGACATGCTGCTGCTTGTTCATCGTTACCAAAACTGCTATAGTATGCATGATTGAAGCTCCAATCTATCAGATGAATAAGCTTTGAGAACAAGACAGACTTGTCATAGACTCCCCTGACATCTTTGTCGAGACCATCAAGCTGTTGTTCAAGTTCATAATAGCCGATTTCATCGGTCAATGACAAGTAGTCTTTATCTAGCAGGAATGTTAGGAGTGTTCCCTTGCTAAAGGGCGAGTCGAGTATCTTCTTCTTGACGAAATAGGCTTCTGTAGCCGAAAGTGACAGAGGCATAGTTGACCCATTGAAGAAGTCATATTTCTCTCCAGATGTCCGTATACTCTGTTTGTCACCTGCCAAGTCTTGGGCATCTTCAGTATTATCCTCACCCTTAAGCTTGCGTTTATTATGTGGATTATCAACGTCACTCAGGCTGATTTCCTTAATCAATTGGTAAACACTGGTATCTGGAATCATACCGTAAGTCGCCATGCCGCTACAGTAAATATAGGTTGGGTCGTATTTCACGTACTTGTGGTAATCCGTTAATGCCTCCTTGTAGGTGTTGATTCCTGTAATGCCCAGCTTTGATGTCCCGTCATCATGTTCGGCCAACTGTCGTGTTATCTGCACTTCTGCCTCCTTGATATACCTCTCCACTTCTTGAACACTGCTAAACTTCCTTCCGCAATGTGCTGCATGGTAATAGAGTGATGGTAGGATGGCAAAGTACTTTGCATGATGCTGAAGTGTGGAGGTTCCCGGGAACAGCGTATTCGAAAAGTCATCTCTCACTCTTCCTATGCCAAGTTCCTCAATTGCTTCCGATTCCGAGAGCAACTGCATCATCTTTGACACCCTTTTCTTCTCTTCAGTATTGAAGTTAACAAACCCAATCTGCATAGCTATCCCTTTTTAATTACCAATTCTCCCTTGCCTTGGCTCGTTCTACCATCAGGAGGCGTTTCCGAGCATGCTCACTCTTTGTCTTGCTCATAATCTCGTCATAGGCATCCTTACCATCCAAGTCATATAGCATTTCCCAGCTTACATCACTGAAGTCATCACCAGCGAAGCAGGTATCGGTCAGTGGCTTATATGAACGAGGGCGCTCATGACGGAAATGATGAAGAACTGTCTGCATATCATCGGGCAGGAATTTTTCAAAAGTCCTTCGCATCTTTGATGGAATACCCCATATAGCTTCAGCAATGCTACCCACAATGGCTCCCAATGTATCTGCATCGGCACCGAGGCTGACTGCCAGACGCACTGCGTCCTCATAGCAGGTGGCCATGCTGATAATCTTCAGGGCTACCGGCACTGTGCCTTGGCAGGTTTCGTCAAACCTGTTTAAGACAGATGCCTTGGGCATATTGATGTCATAGCCGGAGAACTCCACACATTCATGAAGAATCTCATCAATGTGCATTGGTGCCTCTTGGAATCTGTGATAGCTCAAAGCCTTAAAAATAGCCAGAGCCACCGTCTGTGCTCCTTTGATGCCTTCGTCGTGATTATGAGAGGGTAGGGCTGTGGCTGCTGCAGCATTGAGCATTTCATCAAGGTCCCCATACCAATGTGCAACTGGGCTTACTCTCATGGCAGCCCCATTGCCGAAGCTATTATATGGCTGAGGAAAATCACTCTGTACCCACTGTGCAAACCTGCCGCCATAGCCTCCCATAGGGTGAGGATAGCGCCTGCACCACTCATGGATGCTCTCGCCAAAGTCTCGACCTTTAAGCAGAGCATCAGCCACAGCTACCGTACAGATGGTATCATCCGTATACCCGTTCTCATCGGATAACCACTCAAAGTTGTAGTCATTCGTGGGGTTAAACTCCCATCTGCTACCAACTATATCACCAATTATTGCTCCAATCATACCTTATTATATATTTATGTGGCTGCAAATTTAAACCGAGGTTGTCTCAATTCGTGGCACATCCGGGATAATTTTCACTTTACTGCTCGAATTATTTCCTTCCTGCATCACCTGGATCTGTACGGGAATACGGTCTTGCAGTTCTTCCACATGGCTGATAATACCCACATGGCGACCTGATTTTGAGTGCAGAGAGCGAAGGGTATTCACGGCATTCTGCAATGGCTCACCACTCAGTGTTCCGAAGCCCTCGTCAATGAATAAAGTGTCAACGGCCAACTGCTGTCCGATATCACTTAAGGCCAGGGCCAACGACAGAGACACGAGGAAACTCTCACCACCTGAGATGGTACTGGCGGCACGGCTGACGTAGCCTTGATAGGCATCTTCGAGCATGATGATAAAGGTGCCAGGAGATACTTTCAGCGTATAACGGTCAGTTAAAGTTTTCATATAAATATTTGCTGCAAATATCAGGCTTTGAAGTACATAGCTTTGCGCTATCTTTCTAAACTTACTACCTGAAGCATCGCCTATCAGGGCGTTCATTCGACTCCACTTCTGGTAGTCGGCCTTCTTGTTGTCAGCATCTGCTTTCATCGCGCCAAGACGCTGCTTGTTTTCACTGTCCGTCTTCAGTTCCTGACTAAGTGCACCTTTCCTGACGTTGGCTTCAGTCATCTGTCTATCGTACTCCTGAACCCGTGATTCCAGTGACTCTACAGTATCTTCCTCTGCAAATTCTGGCTTATTCTGCTGATGTTCCTCCTGCTGTTTCATCACAGCCTGCAACAGCGTCTTCTGGGTCAACGCATTACTCCGCGCCTCGTCCAATGCTTTGTCCTTTTGAGTAATCTCCTGGGCAGAATAGGCATTGAGGGTCGTTAGTACGTCCTCATTTATTCCTTCATGTTCTGCGCAGAAACCATCTATAAGTTTCTGGTTCTCCTCGGCAGAAGTAGTCAGCTCCTGCACATCCTTTTGCTTAGCACCGATAAGTTCCTTGGCAACGACTATCTTGTGCTTACAGGCTTCAACGGTTTCTCTGCTTCTGTCCACGATACCTTTCTTGTCATCCCAATCATTCCTCAGCGCATCCAGTTTCTCTCTCAGTTCCTTGACCTCTTTCTCTTTCTGCTCACCGTCTTTAATCTTACTTTCCATTTCACCGAGAGCCAGCTCGGTCTTGTTCTTCAGGCTTTTCAGCATAAAGTGAACGTTTTCATCCACGGATTCAATACCACATGCCTTACAAGCCGCTGCCAGTTTCTGTTCTGCTATCTGTACTGACTGGTCTTTCTCGAGATTCTCTTTATCCCGATTGTAGGCATTAGTAGCTGTCTTGACTTCCGCATCCAGCTTGTTTTTCTCCGCAACTATGGCATTAAATCCCTTCTCTGCCTCCTTGAACGACAATGTCAGGCCAGCTACCAGTTCTGCCAGCTCCTCTTCATGGGGTAGCTCAGAGACGATTTCCTGTCCGCAGACAGGACATTTGTCACCCACATGCAGTTTCTGACGCATGGTCTTGGCGAACTTGTCGATGGTATCTTTCTGCTTATCCAGCAGTTCCTTGCAGGTGTTCATCTTGACCTCTGCATCGTGTATCTTTGCAGGGTACTCATCCTGTTTTTTCTTGCTCTCCTCAATGCTGACCAGCGACTTTGCCAGGGCCAGACGGGCATTTTCCACCTTTTCCTTAGTCTCTGCTACCGATGTTACCAGTTCATTGGCGGTCTTGATGTTCTGCTGCAGATCCTTCGCTTCTTCCCGCTGTTTGCGCAACCCCGAAAGGTTCAGGGTAGCCAAATTAGCCTCCTGAGATTGCAGTGCTACCTGTTGTCTTTCAAACAGTACCTTTGCCGTCTCAGCCTCTTTACCCGCTTTTTCAAATGCAGGATTCAGGGTCTCAGCCAGCTTCTTGTTTTCAGCATCAATGATATCCTGTTGTTTGCCTATTGCCGTCTTACCCTCTTCGATATCTCGTTTGGCCTTGTTCTTTGTGGTCAACCAGCTTCTGGCTTCAATCGTTGCCTGCCACTGACTTACCAGCCCTTCTTCTTTCTTGAAGTCCTCGCTTTGTGTGATGACAGCAGCTTTCACACTATCTTCAGTAGCCTTCTTCACCTTTCCGGCCAGTTCAGCATCCGTCTTCAGCCAGTCGCATTTCTTCTTGTCCGTATCATGCTGTGTCTTGACTTCCTGATACCGAGTTTCCAAAGCCGCGATTTCCTCCTTCTTCTGGGCAATCACCTCTTCTGAGAATGTCTGGACGTTCTTCACCAGCTGCTCAGCATCCTCCCACAGGCGTTTCTTCTGATTGGTGATTTCATAGACCTTGGCACCAATCTTTGTATAGACGCTCACACCCGTTATCTTCTCCAGAATCTCAGCTTTCTCGTCGTCCTTACTGTTCAGGAAACGGGTAAACTCACCCTGTGCCAACAGTGTGGTACGACAGAACTGCTTGAAGTCAAGTCCGATGGCTGCATATATTTCATCGCGAATCTCCTTGTCCTTGTTTAAACAGAGATTTGTATCAAGATTGTGTAGCAGCCACTCCTTCGACTTCAGATTGCCCGTAGCCTTGTTCCTGGCACGGGCTACCGACCAAGTGGCCTCGTAGCTGACACCATTACTGCCGATGAAGGTCAGTGTGACAAAAGCCTCGCCAGTATTCCGGCGCATCAGCTGCCTGGGGTCATCAATCTTCACTGGCTTTTCACCATCCTGCGTGTCGCCCTGCATTTTGGTAGCATCGAGACGTGGCGTATCTGCATACAGGGCCAGACAGATGGCATCCAGTATGGTAGACTTGCCTGCTCCCGTCTTTCCCGTTATCAGGAACACCTCACTGTCTGCCAATGGCTGTGCGTCAAAGTCAATCGTGGCATCCTCTATCGATGCGATATTGTGTATGGTCAGTTTCTGTAGCTTCATAGTTCCTCCGTTTTCAATTGCTCCAGTGTCTCGTTGAACATGCTCTGCATCTCGCTGTCAAAGTCGATGCCCAAGTCCTCAGCATACCTCCGCGCAATGTCTATAGGCTCCTCTGCCTGGAATTCCTGTACGCTGAGCATCTTGGCTTCAGCCCGTCTTACAGCCTTGCGTCTTGCATTGATACAGCAGAACCGGCATTGCTTTTCATCCGTCAGCAGTTGTGCCTCTGCCTGGGCCTCCAATGGCAGGAAGTCATCCACCTCTACATTCAGACGGATATATGCGGGGATGTTTTCCGGGAACTTCACCAGCAGTTCCTTTGCCTCTTCCCATGTTGTAAAGCCGTCCGTTGGCAATGTCACCAGCGGATGCGGGTTCTCTATCTCTATCTCCGTCACTGTTGGCTTCTCACCGTGACTGCCAATCTCCACCATACTCACTGAGTGGGTGAAGGTCTCATCAAAGCTGACGGGTAGGGGAGTACCGCAGTATCTCACGTTGTGCTTACCGCTATGTACAAACTGCCCGTGGTGGATATGTCCCAGTGCCAGATAGTCATATCCGTCACCCATCTGAGCCAGATCCGTAGCGTCGATTCCTCCCACGATAGCATCTGTGGCATGGTCATGACCTGTGAAATCACAGCCTCTCACGGTAGTGTGCGCTGTCATTACAACAGGCAAGCCCGCTGAGTTTCTTTCTTTCACCAAGTCTGACAACTGTTGGAAGAACCCTTCTGGCATATTCCGTTCTGTACAATAGGGGACAGCTATCACATAGCCTTTGTCTGGCACCTCTATGATGTGCTCATCAGGGTTCTCACGCTCTATTTGACCGATGGCATACACATTCAGTTCACGCCAAGGCTGCTGGAATATCTCATGCCTGCTACCGCTGTCGTGGTTGCCAGCTGTCATCACGATGACCATTTCTGGGTAAGCCTTGTGGATGTCCAGCAATGCATTCGTCAGCATGGTCTGCACCGCTGAAGATGGCTGTGGTGTGTGGTACACGTCGCCACACAGCAGGAACACGTCGGGCTTCTGCTCCTTGACAATCTGAACCATCTGGAGCAACATCACCATCTGTTCCTCTGTCCTGTCATAGTTATAAAGCGTATGACCAAGATGCCAGTCACTTGTATGTAGTATCTTCACTGCTTATTGGTTTTCGTTATCGTTTTGGTTTTCGTTCACCTCCGGTTCGTACATCTGAGCCGCCTCTAAGTGCATATTATAAATCTCTTCTGCCAGCCATTTCGGAGAGAGTACCTTCACCTGATTGGCTCGGCTCAGGAAGTGGGCACTCAGGTCTATTGTTGGCCTCATGTGCAGTTCAAAGTCTGCGAAGTTCTCGCCCTGGCCAATCTCCCGCTGACTGTGGTGAATAGGCAGGTCTCTTATGTAGAAACGCTCATAGCCAAAGGCCCTGATGACGATTCTCTCTGCAGGAGTACCATCGCCCACCAGCACACCATAGCACTCATCGAAGTACTCCTGTGCGTCAAAGTCCGGGTCTATCTTGAACTTAATGTCCGTCAGCGACATCTCCAGAATCCTGTCAAAAGAGAACACACCAAAGTAGTCCGACTCAGGCTTCTCCTCTGTTGCATCCCTGTGGAAGTGGCCCAGGATATACCAGCGTTGTTTGAACAGCTTGATGCAATACGGCTCAAAATTCAGGTGGTTGGGCTTGTCCGTGCCATATTTCCTGTATTCCACGGCAATCCTGACACTCTTCTTCATCGCATCCATCACCATCTTCAGGTACTCCCCCTCGTATGGCACCTGCTGCAGCAGAATCCTGTTTTGCAGCGACAGGCTCTCACTAATCACATTGTTCACCGAGAGTGTCGACAGCATCCAGTTCTGCACGCTGTCCTCCCTCAGCACATAGTCATTGCCGATGTAGTACTCATACCCGTTCTGGCGGTCACAGTCAATGTAGATGCCGAAGATGTCCTCAATGGCATCCTTATGGCGGGCAAAGGTAGAACGAGCCAGTTCTATGCCCTCACTCATATCCGTCTGCAGCCACTTCTCGTTGATCTCTGCAAACGTAATCCTCCGAGCCTTGCGAATGGTGTTCACAAGCCAGATATACTCCTTGAACTTTGCCGGTATCTTCATACGCCTATCCTATTTATTTCGTTTACACAATTAGTCGTTACCTTCTGCAATCTTCTTTTTCCACATCTCTATCTGACTGCGCAACAGCTTAGTGTTGTCATCCTCAAAGGAGAAGTCATCCATGAGGAATTCCGCAATCTCCAGCTCATTCTCACAAGTGTCCAGATCGTTTTGCTCAAATGCCTGTTTCACCTTTTCTATCCGTTCAATCACCGAAAGGATAGATGCCTTGTAATATTCGCCCCTTGGTGGCTTTTTCTCACTTTCATCTTTAGCCACTTTAGGCATAGGTTCTTTTTTCTTGGCCTCTTTCTTCCTGTCAGCTATATCTTTTTCAAGTTTGACGAGTTCCTGCTGATACCTTGTCAGGTATTCTTTCACGATGGCAGACCCTTTCAGTTCGGGCATCTCAGTGCGTAGTGACTGAAGCGCATTGCGAGCTTCAACCCACTTCTCTTCCTCCGTCAACTGATGGATGTTGACGATACCATCATTGCAGTCCTGCATCAGGAAATAGCCTCTCACTATTGTGGCCAGTTCTTTCTCCCTCTTTGAGGGATTCTCGATTGTCAGTTTTTCTTCTATATCCTCTCTCGGCAGTTGCAACAGCTCATTCATCTGATCGGCCACCTCTTTCAAGATTTCCACTTTCTGGTGCAGCTGTACGTATTTGGCACGAGTCTTCAAAGGCAGTTTTAGCAAGAAGTCTTGGTCTATCTGAAACTCCTCGTAGAGTTCCTCGATATACTCGAAGTTTCCCAAGTACATCTGTCTCTTAGCCTTGTCAATCTGATTTGAAACCACCTGGTGCATCTGTTTGTAGTTCTCCGCGCCTTTCTTGTAGTTGCTGATTTGCTCAACCATCTTCTGATCCCTTTGGTTCAGACTCTCACCGGCAACCATCGACGGATTACTTGTCACATGATACCCTCCGCAAAACTCACAGTAGTAGCTGCGAACAGGGGCCTTCCTGTTCTCTTCCAGCATACCCTCGCTGTTATAGGCGATAAAGTTGTCAGCTTTCGCTTTCGACTCAAACAGCATCTTGCTTCTTTGACAGCCGTAACAATATACGCGGTTCTTAGTTGGTCTCATTGCTTTTATTCTTTAATATACTTCTATCACTATACTATCTCTAAATCTTTAACATATTTCTCCAATCGTAATTTTAGCACTTCATAGAAAGTATCAATAAAGCATGCTCTGGCAAATAGCACTTTTTTAGGGTCAATTCCAAAAGAGCAATTACACTCATATGGTATACTATCAATCGTTATTTTTTTACCTATTAAATTGTTATGGGGAGCTAAAGGATGTTTCTTGTATACCTCATGCTGTTGCTCTAAACAAAACTCGACCTTTGTATTTTTGTGGATGACATCTTGGTCTATGCGATAAAAACAATTTGCGGTGATTTGTGGCCACTTCCCATAATTTAAATTGATAAGAACATAATCTGCACAGAAATACATGTCTAATTTATCCTTTATATATGGGAAATTCTTATGGATGAAGTCAGTATATATTGAATATACGTAATTCAAAATGGTTTGAGTCTTTTCAAAGGCGAGTTCTGGGGTGAACCAATCAGACACCATCCCAGTTTTCCCGTATCTACCTTTATTAGGATATAACTCAATGTCTCCAATATACCCTCTGTTAAGTAAAAAATTGATACAGTCATAAACTAGTCCTAAATGTACAAGGTTGTAGCCCAAAAATGCCACGATGGGTATTCTGCCTCTGATGGCAAAACGTTTTTCAATGATTAGCTTTATTGTTGCGTAGTCACGTATAATATTTGTTGATCCTCCTAACATTATTAAATTCTGCCAAACAAACTCTCTTATATATTCTACAATACACAATTCGTATGGAGGAGTTGGTTTGGGTTTTTGAAATATTCTTTTCACATCATCTTTTATTCTCTCTTTGACTACAGATATATAATCGCTTTTTATTTTGTTGTCCACATATGAATGATATTCCATATTATAGTGGGCATCTTTCAACGTTTCTTTTGGAAGTTGTTTTATGAGTAAACTGTTCTCTCCGTAGTTGATGGGATATAGGGAATACAGCAGTTCCGTGTCTTGATATTCAAAAATAGCTATCCCAAGCTTCCACATATTCGGATAACAGAATCTTTTAACATAGTTGAATTCTCGGTCCAGAAGTCTGTTGTACATATCAGAAAACTGTTGTATTTTTAACACCTCTGGCGTTAATAAAGAAAAATTTGGCGCTTCTACAGATACTAACAAACGACGTAGTTGCTCATTCTCTTCTTTAATATCTTCCGCATTAGCAACTATATTTCTTTGATCAAAAAAAAGGGAATTCCATTTATTAATCGTTTCGAGAATGTTATCTTTAGAAAGTCTCTCACCTTCATCAAAATGGATAGTTATTGTTTCTTGCTCCGATTTTTGTTGATTAGCTTTAATTAGTGGCCTTGATATATATTTCCATAGGACAACTTGTAGACGATGATCTACTGCCATTAAGAATACTACATCAGTAGTCCTCTCGGCGTATGCAAACAAGGATGTGGGACATGGATATTCATATTTCCCCTCCTCGCTTGGACTTATGGTTTTAACTTGAACAGTAAGTTTACCATTGATACGTCTGGTATCGTCTAATAACTGAATATACCCATCTATATTAGCCCCTTTCTCCCCATACTTTAATTCTGGATAGGCAGAGGAACCTTTTAACAACCCATTAATAAAATCAATTGATTGCTGTTCTCTTTCATCACTTTCTGAGTATGTCTGCTTAGGCTTAAAAGGCATATTTAAAAAAATTTACAACATTTGATTAGAAATAATACTAACAAGTACTCCGTTAGTCATGCCAATACCACCCGATGGGAGATTGCGGGAATCATGCACCTTATGTCCTGCTTCCCTCAAATTGGTTACCACCTCGGGATAGTACTCGTTACGCCAGCTACTGGCAACGTAAATTTGGCATCTCATATTCATTCCTGTTCGTCAGCGCTATCGTAAAACTCCATCGCAGCCAGGGCTTCGTCATCATTGCTGAAGCCTGAATCCTCCTCGAAGATTTCTTCCACGTCCTCAGCGACTTCTCTGTCCTCCTGCTGCTCAACTTCCACCTTTTGCTTCTCAGGTGTGAACGAGCCGACTTTACCTGCTTTTATTCTATGTCTCATACTTCTTAGTCATTTAATATACCTTATTCTTCCTTATTTCCATATCTTTCTCTAAATTCCTTCGCCTTAGTAGTGAAACGCTTCCAGGAATGTTTGAGAATGTCTGGATCATCCCAGGACTTTCCAAAGTGGCTTAGAGGAGCTTGCAACATCGCCCCCCTGACTATCAGTCCAACTTCGTGATTTCTGTGACCATTAGCACGCCTACCGATGGCTGCCTCAGTTATGTTTGCAGATCCGAAGTATGCACAATCATCGTCAAAAATGAATATCTTCATATGGTTACGCTCGTTGAAGCGCAACTCGAAAAGAGGATGTTCCAAAAGCTGTGGGCATTTTTCCTTCGTGTACAGGTAGAAACTAAAGGGTTTCATACATACCACCTGAACGTGAACGCCACGCTGAACGAGGGATAGGAAGAAGTCACATAGGCGAAACGATTCTTCTCTGCCATCAGACTCAATAAATACATTGAAGTTCTTGAGATTTGCCGTTGCTATTTTTAAGCTATGCTTCACCTCCGTCATCCGCTTGAAGACCTGTGTGTAGTGCTCTTCATCTGCTACGTATGTGGCACAAGTCTCGACTTGTAATTCCTCATAAGTAGGAGATGACTCATCCCGAATCAACCCCAACGTATCCAAATCCTGTGGAGAAATACGCCAACCGCTTTTAGGAGCCTTACGAGCAGGAAGGTTGCCGCTATGAATAAGGTCGTAAATCTCTTGCATCGAAAGACCTGTTAATCGGACTGCTTCTTTGGTGCTTATGTATTTGTTTTGCGACATAATTCCATTTCAATAATCCTATCTGTTTTATCGTTCAAGATTTGCATTTTAAATGACCGCTTTTGCAGAGTTGTATAATAACTCCTTCATATTTCGCTTCGCAATCTTGATGTTTGCTTCTTTAAAATTAAAAATCTCCTTATGCTTGTTTATTGTTTGGAAAATATTCCTTGGAAGAGCGATGTCACCAAATTCAAAATTGATGTCATTACAGATAATTCTAACAACAGTCTTTTTCTCATCATCATATCCTCTTCTCATTCCAAATCTACATATTTTATAAATAGAGTTTCTTTGTATGAATTGATGTAATCTTTGCTCTATATTATTTTGCGCTTTGACATCATTCTCTGCCTTGGCATCTTCAAATAAGTAGAGATAAGCAGATAAAAGAGCCTGAATGAAGTAGCGGTCATCTTGATATGGAAGATTGACAATTTTCATCGCTATTGTTATAAGCTCTTCGCGACTAATCTCTGAAATAGCATTCAAATCTATTTTTACAGACTTCTCTTCGGCCTTGTCAGCAAGCAAATGATACCATTCTTTCAAGACATCACAATCTTCCAAGTATTTTAGCTTAGATGCCTTTAGTGTTGTTCCCGTTTTCATTGAGTCCACCTTAACAACAAGTCTCTCAATATATTGTTTCGAAAACAGTTTTAGATATTCATTCCTTGTTTTGACAGCAGTGCCTTCATTTGCAAGCATCATTTGTTCCATCCGGTAATGTTCTGTACTTTCATTTATGCAAAAAGACAAAACATTGAAACTACCGGTGTATAAAGTTGTCACCTGGTCTTTGTATTCTATGACATTTTTATAATGGAACTTCGGTAATTCTGCATAGTAAAAACGATCATAATTATCATCCAGTCTTCTAACTACAGACATAGAGGCCGAATCAACCATTTCTTCACCTAATTTTTCAGGTTCAGAATATCCGATAAAAATAGTACCTCCTTGGTCTAAGAACCTCCGAATCATCGGTTCTCTACTTCTCAAAAAAGCATACTTCCGAATCCATGGACTAATTAGCCAAATTTCTTCGTTTTGATGGCGCTCAAAGATCTCATGTAGTTCCTTTTCAAATTCAGCAGAATCAAAGATAGAACCGACTGTTTTGAAATTCTCTTCTCCCTCAGAAACTTCCTCTCCTTTCTCTTCTGCTTCTCGAAGCAGACTTTCTTCAGCTAGAATTTGTTCCTGCGGCTTATCACCTGATTCAACCTTAACAGCTTCCTCCTCATCCTCTTCATTTTTTAAGCACTGGCGTAAAAGGGAATCTCTCAGCGTGGTATTGCCATCAAACAAAGATGATAGCAGTGACAGGACACTGTTTGTAGATGCATCATATATTATAGTTCTAACACTATTATCTCTGATACTCTGTAAAAAACAAACGTATATATTAATCTCTGCTTCTACATAGCTTTTAAACTCAGCCCCAATAAGTTTTAGATTGCTTTCTATGTGTTGAACATGAGAGGCCTGGCTCTCTGCAATATAACTTATTTCGGCTAAAGAAAGATCTTCGTCTTTAGTCTCTCTCTTACCTTTGATTATGCCAGGATGACCTATCAAACATTCTTTAAGAGCAGGATAGTATGAGCATTCGGGGATGACATATAGGTCAAATTTTGATTGGATTTCCCTAACATACTCACCTGTCTCATATACAGTTTTACCATTAGGGGTCAGCGATAGATTCCGGTCATCGCCTGTAATAAATTGTAGATTCTTTTTAATATAATCGACATTGCTTGACAGAATATCTCTATCCAAATCGTATAGATAATCAAATCCTAGCTTTTTACTAATTGTTGGAAGATCATGAACTCCGTTGCCAATAAGATTAATTATTGTCTTATCTAGTATATTGACTTTCTCAGGCTTTTGAGAAGTCCCAGAATACTTCCGAATCTCAAAACGTAAGGTATAGGGTGCCATACCCACAAACCTTTCAGAACGTTTCCTATGTGGAGATATTGCCTCTGCTATTTTTAACGAGAGTTCTTCATTATTAATCATCTTCTCCATACTTAATCAAATCTTCAATTTGCTTAATATCTATCGACTCCATTGATGCAATTGACTGTTTGTAGTTGTACTTAGTAGAGAATAAGTCTCTATTACCTATAACAATTAGCAAACTTCTAGCACGAGAGAAAGCTACATTTATTCGTTCAATCTCCTTTGCGAATCCAATTCCATTATATTTATTGCTTCTTACAGTTGACACAATAACTATATTTCTTTCCATGCCTTGAAACCTGTCTACCACGTCTATACGATAATCGTAGCCAGGATCAAGTTCACCACTTTGTTCCAGCCTTTTTAATTCTTTTCTTTGTGCACTGTAAAAAGTTATCAAACCTATCTCTTGATTCTCAATACGGCCCTGGGCTGCTATGTAATCGGAGAATCCGGGAGCTATACTAAGTGCCTTGATAACAGTTTTGACGGCCTTTACTTCATCCATATTCTTATAAGAGGTATACTCTTTTTCTTCTCTGCCTTCGACGTTAACCCAAATAGCATGAGTTGATGGGCTTATAAATGGTTCCATTGTTATACCATGCCATCGACTACCTCTTACAGAGTAGTTTGGCGTGTCCTGAACATCCTTTATACCGCAAACCAATCCAGTTTCACCTAGTTCGTCAACATAGAATTGGTTGATTGCTTTCATAATATCGTTGTGCATACGATATTGGGTGTTCAGTGTTGTTACCAAATTAGGCTTAAACTTTTGAGCCATTTGGAATAACTTCTTAAACTGAGATTCTTTCAAATCTTGGATTTTCTCTGCGAGATCATCCCGTCCTATTTTATGCAAAGCAGTGTCAATACTATTTTCGTCAAGCAGTGGAGGTAGCTGCTTGTGGTCGCCTATAACAATGATTTTCTTTCCTAGAACCATTGGAATTGCCATTTCTAACGGAGTTGCCTTACTCGCCTCGTCCATTATTACAACATCGAATGCTACTTCCTCCGTATCATACATCCTTGTAAAAGTCTGTATAAACTGTTGGGAACCGCAAAGGCTACAGGTTGCAGCAATTAGGTTGACTCCAGATTTGTATTCATCAACAAAAACTTTACGAACACTCTTACTCTTTGTTGCTAAATAGTCATGCCATTCCTTTGTTACTTCTGAATAATCGGTATCTTCTTCGATACGTTTGACGATGCTGTCTATCCAATAGTTAACAACATTTTCTGCATTTCTTTCATTGGGTTGTTCAGTCCATTCGTCTAAAATGTTAGCATTATAGATAAGATCATCCGAGTTATTTCTCATGTCTGAAATAACACGCAATGGTCGTATTGCTCTCTTGTATTTCAAACGTTCAAGAGCATTGTCTACAGCCAAGTTTGTCTGAGAGGTTAGCAAAATCTTACACTTTGGATTACGTAAGATTTCCTGCCATATTATTTCTGCAATAACAGTTGTCTTACCTGTTCCTGGTGGGCCTTGAATGAAAGAAATGTCTTCTGCGAGTACAGCCTTTGCGACAGCTTCTACCTGTCTATCATTAAGATGCTCTTCCAATTTGTTGCTACGCACCACATCCATCATACCAGAGATACTTGCCTTAATATCTCTTGCGTATAGAGGGCTGAACAAAAAATCGCAAAGTGCGGGATTGACTGGTGGCAAGATCTTTCTGCCATTTGACAACTTGACGCCAGGTTTGTTAATCCTTTGTATTGCTTCATACTGGCGACGTAACTCTGTCGAGGTTCCAACGGAGGGGAAGAATACCATGTCATTATTCCTTATCGGATTCTGGAAACTCTCACCATTGTAAAAATCCTCAGAAAGGTTGACAATAATGTAATCATTTGTTCTCTTATGGCATGTGCCTATTGTTGGACACTCAGCCATAAATCTGTTATACCTCTCGCGAACAACAGGGTCAATAATATTTTCCGTATCTGTGATGTCCTTAAATAGCTCATTGTATGTTCGTCCATCAACAAGTTTTATCTCTTCGCCAAGAAATTCATATTTGAGCTCTTCTTCCATCCTTTGAATTAGGACCAGATCTCTTTCAAACGATATTTGAGTTATACCAATTGGATTTTTATTAACCAGTGTATAAGCACGGCCAAGCCCTGCAACGATAGAACTCATTTCATGAATTATACTTTCTCTCTCATATGCTGACTTAAACTTAAATTCAAATCGTATAACATAGGCATGGCTCTCATCAAATTCATATTTTGATGCAATAGACCTCATTCCATCTAATTGCTCAGCCGCATATTTCATTTGGGCCTGTCTGTCACTGGAAATATTGGACGTGTCTACTACATATCTTTGCTGATATTCAGGAATTTCATAATCTTCATATCCAATCTCTGAGAATACTTGCTCTATTAATGCTGTGAGCTTATAATACTCCTGCTTGTTGGTTGGATGTATCCGGAGACAACGAGAACGATATCCGATTTGGGACTCATCTGCTAATAGTTCTTTTAATTTCCTTAATTGCTCATCGTCACATGAAACATGTATTAACGTGTTTGAAAGCTTCACTGATGACGATGGTCCAAACACTTCTGAAACACAGTCACTGAAGATGTTAACAGAAGATTCGTCATCAAATGAATATTCAAGTTTCTCATTATTTGAAAATTGTATTCCTTTAGTTTGTAACAACGAATCCAATTGGTCATAAAGGTCTGTTCTCTGATTGGTTTTCTTGAAAGCCACAGAAAGCTTTAGTACATTGCTGATGCCATTTTTTGACAATGAAAAACCAAATCTCTGAAGATACTCGCTAACATGCTCAAAATCCTCATCATTTACTTTCTCAGTTCCTTTAAACTGTATTTGAATTAGGTCTTGGTTTTCATTTAGATCAATAGAACTTATCTGATATTTGTCTTTAAGCATATCAGTAAGATTCTTTTTCAGATTGTCTATAGAATCGTTAGCGAAACCTAACTTCATGGTGTATATCTCACCTTGTCTGGAATCATTGTAAAGAATTGGCTTTCCGACATAATCTATGGTAATAAAGTCACGGCGTTCGCGGTTTAAAGCATTCAGGCCATCACAATATGCCGTCCATATCTCTTTTTCTAGTTCTTTATGGACGGGGACTATTGGTTTTCGCAGGCTAGAGCACATAAGAAGGAGCGCTCGGATTTCAGGTAGCTGAGCATGATAATTATTTTCAATAATGAAATTCAAAGGATTCTGTCGAAAACTAATAAAGATGATATTACATTCTCTAGTTATAGCATCCTTCTCATTGACGGCACCCATTATTCTTTCTGGCTTAAACCAAGGGTTGTTCAAGCAAAGATAACTTTTACCGATTTCTGCAATAATACCCCATTCCTGTCCGTCTATCTTAATTCTTACCCTTTTATACTTGGTGTTTTTAGATGGTTCAGTGTAGTGGAAGTGACATGTGTGCCTGCCCGTCAATATTTTGAGTTTCGAGCTTGCATCATTACCTAAGCTGTTTAGGTTATTTGTATTATATAAAACGACAATTGGTATCACTTTTTTCTTTTTATTCTTTTAAATGTTTCTGATATGCATCGAGTATAGCTGACGATGCCATATCGCCAATGAGAAACTCTGGCTCTCCCAAATCCTTCAGAAGAGACTCAAGATTCTCCTTCTCTCCAGTATATATCCAGTAGTTACGAATCCACATGCCCAGCGAGAAATGGAATTCAGACATACTGTCCGAATCCACAATCTGCTGCTTTTCTTCTTTTGTCAGCCTCTTATCCAGCCTCTTAAAGGCCTCTGTTGCTGTCTTTGGACATCTTGCCATATTATTCTTCGTTTTATTTAGGCAAATCGATACCTGTCAGATCTACTTTATGTGCAGCGGGCAGACTGCTCTCGTCATATCCCTCTGTGTTGTAGAAATACGGAGTTGCTTTGTTCTTGCCATATATATACTCGTCAAGCTCATGTGCATTTTCAAGCACATACTTGATACCATTGTGACCTCTACCCCATATAGATTCAACGGGGTCAAATGTAACAGTCACAATATCTACATATCCTATTATACACTTCGTAGGTAGTTTGTCGTAGGATGGGAGTTTGCCAGCCTTTTCAAGTTGTGTAAGAACGTCCTTTGCCATATCAGGGAGTTCGTTCCAAGGAAGTTTCGTGCCACTGGCGGCAATGAAAATCTTGCGGCATTTGGTGGGCATGGATTCCCTACATTCAATATCTTTCACACCACAAGCGACAAGTGATGCCCAAGGTTGACGTAATGCCAGTGTCTTCATGAATGGTGCATCCGATTTCTCTTTCACTTCCTCGGGTTCAGCTTTCTCTAACAGCTCTTCGATGGAAGATACACCACGCTCTTCAAAGATTGGCGCCATATCTATTTTCTTATACACTTCCTCTGGTAGTAACTTTATAAACTCTGGCGACAAATGTAGCGGTATAACTGATATCTCTCCATCAATTTTATTCTTACGTGCCATCTTGTCGGCATCATCAAATATTGCATCCATAATTTTATCGTAGACCTTTCCTGGTAGGTCCACCAATTCACCAGTGAAGTGTCCATCAGCAATAAAATCGCTACTTTCCTTAATCTGTTTATCAGACAAGTTTACATACGCAACAAAATCGTCAACATAACTCTCGCCACTGAAAAGCGCGTAATCAAATGGAATTTTGTGCATCATAACTCAATATTTTTAAGTTTGTATTATTAGTTAATTATCCAATGGAAGTATCAATTTTCAACGCTAATTGTTGTCAAACAATGTCTTCACATACTCCTCGTCGTAATCGAACAGTACATGATTCTCCAAGAATTTCGGTCGATCACCCCACAAATGGATTTCTCTATATGGAGTATTTGAAATGATATAACTATCGAGGGAGATATCTGGATCATTCAAAGTTGGTTCAACCTCTTCCTTAAGAGTCTTGAAGAGCTGAATCTTGGGATGGTCCAATCCCTGCAGATTACGTATGCCTTTGGGATCAATGAAGACGACCCTCTGCTTCTGTCCTTCGTTTACCCATAGGATAAAGTCTGGATAGAAACCACTGGCCTCAAAGAAACCAATACCCTTGCGACTCTCGTTACGCAATAAATAGATTTCCTTGCCACGCAAACGACCGTCTTTGTACTTCTCGTAATATTCGCGAATCCTTTGAACAAAACCAGTTTCACCTTCATTTAATGCTACCGGAGAGATCTTTACCAATGGTTCGTTCGTATCTGGATCAACCATCACCTTCTTGCCATTGGCATCCTTCTCTTTCATGCACAAGATGGGATAGAACAGATGCTGGTCAAAGCGAAGTGCCTGCAGCCAATGCCCATTGATTTGGTAGTCGCGTTCCAGATTGCCAGAAAGTATTTGCTCTCTAAGCTCTTTCAGTTTCTCTATCCACTGCTGCTGGTCGTTGCGAACCTCTACAGTATATTCATCAAAGAAGTTGGGGTCGTTCTGGTCAATATATACCGTTTCCATGTATTTCGACTCCCATTTACCTTTACTTCGTTTATAAGCTCGCTCTATAAAACCACGAAGCAAGGCTATGGTTATTTCTTCCCATCGTGCCACATCGCGACCAAAGTCGTGGAACTCCAGGTCTGCCTCTTGTATGGTCAGTTCATACCAATCCGGTATATGCATTAAGTTCTGCAACATTTCGACGCTAATCTCCATGTTGTACCAACTGCGTTCGTTCTTCATCTGCTCGATAGCAAAGAAGATACGATTCCAGTTCAGCAGATTCAGATGCTTGGGATATAGTTTACTCTCAGTCATTTCAGCTGCAGTATCCACACCTGCCCTCTGACTCCAGATAGCATCCACCTTAGGTGTCCAGTCCACTTTGACAAGCATGCCCTTCATCATCTCTTCGGGCTTTACAACCACAGCCTTCTTGAAGTCGTAACCTTTCTTCAGACGTACAACCTTCAGACGCTTATCGCCCAAAAGATTGACGGTAGGAATCTGCACAGGTGTATAGGTTTCCTCATTATGTGGCAAACCTTCATCCTCCAGATATTTACGGAAGGTATCCATGTAATCGGCTCTCACACCAAAGATGTTCAGCGTCTCTATCTCGCGCAATCCTTTTGGTATTGGGCCTGGATTATAACTACTATCAAGCGCACTGCTTCGCTTCAGTGAATATTTGAAGCCTTTTAGACGCACACCACGACCAAACAACTGGATAATTTCAGAACCCTCACTACGGCCTACGTTCATCAGTCCCATTGCTGATACACGCCAGCTGCTCCAACCTTCGCTGAATTTCTTTGAACCTATCAGGATGTTGATAGTTGAGTCTTCATCATTAATTTTGGTGAAGAGTGACGATGTGCCAAATTCGCGTGTCTCACAATCCAGTCCGTTGGCTTCACAAAGTTTCACAAGCGAGTCGCTGTCGCCTACATTGATAACACCAAAGTAGTCAGCACTACCTACACGTAGGCCTATCTCTTTATCGCCACCTTTTTGCTTGTCGATATGTAAATGGGCGTTAGTAGCACCAGAATGGAAGAGCTTTTCCATTACCTTATTATATACTTGTAGGGCAAAGGCATCTTCCTCTCCCATCTTCAAGCCTTGTTTCGTCAGCATAAAGCTATTGGCAAACAGCGAATAGCCACGAGGATTCTTAATGCCGTCTTCGGGATTCAACAATCGTTTAATATAGCCAGCAAACTCTTGTGGATTGTCAATGAATGCCTGTAGGAATAGCAATATCTGTACTACATCGCTGACTTCCAAACCTCTTACCTTTCTCACTGCATTTACTGATCCACCAACGAATATTCCCAATGGTTTTGCTATCAAGAAAGTGTTCTTTACCTTAGGCGAGCTCTCATACACCAACGTCTGCTCATAGAGACATAGCAGATAAGCTGTCAGGTACATGTTCAACAATTCCTCATCGTCCCATGAAGCCATGTTCATGATACGATAGTCTTTGCCGTAGCCATCATTATAGAAGTAGCGATAGCTATAGTCAAACAGTGTGGCCTTACCATATTCCTTTAACAATGCGTCTCTGCTGGCTCCAGTTTGTGCTGCAATTGCCTGTCCGAAGGTGGCTGAATACTCAAACGAAAAACCTTCCTGAGTCAGCGTATTGCGATAGCCTTTCCAAACTTCGCCGCCACTTCCCTTATGTCCTTCGTCCACAAGCACAAGATTATTACCTTCGAAGCTCTCCACAGCAACAGTCTTGTCACCATCTGTATCAGCCAGTTTGTTGATGTCAATCACCTCGATGGTCTTTCCCGCGAAAGCACCACCACGTCCTTGTTTGGAGAATAGTTCTGCGCTAAAGTTCGACAAATACAGTTCTTGTAAGTGCTGACTCGACAGCCCCTCATTGGGAGTCAGTATCAAGATGCGGTTCAAGGGCTTTGCATGATATTTCTCAGCATAGTGTAGATACTGTTTGATATTAATGTGCATCATCAGCGTCTTACCAGAACCTGTAGCGCACCAATAAGCCAGTTTGTTCATGTCATCCTCCTTGAAGTCGTCCATACCGTGCCAGGTCTCTGGACGGAAGTTGAAGTCATCATTCAGGAAGGTGTTAATGCTCTGGCGCAATTGCTCTTGGTTTGAAAAGTAACGATCCAGATAAACCTCAGTAAACAGTAGCGCAAGATACTGATAATACTTCCATTGTATCTTCTCTGGTCTCTTCTCGTTTATCTCGTTGGTATGTCGTACGATGTTCTTGTCATACTCAAACAGCTTATCTTGGGGTATATGAATGTCATACTGATGCTGTTTTAATGCATAGTACAATCGTGAAACGTTCTCATCATCCACACCTTCCAAGGCGGGGTCTTTGAGATCACGACTCAATGCCTCTAAGTCCTTACACCCAAAAAGGTTCAGGACATATTTGTGCAGCACTAATGCTTCCTGTAATCGTGCAGGCTGGCTATTTTGTTTTCTTGCTCTTGCCATATATTCTATTCTTTTACTATTGACATACAATTCTTTTACTCCTCAAACATTCTCTTTTGGAACTCTTCTTCAGTCAGAACCACCTTCCAGTGGTCTTCATCGCGTTTCAGGTTTGGCAAGGTGTTGTCACCATTCACGTAGATAAGATCGAACTCTGTGTCGCGAGTTCTGAAATCCATCTTGTCGAAGAACATACAGAGCTGGTCGTTGTTCACTTCCTTGCAGTTTCGCCAGATAACCAGCGTCTTCAGGCCCTCACGATGGGTTT
>JAEEGG010004545.1_pt1 | contig 33533 bp, 24 predicted proteins | sample 9134161 | NCBI WGS metagenome assembly JAEEGG01 (sample SAMN16246543, study PRJNA631951) | gut metagenome | biome: gut microbiome; feature: rumen; material: CR-attached | host: Bos | place: Iran: Karaj | collected 2018-10 | reverse complement strand
GCCTCAAGACCGCTGGAAGACGGATCCGCGGACCTGGGCCGGCACGATGGAGCAGTTCGACGAGCTGTACGTGGTCGCGGCGAAGCATCTGAAAAAGTGCTTCCCGGACCTGAAAATAGGCGGCCCCGCCTTTGCCAATCCGCGAAAGTACGGCCCGGCATTCCTGGAGTGTGTAAAGGAAAAAGGGGCCCCGCTGGACTTCTTCTCGCACCATATGTACCACCGCAAGCCGGCGCGCATCGTCGAAGATGTGAGAATCATCCGCAAGATGCTGGACGAGAATGGTTTCGGAGCGGCAGAATCTATTCTCAACGAATGGAACTACAACCGCAGCTGGGACGAGACGGACAATTATAGCGGAAAGATGCGTCCTACTGTGAAGGGTGCGGCATTTGTTGGCGCCGTTATGTGCGCGTGCCAGAGCGAGCCGGTGGATATGCTGATGTACTACGACCTCCGGCCCAATACGATCTGGTGCGGCCCTTGGTCCCCGTTTGTCTGCGACCTCCGGCCTCCCTACTGGGCGCTGTACTACTGGGCGGAACTTGCGGACTATGGCACCCAGGTGGAGTCCGGCTGCGACACGGACAACATCTACACTTGTGCAGCTCGCTCGAAAGACGGTGCCTTACGCCTGCTTGTTGTGCGCTACCACGAGGATGACTCCCAGAATGCGCCCTGTGAGGTCACGCTGCATCTTCCCGACGGCTGGAGCGTCACCGGAGTCCGTATGACCGACAGCCAGGGCATGGACCGCCGCCCCGGCGTCGCAGACACCTATACCCTGGAATCAAACAGCATCGCCCTGTTCGAGATTGCGCCTTTGTCCTTATAATGTAAAGTGAAAAAACTCTTCCGCGCCCTTCTTGTCGCCATTTTCGTGGCAGCATTGTTCTCCTGTAATAAAAGCGGGGATACGATAAGGGTTGCCTCCAGTCCGGCCCTGACGGAAGAGGAAGGAAAATACGTCAGGACCCTGGATACGAGCGAAAAAGGCAAATGGGTCACCATCGAGTATACTGCAAAGGGGGCCGACGGGAGCATCCAGAATCTGTCCGAACTCATCTATCTTCCGGTAGGGCAACCGGCCCACCTGGCCATCGGTTGCCACATCACCATCACCAGCGACGACGAACGGCCCAGTAATTTCAAAAACCTGTCGGTAATGACCGACGTGGGCGTTCTGACCCGTATGCTGTCCGGACTGAATGCGATGGCGGTTTTTCCGGATTATGAAGGATTCGGCAGCACCCGCGCCAATCCCCATCCCTATCTGAACCGGGATGTTACGGCGCGCCAGTGCCTGGCCGGCGCCAAAGCGGCCCTGGACTGGCTGACCCGCGAAAAGAAGATGACGATGGCGTCCGGCTGGAAGAGTATTGCCATCGGCTATTCCCAGGGCGGAGCCGTGGCCGCCGGGATCCTGCGCTACTATAAGGAAAACAGCATCACCGGGCTCAACCTCACGGCGGCCATCTGCGGTGACGGTCCCTACGACCCTCTGATAACGCTCCGGCACTATATCCTTGAGGACAAGATCTATATGCCGGTCGCCGCGATCCTGGTTCTCAAGGGCCTTGTGGACACCCATCCGGATTTGAAGGCGCTGGGCTGTACCTATGCCGATTTCGCCGCGCCGGAAATCATCGATACGGGCATATTCGAAATCCTGGACCGGAAGGAATTCAACACGGGTCAGATTCAGCGGCACCTGCTGGATTGCTCCAGCCGGAACAACGGATTCACGATGAAAAACGACGGAATGGATTACTGCGAAGCGTCGCAGTGTTTCCGGGAAAGCGTCGTTGCCTATTTCAGGGACGGAACGCTAACGGGAGATGTGCCGGAAGCCAAGCTGAGGACGATGGAGCGTGCCTTGAAGGAAAATTCGCTCACATACGGAGACTGGATACCCGACGCGGACTCCAACTTTTTCCTTTACCATTCCACGCGGGACGAGGTGGTCCCCTTCGCCAACTACGAGGCGGTTCTCTCCGCCTGGGGCGAAGATTGCATTGACGGGAGGCCCTATGAGGATCCCGACTGCTGGACGCACCTGGACGTGGGGACCCGTTTCATCACCACATCGGCCTCTTTCGTCCAAAAATATATTTTGTAGTTTCTTGGGAAATCCATAACTTTGAGAGATTGTTTTTAACCGCATCCTTATGAACGCACTAGCACTGGAGCACCAAAAGTACGGTTTTTCCACCTATAAGACCTATCTCGCCGCAGGGCTGTTTATCATCGGCAATATCGCCGTTCCGCAGTTGTGCCACCTCATCCCGAACGGCGGCCTCATCTTCCTGCCCATCTATTTCTTCACGCTCATCGGCGCGTTTAAATGCGGTTGGAAAGTGGGGCTTCTTACAGCCATCCTATCGCCGCTGGTAAACTGCGCCCTCTTCGGGATGCCGCCCGTGGCTTCGCTCCCGGCCATTCTGGTCAAGAGCATCACGCTGGCCATCGCTGCTGCGCTTATCGGCCGGAAAATGGGCCTTACCATCTGGTCTGTGGCGCTGGCGGTCCTCGCCTATCAACTGATTGGCATGCTCTTCGAGTTCTTCCTGGATTTCAATTTGTTACACGCCCTGCAGGACGTCCGCCTCGGCTGGCCGGGCATCCTCATCCAAATCGTGGGCGGATATCTTCTTCTGAAAGCCATCGAGAAATGGTAATTCCATCCGATGACGTCCAGGCCATCGCCGGCACCTGTATCGCCCGCTACGGCGAGCGGGAATGGCGCCTGGCGGTACTCACCGCCGAAGTCCACGGACACCTGGGCATCTACGCCACCCTGGGTGCGAAAATGGGCCTCCGGGCCGTGGAAGAGCTGGAATCGGCCGGGGCCGATGTCCACCGCCTGAGCGTCCTCTCCTACGCCGGCGGCGTGCCCCCGGTGAGCTGTCTCAACGACGGCCTGCAGATTGGCTCCGGTGCCACGCTCGGCCACGGACAAATTGCCGTCGCCGCCACCGACAAGCCCCGCGCTGAGGCTCGCTTCTCCTGCGGCGAAATCGCTTTTTCACTGCGGTTAAAGCCGGAATTCGAGAGACAAATCCGGAACGATATCCGGGATGCCGAGAAACGTTTCGGCCATCGGCCCGAATACTGGCAACAAATCCGGTCCCTCGCCCTGCGTTACTGGCAGGACTGGGACCGGAAGGAAATCTTTGAAAAAATCGATTAATAGTTCTCCGCGAGAACCTGGAAGTAGCTCTGAGGGTGGTTGCACACGGGGCACTCCTCGGGAGCGGCCGGGCCGATAACGATGTGGCCGCAGTTGGCGCACTGCCAGATGGCGTCGCCGTCCTTGGAGAAGACCTTCTTGTCCTGGATGTTCTTCAGAAGCTTGCGGTAGCGTTCCTCGTGGTGCTTTTCGATGGCGCCAACGGCCTCGAATTTATCGGCAATCTCATCGAAACCTTCTTCGCGGGCCTCTTTGGCCATACGGGCATACATGTCCGTCCACTCGTAGTTTTCGCCGCCGGCGGCGTCCAGCAGGTTCTCCTCCGTGCCGGGAACGGCACCGCCGTGCAGGTACTTAAACCAGATCTTGGCGTGTTCCTTTTCATTGGCCGCCGTTTCCTCGAAAATGGAGGCTATCTGGACAAAGCCGTCTTTCTTCGCCTTAGAGGCATAATAGGTGTACTTGTTGCGAGCCTGTGACTCGCCGGCAAAAGCCTCCTGGAGGTTCTTTTCCGTCTTGGTTCCTTTGAGAGATTTCATAATGTGCTTGTATTTTGTCCAAATTTAACAATTATTTCCTAAATTTGGGCAAGATAAACGTCAACGCAATGAAAAAAGCTTTCGTCATCCTCTTAACTGCTCTTGCTATGATTGGCTGTAAATCCCCTCAAAATGCCGCTCCCGGTGCCCTGGACGTCATTATGACCCGCACCAGCATCCGCGCCTTCACCGGCGAGCCCGTTCCGCAGGAACAGCTGGAGGTCATCCTCAAGGCCGGAATGGCGGCCCCTTCGGCCATCAATATTCAGCCCTGGCGCTTCGTCGTGGTCACGGACCAGGAGAAGATAGCCGATATCTTCGGGAAAGGTCCGCGCAGCGGAATGTTCACCACCGCCGGCGCGGTAATCGTGGTCTGCGGGGAGACGGATAAAACCTTCTGGTACGAGGACTGCTCGGCCGCGGCGGAAAACATCCTCCTGGCCGCCCACGCGCTGGGATACGGCGCCGTCTGGACTGCCGGCTACCCTGCGATGGAGCGTATCGCCCCCATCTGCGAGGCGCTGAGCATTCCGGAAGGCGTGCAGCCCCTCTGCATCATTCCCGTCGGCGTTCCGGCAGAGAATCCGGAGCCCAAAGACAAGTGGAAAGCTGAGAACGTTCACTGGAATCAGTGGTAAGGGAAAAGGAAATCACCCGGGTCACGCTGGTTGGCAGCGTGGTGAATCTGTTGCTGGTGGCGCTTAAGGCCGTCGCCGGCATTGCAGGGCATAGCGCCGCCATGGTGGCCGATGCCATCCATTCCCTTTCGGACTTCCTGACGGACATCGTGGTCATCGTCTTCGTGGGCATCAGCGCCCGGCCGCAGGACGAAGGACACGACTACGGACACGGGAAGTTCGAAACGGTGGCGACGCTTTTCATCGGCCTGGCCCTGGCCGCCGCTGCCATCGGCATCGTCGTCTCCGGCGCGACGAAACTCGCCGCCTGGCTGCAGGGAGAGGCACTCCCCTCGCCCGGCAGGCTTGCCCTTTGGGCCGCGCTAGCGTCCATTGTCGCGAAGGAAATCCTTTACCGTTACACCATTTTCAAAGGCCGGAAACTCAATTCAAAGGCCCTGGAAGCCAATGCGTGGCACCACCGCAGCGACGCCCTGTCGTCCATCGGAGCCGCCATCGGCATCGGAGGCGCCATCTTCCTGGGAGACCGCTGGACCGTACTGGATCCCCTGGCCTCCATCGTCGTGGGCGCTATGCTCGTAAAAGTGGCCTGGGACCTGCTGGGGCCCTGTTTCCGCGAACTCACGGACAGTTCCCTCCCGGCGGAAACCGAGCAAAAGATGCTCTCGGTGATCGCCTCCGTCCCCGGCGTTTCCAACCCCCACGACCTTCGCACCCGCCAGATCGGCAGTCACGTCGCGGCAGAGGTCCACATCCTCCTTCCTCCGGACATTACGCTGAAGGAAGCCCACGAGGTCGCCGACGAAGTGGAACGTCAATTCCACGCCAACTTCGGCGAAGAATCCCATCTCATCGTCCATATGGAACCTAACATTTAACTCTAAATACTATGGCTTACACAGAAACAACGAGAACCTCCTACGGACAACGCGTAGGCAACTCTTTCAAGGGAATCGGCGGAGGCATCCTCCTCTTCATCGCCGGTACCATTCTGCTGTGGTGGAACGAAGGCCGCGCCGTCAAGACCACCAAAATGCTGAACGAGGCCCAGAAGGTCTGCATCGAAATGCCCAACCCGGATAAGATCGACCCGGCCATGGAGGGCGAACTGGTGTGCGCAACGGCTTTCGCCACCACCCAGGACTCGCTCATCGACAAGCAGTTCAACTTCGGCGCCACGGCCATCGCCCTGAAGCGCAATGTCCAGTACTATCAGTGGGTGGAACATTCCGAGACCGAAACCAAGGACAAGATAGGCGGTGCGCAGGAAACCACCACCACCTATACCTATTCCAAGGAATGGGTATCCTCCCCGATTAATTCCTCGGAGTTCAAGGATCCGGACTATAAGAACGTAAACTCCGTTCTTACCACCATTCAGCCCGAGGAACAGTGGGCGGAAAACGTCTCCTTCGGCGCCTATAAGCTGAACGAGAGCCTCATCCACCAGATCACGTCCGGCGAGGCTGTGGAGCTGAACATCGACGAAGAGATCCTGAAAGCACTGGATAAGAGCCTGGCCCGCACCGGTAAGAAAGACTCCCTGAGCTATGTCCATCAGGAAGGCAGCACGCTTTATATCGGCCGCAATTCCTCTTCTCCTGAAGTGGGCGACGTTCAGGTTTACTGGCTGAAGACCGTTCCCGCCAAGGCCACCATCATCTCCGTAGTGGACGGCGACACCTTCAAAGCCTTCAAGGCCAAGAACGGCAAGACCTTCCAGACGCTGGTAATGGGCAAGAAGAGTGCCGATGAAATCTTCGAAAGCGAGCACCAGGGCAACAAGATCCTCACCTGGATCCTGCGCATCCTGGGCATTATGCTGGTGGTTGGCGGCCTCAAGAGAGTGTTCAACTTCCTGGAGACCCTCCTCAAGGTCCTTCCGTTCCTGGCGAACATCCTGGGCTGGGGCGTAGGCGTAGTCTGCACGGTTGTAGGCGTCGTCTGGTCGCTGATTGTCATCGCGCTCGCCTGGCTCTTCTACAGGCCTGTCCTGGGCATCGCCCTGCTGGTGGTGGCCGCCGGTCTCATCTGGTTCTTCGCCAGCAGAGGAAAAGGCAAAAAAGCGGCACAGGTAGAAACGCCTGCGCCGCCGAAGGAATAAGGGGATGCGGTTTACTTACCGCATCTCCTTGTACTGAATCTTATCCATATCGCCGTAGTCCAGGTTCTCTCCGGCCATCCCCCAGATGAACATATAGTTGGACGTGCCTGCGGCAGCATGGATACTCCATTCAGGGCTCATAATGGCCTGCTCATTGGCGAGCCATACGATGCGTTCCTGCTGGGGTTCCCCCATAAAGTGGCAGATCATATTCCCGCCCGTCACGTTGAAGTAGAAATAGGCTTCAATGCGGCGGGCGTGAGTATGTGCAGGCATCGTGTTCCAGACGGAACCGGGCTTGAGTTCCGTCAGGCCCATCTGCAGCTGGCAGGGACCTTCCTGCAGGACGTTGTTCACAATCAACTGATTGATTACGCGGTCATTACTGTCTTCCATCTTGCCGGCGGCAAAGGAGTTGGCCTTGATGGAGCCCTTCCGACCGTCGATGGTAATCAGCTGCGTCTTGTAGGCCTTATGAGCCGTGGCGGAATTGAGGTAGAAGTGTGCCGGATGCGCGGCGTCCTTGCTCTTGAACACCACGTCCTTCACTCCCCTGCCCACATACAGGGCATCCTTGAACTTGAGAAGATACTCCTTCCCGTCCACGGAAACGATGCCGTCTCCGCCCACGTTAATGACGCCCAGTTCGCGGCGCTCCAGGAAATAATCGGCCTTCAGCGGGTCGATGGTTTCCAGTTTCAGGGGCTTTGTAGCCGGAACGGCGCCGCCGAAGATGAAGCGGTCGTATAGGGAATACGTGAGGTTGATTTCATCGGCCACCATCACCTCGGGCATCATAAAACGGGCCCTGAGGGTTTCGGTGTCGTAGTGCCGCACATCGTCGGGATGGCAGGCGGTCTGAACGGTGTATCTGGTCTGTGCGCTCATAGCGATCGTGCTAAGCAGCAGAGCTGCTGTCAATATTCTTTTCATAGGATGCTTTGATGATTCTTCTGCGATTGATGACGGCCATCACGGTAGTGCCGATGACAAGGATACCGCTGCCGATCCATTTGAAGTCGTGAACCAGGTGGAAGATCACCCAGGAGAAGATGCTGGAAGCGAAGTCCAGGCTGCCGCCCTGGAATCCCTCCGGAATGGCTACTGCAGCGTCGCCGGTGCGGGCGAAAACGTCCTGTGCGGCCTGGGTGAAGTACGGAGCCAGGTCCGTCACGAAGTAAAGACCCACGGTAAGGGCCACGAGGCCGATGATGAAGGTCTTCACCACATTGCCCTTGGTGACGGGCAGAACCGCCGGGAACACGTAGAACATACCGGCCAGCGAAGCCAGCGGCAGGAACTCGTTACCGGGGAGAATGACGGCCAGCAGCAGCGTCACGGGAATCAGGAGCAGCGAAACCACCAGCGTGGTGGGATGGCCGATGACAAGCGCAGGGCTCATTCCGATATTGATGCCGGCGCTGTTCTTGAACTTCCGGGAAACCATTTCCTTGGTGGCTTCGGCAATGGGCTTGAGGCCTTCGATGAAAAGACCGGTAATGCGCGGGATGAGTTCCATCACGGCGCCCATCTTGATGCCGAGTCCCAGAATGGCGGGAATGTGGGAGACAATCTCACTCCAGGACGGATAGCTCAGAAGGCCGATACCGATTCCCACTATCACGCCCAGCAGCAGCGGTTCACCCAGCACGCCGAACTTCTTTTTGAGGCCGTCGGCGTCGATGTCCAGCTTGTTAAAGCCGGGGATCTTGTCCAGGCACCAGTTGAGTCCTTCGGCGAAAGGAACGAAACCCTGCACGAAAGGCTGCGGCAGTGAAATTCCTTCCACGTCCTTGTAATAGCTCTGGAACTTTTTCGTGGTGAGATCGGCCATAATCAGCGTGATGACGAAGCAGATCACCGCCGCGAAGAATCCCCACCAGATGTTGTCGCAGGCGAAATAGACCACCGCGCCGATAAAGGCGTAGTGCCAGTAGTTCCACAGGTCGATGTTGATGGTGTTGGTGGCCTTGCACAGCAGCAGGACGATGTTGATGCCCAGGCACACGGGGATGATGAAGGCACCCACCGTGGTGTTGTAGGCAACGCTCGCCGCCGCCGGCCAGCCCATATCGAAGATTCCCAGCTGCAGGCCGTAGATATCCGTCACCTGCTTCAGAGGGCCGCCCAGGGAGGACGTGAGCAGGGCCGTCACAACGGACAGACCCACGAAGCCCACGCCCACCAGGAGGCCGCTCTTGAGCGCCTTGCCGGGCTTGATGCCGATGCACACCCCCAGGATAAAGAAGAGGATGGGCATCATCACGGCAGCCCCAAGGCCGATGATGTAACTGAAAACCTGTTCCATTACTTAGGCTGCTTGCCGATGTAGGCCAGAATACCGCCGTCCACATAGAGGATGTGGCCGTTCACGGCATCGGAAGCGTGGGAAGCCAGGAATACGGCGGGACCGCCCAGTTCGCTGGGATCCAGCCAGCGGCCCGCAGGGGTCTTGGCGCAGATGAAACTGTCGAAGGGATGACGGCTGCCGTCGGGCTGTTTCTCCCGCAGCGGAGCGGTCTGGGGCGTAGCGATGTAGCCGGGGCCGATGCCGTTGCACTGGATGTTGTATTCGCCGTACTCGCTGCAGATGTTGCGGGTGAGCATCTTCAGACCGCCCTTGGCGGCGGCGTAGGCGCTCACGGTCTCGCGGCCCAGTTCACTCATCATGGAGCAGATGTTGATGATCTTGCCCTCGCGGCGCTCCATCATCTCCGGCAGCACGGCGCTGGAGACGATGAACGGAGCCACCAGGTCCACGTCAATCACCTGCTGGAATTCCTTCCGCTCCATCTCGTGCATGGGGATGCGCTTGATGATGCCCGCGTTGTTCACCAGGATGTCAATCTGGCCCACCTCCTTGTGGATAGTCTCGACGAGCGCCTTCACGGCCACTTCGTCGGTTACGTCGCAGACATAACCGTGCACATTCTTGATGCCGGCCTCTTTGTAGTTGTCCAGGCCGCGCTGAAGCGCCGCTTCATTGATGTCGTTGAAGATAATGTTCTTCGCACCGGCGGCTACAAAAGCCTTCGCGATGTTGAAACCAATACCGTAGGAACCTCCGGTAATCCAGGCATTCTTGCCCTCAAGAGAAAAAATGTTTGCCATAATGCTATTGAGTTTATTGTTTATACTTCAACCGGTTTGTATTTGGGAACCAGGCTCTTCATAAGGGTCCAGGCCAGCAGATAGGCCAGGCCGCAGAAGCAGAACATAATGAAGTAGCCCGCAGGTTTCCCTTCGAAGCCCAGGAAATGGAACGCGGCGCCCTGCCCTTCAGCATAGGTGAAGAGCTGGCCCGCCACCCATTGGATAATCATAGAACCGATACCGCCCGCCATTGCGCCGATGCCGGTGATGGTGGCAACGGTGCTCTTGGGGAACATATCGCCCGTGGTGGAGAAGAGGTTGGCGCTCCAGGCCTGATGTCCGGCTCCGGCAAGGCCGATCAGTATGGCCGGCCACCAGGGGCTGTTGAAATGCACGCCCAGCGGTTGGGCCAGGAGGGCGGCCAGCGGGAAGAAGGCGAAGATGAGCATCGCCAGCATACGGCCGGCATACGGGTTCATTCCCTTCTTGTCCACGAAGATCTTGGGCAGATAGCCGCCGCCGATGGAAATCACCGTTACGATGGCGTACAGCGTGAAGATGAGCCACTGTCCCAGCGAAGAGGTGGCCGGGGCGTGGAACTGGTTGCTGAAGTAGGAAGGCGCCCAGAACAGGAAGAACCACCAGACGCCGTCGGTGAAGAACTTACCGGCGATGAAACTCCAGGTCTGCCGGTACTTGAAGCACTGGATGAACGGGATGGCCTTTTCCTCGGCCCCGGTTTCCACGGGCACTTCCCCGTCGTCCTGATGGATGTATTCCAGTTCGGCCTCATTGACAAACTTCGATTTTTCGGGCTTGTCGTACATAAAGGCCCAGAAGAACATCCAGATGAAGCCCAGGCCGCCGATGATGATGAAAGCCATCTCCCAGCCGAACTTGACGGCGAGCGGCGGAATGAGCAGCGGAGCGGCCAGGGCGCCCACTGAAGCGCCTGCGTTGAAGATGGAGGTGGCGAAGGCACGGTCCTTCTTGGGGAAATACTCCGCCGTCACCTTGATGGCCGCCGGAAAGTTCCCCGCCTCACCGAGCGCCAGGATGCCACGGCATAGCAGGAACAGATACACCGAGGTGGTGCTCACCGCCAGGGCGACGTTGGAACCGGCTTCCACGGCACGCATAGCGGCCACGGAGTCCAGTCCGGCGATGTGGGCCGTCGCCCAGCCGCAGGCGGCGTGAAGGCACGCGCCGGCCGACCAGACGCCGATGGCCACGAGATATCCCTTCTTGGTTCCCATCCAGTCCACGAATTTGCCGGCAAACAGGCAGCAAACTGCATAAAAGATGGAGAAGAAACTGGTGATGGTGCCGTAATTGGCATCGGTCCAGTGGAACTCGGGCTTGATGAATTCCTCGTAGGTCAGGGACAGTACCTGACGGTCCAGATAATTGACCGTGGTGGCCACGAACAGCAGGCTGCACAGCCACCAGCGCCAGTTGGACATTAGTTTTTTCTGCGTAGACATAGGCTAGAGGATGGATTTAACGGCTTCGCGCATACCCTTGGCCTGGATAAGGGCCAGGTCCGCGGTAAGAAGGTCGGCCAGGCCGGGAATGGCATTGAGGTCTTCGCCCCAGATGAAGGAATCGGCCAGGACGCCTTCGGCCACTTTGCGTACGTCGCCCGTCGCCCAGAGGCCTTTCAGCAGGCCGATGATCCTTTCGTCATCCTGCGGCACAATCTCGTCCCCGCCGCGTTTCCCGCCCTTGTAATAGGTGCAGATACCGGCCAGGCCCAGCACCAGCCCCTGCGGGAGTTCGCCCTTGCGCTCCAGGTAGGTTTTCAGGCCGGGCAGGTCGCGGGTCTTGAACTTGGGGAAACTGTTGAGCATGATGCTGGTCACGAAATGCTTCACGAAAGGATTGCGGAAGCGTTCCATCACGTCGGCGGCGAACTTTTCCAACTCGGCCTTCGGCAGGTTCAACGTGGGAAGCAGTTCCTCAAACATCACCTTATGGACGAACTTCCCTATCTCGGGATCCTCGCAGCATTCCTTTACGGTATTGAGGCCGCTGAGGTAGCCCACGGGGCTCAGGACCGTGTGGGGGCCGTTCAGGAGCGTCACCTTCCGCTCGTGATAGGGTGCCTCGCTGGGAACGAAGAGCACGTTCAGGCCGGCTTTGTCGGCCGGGAACTCGGCGGCGACTTCCTGCGGGGCCTCGATGACCCAGAGGTGGAAGATTTCGGCCTTGTCCAGCAGGTTGTCCTGATAGCCCACACGCTCGCACAGGGCGGCGGCATTGTCGCGCGGGTATCCCGGGACAATGCGGTCCACGAGCGTACTGTATACGCCGCAGGCCTCCTCGAACCAGGCGCTGAAATCCGGCCCCAGCTTCCACAGGTCGATGTACTGGCGGATGCACTCTTTCAGGTGCTTGCCGTTCTCGAAAATGAGTTCGCAGGGGAAGATAATCAGGCCCTTGCTCCTGTCCCCCTTGAAATGCTGCCAGCGGTGATACAGCAGCTGGGTAAGCTTGCCCGGATAGGAACTGGCGGGTTTATCTTCCAGCTTGCAGGCCGGATCGAAAGCGATGCCGGCCTCCGTGGTGTTGGAAATCACGAAGCGGATTTCCGGCTGCTCGGCGAGAGCCAGATAGGCGCCGAAGTCCTCGTAGGGGTTCAACCCGCGGGAAACAACGTCGATGAGGTCCACGCTGTCTACGGGCTCGCCGTTCTGCAGGCCCTGCAGGTTCAGGTGGTACAGGCCGTCCTGTTCGTTCAGCCAGCCCACCATCCCTTTCTCGATGGGCTGGACAATCACCACCGAGCCGTTGAAATCAGTTTTCTGGTTGGTCTTCCAGATAATCCACTCGATGAATGCGCGAAGGAAGTTGCCTTCGCCGAACTGAATCACCTTTTCGGTGTAGCGCTTCGCCTGGGGAGCGCTGGTTCTGTTAAGTCTTTCCATTTTATATAATTACAATGTTACTCCGGTTTTAAAGATGGCAATCTCGCGGATGCCGTGTTTTTCATTGTTGACCGCCTCACCGCTCGCCACGGCCAGGACATAGTCCCGGAAACGCGCGGCCACATCGGCCATCGCCTCCCCCTGCGCCAATACACCCGCATTGAAGTCAATCCAGGTGGGTTTTCCCAGCGACAAAGGGGTGTTGGTGGCAATTTTCATCGTGGGAACGAAACTTCCGAAGGGCGTACCCCGGCCGGTGGTGAAGAGCACGAGCTGGCAGCCGCTGGCCCCGAGGGCCGTCGAGGCCACCAGGTCGTTGCCAGGGGCCGACAGGAGATTCAAACCCTTGACGGAGAGGCGCTCGCCGTATTTCAGCACGCCGCGGACGATGCTTCCGCCGCACTTCTGCGTGCAGCCCAGGGACTTTTCTTCCAGCGTGGAAATACCGCCGGCCTTATTGCCCGGCGAAGGATTCTCGTACACCGGCATTCCCTGTTTGATGAAATACTCCTTGAAGTCGTTGATGAGCGACACGGTCTTATCGAACGTGGCCCGGTCCTGGCAGCGGTTCATCAGGATGGTCTCGGCCCCGAACATCTCGGGGACCTCGGTGAGCACCGTCGTGCCCCCCTGCTCCACAATCCAGTCGGAGAACACGCCCAGCAGCGGATTGGCGGTAATGCCCGACAGACCGTCGGAGCCGCCGCACTTGAGTCCTACGCGCAGTTCGCTCACCGGAACGTCCACCCGGATGTCCTTGGAGGCAAGCGCGTAAATCTCCCTGAGCTGCTGAAGGCCATACTCCACCTCGTCCTGAACTTTCTGGCACACGAACATCCGCACCCGCTTCTCATCCACAGGCCCCACCAGTTCGCGGAAGGCGTCCAGCTGGTTGTTTTCGCATCCCAGCGAAACCACCAGCACGCCTCCCGCATTGGGGTGGTGCACCATATCGGCGAGAACCGTACGCGTATTCTCGTGGTCCGGACCCAGCTGCGAGCAGCCGTAATTGTGCGGGAAGGATACGACGGCGTCCACCCCCTCCAGAACGGGATGCTCCCGAAGGAAACGGTCCACGATCTGCTGGCAGATGCCGTTGACGCAGCCCACCGTGGGAATCACCCAGATCTGGTTCCGGATGCCCACCTGCCCGTCCGAACGGCGGTAGCCCTTAAACGTCCGAAGGGGAGAAGTCTTTTTCGCTCCCCCTTGCGGGGTAGAAAAACACTTACTCCCCGAAGGATGGGAAGGATGGTATTCGTATTCCAGCAGTCCTTCAAGGTTGGTTTTGATGCAGGTATGGTCCACCAGGGACCCTGCGGGTTTGTCGGCCGTTACGTGGCCGATGGGAAAACCGTACTTGATGATGTTCTCCCCTGCCCTGAGGTCCGTAAGAACCACCTTGTGCCCCCGCGGGACATTGGCTAGAAGGCGTACGCCCTCCACCTCTTCCCCCGCGGAAAGGTCCTGCAGCGCAACCGCCACGTTGTCGGCCGGATTGATTCTGATGTACTTCATGCTAGAAGTTGAAATAGTTCTTGGCGTTATTGTAGGAGATATCCTCGACCATCTTGCCGATGAAATCCAGCTCGGATGCCGGCAGCTTCCCTTCCTCCACGTCCTTTCCAATCACGTCGCACAGGATGCGCCGAAAGTACTCGTGGCGGGGATAGGAGATGAAACTGCGGCTGTCGGTGAGCATGCCCACGAAGCGGGAGAACAGGCCCAGCGTGCTGAGCGCGTTCATCTGCTTGCGCATCCCGTCTTCCTGATCCAGGAACCACCAGCCGCTGCCGAACTGCATCTTGCCCGGGAAAGTCCCGTCGTTGAAGGTATAGGCCATCGTCATCATCACCTCGTTGTCCTTGGGATTGAGGCAATAGAGGATGGTGCGGGTGAGCTTGTCCTCACGGGCCAGGCGGTCGAAGAACTTGTGCCCAGCGGCGGCGGTGGGAAGGTCGTGGATGGCGTCGTAGCCGGTATCCGGGCCGATCTTCTCGAACATCTTGCTGTTGTTGTTGCGGATGGCGCCAACATGGAACTGCTGTGCCCAGCCTGCCTCGGCGTCCATGACGGCCATGTCGTACAGGAAGGCGCTGCGGAACTTGTTCAGCTCGGTCTCCGAGGGCGTCTTCCCCAGCAGGACCAGCTTGAAGATGGCTTCGATCTCCAACTGTTTGTAGTCGGCGGCATAGAAGGTCTCCAGGCCGTGGTCGCTGAGCTTGCAGCCCATGGAGGCAAAGAAATCGTGGCGCTTCTGCAGGGCCTCGATGAGGTCCGTGTAGGAGTCGATTTCCATGCCGGCGGCTTCGCCCAGCTTCTTGAGGTATTCCTTATAGGATTTGGGATCCTCGATGGCCATGGCCTTGTCCGGACGCCAGGCGGGAATCACCTTGGTGCCGAAGGGATGCTCCAGGATCATCTTGTGCCAACGCAGGTCGTCGGCCGGATCGTCCGTGGTGCACACCACCTCCACATTGAAGCGGCGGATGAGCGCCTGGCCGCGGAAATCGGGCGTAGCGAGCTTGGCGTTGCACTCCTCGAAGATTTCCCGGGCCGTATCCGGACCCAGGAGTTTGTCGATGCCGAAGACACGGCTCAGCTCCAGGTGGGTCCAGTGATACAGCGGGTTCCGCATGGTGTAAGGGACGGTCTCGGCCCACTTCTGGAACGTCTCCCAGGAGGTTTTTACACCTCCTGTGAGATATTCCTCGGAAACGCCGTTCGCGCGCATCGCACGCCACTTATAGTGGTCTCCGTAATGCCCGTCCACCAGCCAGAGCTGGGTGATATCCTGGAACTGAATGTTCCGGGCAATCTGCTCCGGGACCAGATGACAGTGGTAGTCGATGATGGGCATGTTCTCCGCATGCTCATGATAGAGCCTCCGCGCCGTCTTGGTCTGGAGCATGAAATCTTTGTCGATGAAACTCATGTCTAGTTACCTTTAAAGTGGAATCCATAGAAGCAAAGGCCGCTACCCAGGGAATAGATGGCCACGCTTCCGGCTTCCGAAATCTCGAATTCCACTGCAACGGGACCGTCCTTCTTGGGGAAACCGCCCTTCTTGGACACTTCCGCGGCGCTGCCCGCCGTAACGCCCACCAGACGGTCGGATTTGTCATCGTCGTTGGTGTTGGTCACATAGGCTATCAGGGTTCCTCCGGCAGGAGCCGTGAACTGGAAGCAGCGTTTGGTCTTGGTTCCCGCGCCGCCCGTCTGGATGAAGGTCTTGCCCTCATAGTCGTTGTATTTGATGGTTCCGCCGCCGGCCACCACGCTGAGCTCATCCACCGTGAAGGTGGCGGGCGTCTCGTTGTTGTTCTTGGCTGTAAAGACCTGGGCAAACTTGCTCGTCCAGGCACTGGCGCTGAAGTCCCAGCTGAGTTTGACCTCGGTGCCGCTCTTTTCCACCTTCATCGAGGCGGAAGCCACGGCGGACTCCAGCCACTTGGTGGAAGTGCTCACGGGACGGGCTTTGACGGTGACCACGTACTCTCCTTCCGCCAGGAGGGCGACATCCGCACCGGGAATGGTGAAGGAGGTTTCGGCCGTTATGGACTCGGCGCCCTGATAGGTGTAGACATAGTCGGCTGCATTTTCTACGGCGCCCCAGGACACAACGATGTCATCGGTGCTTTCCACCTCTACCTTGGCAGGCGTAATGGTGATTACAGGCGCTGAGAGAGGCTTCATCGTGACCTCGGGCGTGAGGTCGGTGGTCCACACGATCTTCTTGAGGGTGAGTTCTTTGTCGGCAATCACATAGATGTTATTCTCGCCGATGAGGTCACCCAGCACCACAGTATGCTCCACACCGTCGGCCAGCACGGGATAGCGGTCGCCGCCGGCCACCACCTCGGCCGTAGCGTCGGTGCCCACGGCGGTCACCTTGACGGAGCCGCAGCCGCTGGTGAGGATGCCCACGCCGCTGTACTGCGGAACGCCGCCGGAGAGGACGGCCCCCTGCTGGAAGGTAACACCTTCCGACATCGTCACCTGGGCGGGGACGGAAGGCAGGGCGAAGATGCGGGCGTTGCCGATGATGGTGGGAACGTTCAGCGTCTCGGTATCATAGATGGTCTTCTCGGTGAAGTCCCAGGTATAATCACCCGTAACAACCGTGAGTTCCGTGGCCCGGATCACCTCGGGCTGAACGGCATTCCACCAGCGGGGATCGCCGGCCTGGGCCTTGACAATCGCGGCGCCGCCCTTACCCTGCAGGTAGAGCTTCCCAGCCTCGGACTTCACGCAAGGATCGTCCGTGAGTTCGACCGCTTCCGTCAGGGCCACGGGCTTGAAGGCGTCGCCGTTCGATACGGTGGTCTCCTTGTCCGCCAGGTCGCGGGCCGTAGAATACATGAACCCATCACCCACGCGGAAATAGACATTCCCTGAGCAGGCGGGCCTGTAGGAGTCGTCGGAGCTGCGGCACAGGCGCACCCAGCATTCCTTGGGGGCTTTCCCGGCCTCGGCTTCACTGTACATGTTCAGGAACACGTTCTTCCTGACGATGATGCTGGTGGGCTCGGCCGTGCGGGACACCGAAATGATACCGCGGTTGTTAGACGAGCTGGGAGTCGCCGTCACGTAATTGAACGTGTTGTTCTCCAGCAGGACGGAAGCTATCTTGGCATTGTTCGTGACGCGCACGAAGGAACGGGCGCAGTTGTAGAAGGTGGAGTTACGGACAATAATCTCTCCGTTTGCCCCGTGGCGGAAATCGATGAAATCGGCGCCCACAGAGGCTTTCGCCGCATTGAAATCATGCATGTAGCAGCCGTCCACCAGGAATTTGGCAGTATTTGCCTGGGCGGCGGACTCGGCCACGGTGATGATGCCGTTGGTATAGCCGGTCACCTCGCAGTTCACGATCTCGATGGCGGTAACCGTAGCATCCACGTTCTCGAGGAGGCTGTTGATGCCCACGGCGTCCAGGGCCAGGTCTTCCAGGTGGACGACGGTTGCGCCGGATTTGATCTTGAAGGTGGCGTTTTTCAGGGCAGGCTTCTTGCCGTCTTCCGCAGACTCACCGTACAGATAAAGGTCGGCATTGACGGTGATATACTCTGCAGCGGGGTCGGCATAGGCCATTTCCACTGGATCGGCCGAATAGGCCAGTTTCACCCGCGCGGGAGCGCCGGTTTTGTCGGCGGCGCTCAGAAGACCGGCAGACGTCGAAACCGCAACCACAGCGCCCATGTCGGGACGGGTGCAGGCGGTAAGGACACCGCGCACGCCGGCTTTGCCGAACAGAAGGGTGAACTTGTACTCCCGGCCGGCGTCGAGGCCTTCGATCTTCTTGGTGCAGGCCGTCACGTCGGCCGCTTCAAGGGTAATCAGTTTAGGCGTGTCCGTTTCCCCGGCCACCAGCGGCACCACCTCGATGGAGTTGAGGTCGGCTTTATCGGCGGCATCGTCCCAGGCGATGGAAATCGCGTTGGTCTCACGGCTTACAACCACGGGATTCAGACTCTTGCGCACCGGATAGGTGTCGAAGGAGGCCGTGGCGGGAAGCGCCCACTTGGACGGTTCGAGGTTGTCGTTCAGGGCTTTTACGCGCCAGAAGTAGGTTTTGTCTACCGTAAGCTGGATAGTCTTGGGAACCTCGGCGGAGGGCACCACAATCGCTTCGGGAGCGGTAAAGGCGGCATCCTCGCTCAGTTCCAGCTGATAGCGCTGGGCGTCCTTGGTCACTTTCCAGGAGAAAGTCACCTGGTCGCCGTCGGCCACCGAAGCGCTCAGCTCCATGGGAACCAGGCAGCGCGTGAGCGGCAGTTCGGTCATCTCGTCAAACGCCTCCTGCCGGCAGCCCGTGAGGGCGAAAGCCGCGCAAAGGGCGAGAAACGCATATTTGATGCTTGTGCTTTTCATACTCTTACTCTTATTTGCTTGCATAGCCATAGTCATTCTTAATGGTACCCTGACTGTCGTCAAGAGTGCCCTGGAAGATGGGCCAGTACATATACTCGTCGGGATTGTTGATATAGATGTTCTCGACCCTATTGTTGTTCAGGCCCTGGGCTTTACCGGAACTGTCCACAATCTTGGACACATATCCGCTATGCGACGTCCAGGTGTAGGGATCCTTCTCCTCCGTCTCTCCCGGCTGCAGGCCGTAGATGATGAGTGACTTCCCGTCGGCGGCCACCTGCGTGTAGATGGTTCCGTTCATATAGTCGTACGGAGCCTGCAGGTCGCGCAGCTTGTAAAGGTCGGCCTTGGCTTCGTCCATCTTGGCCTTCAGAAGGTTCCAGCGGATGAGGTCGGCCTTGCGGAGGAATTCACCGCAGAACTCGAAGGCGCGCTCGTCCACGATGGCATTGAACATCGCCGTCTTGTCGGCAATGGCATCCACGTAGGCCGTAGCCTCGCCTTCGTGACCGGCAAAGGCGCGTTTTCTCACCTGCAGGAAATAATCCTTGGCGGCGGAAAGCGTCCCCACCTCGTTCTCGATTTCGGCCGCCATCAGAAGGATGTCGGCGTAGCGCATCACGACGGGCTTCACGCCATCGCTGCTGGTGCCGTCGTACTTGGTCATCCAGTCATAGCGGTATTTGCCGAAATACCATTTGTCGATATTAGCGGCAACGGGCGTGTCGTTCTTGTCGAATTTCCAGTTCACGCAGGTAAGGTCGCGACGGATGTCGTTCTGGGCGAACTTGAACCAGAAATTGGGAACGGGACCGGCTTCACCGCCACGGCTTTCACCATTGGAGTAGGACGAGCCGTCGCTTCTTACGGCGTGGGTGTAGTTCCAACGGCCGCGGGAGTCGCTGAACGGGATGATATAGAGGGTTTCCCCTTCGAAGGTCACGTTCTGCTTGAGGTTCAGGCGTTTCCAGTAGGACTCCAGGTCAGTGGCGAGCCGGCAGTTGCCGTTCTCGATGGCATCCTTCAGGTAAACGAGGGCCTTGGGATAAAGCACTTCCTTGGCCAGTTCAGGGTCCGAGCTCAGGCGCACGGTACCGGCCGACCCGGTGTTTACGTCCTCGGCGTCGTCGCCGCCGCCCAGGCCCGGACGCAGGGCATAACCGGAAGCGGCCAGCGCAATGCGGGCGTAAAGGCCTTCGGCAAACACCTTGTTGATGCGGTCGGTGCGGGAACCCGTCGTGGGATAAGGCAGGCTGGGAATTGCCTCGTCCAGATCAGCGAGAATCTGCTTGTAGATGATGTTCCTCGTCACCTTGGGCAGATAGATGGTCTCCGGCGTCACGCTGTGGAAACGGGCCGGGACATCGCCCCAGGTCTTGGTGAGTTCGTAGTAGATGAAGGCGCGCAGGGTAAGGGCCTCGGCGTAGAGATAACGCATCTGGGCGTCTTCGCCGATGTTCCCGTATTCCTTCAGGCCTTCAAGGGCCAGGTTGGCACGCTCCACACCGTCGTACAGGAACGAGAGCACGTTCTTGTTAACACCATTGCTCGATGTGTTGAGCTGGGAGTTGGTGGGGAGAATGTTATACATATTGATATAGTCCTTGTCGGGACTCGAGTCGACGCTGTTTCTCCACTCGATATCCGTATTGAAGCCGTAATAGGCTACATAACGGTTATAGTAGGAGTTGTTCTCCGAAAACACTTCACTGATGCCGAAAATGACCTTTTCCGCCAGCGCATAGCTGGAGAAGACGGTGCTGGTTTCGAAGGAGGAAGTGGAGGGCGTATCCAGCACGTTGCAGGATACGATTCCCATCAGGACGGCCGCGCTGAGTAAGGTTTTTGTAAACTTTTTCATAAGGCAGGCGGATTAAAAGACTAAATTCAGGCCGGCCACGAAGCCGATGCTCTTGGGATAGGCGGAATAGTCCACACCCGGTGTGAGCGGGGTCTTGCGGCGGGTATCCACTTCCGGATCGTAACCGGAATAGGGAGTGAGGCAGAACAGGTTGGAACCTGTGATGTACACACGCACTTTGCGCAGGTGCACCTTCTGCGTAAGGGTCTCGGGCAGGGTGTAACCCAGCGTGAGGCTCTGCAGACGCAGGAAGGAAGCGTTTTCTACGGCCCAGTCCGTAAGGACGGCATTGCCGATGCAGGGGCTCCACATGGTGGTGCCCGCGTTGGCGGCCTTCAAGGCCTCAGGATCGGTGATGAGCTCGCCATTGGTCCAGTTCACGTTGGTCCAACGCTTGTCCACGTCCATCATGTCAATGAGGTTGCGGCCCTTGAAGGAGTCCTTGCGCGAGGAGGTGAACTCAATCTTGTTGGCGTTGTACACCTGCTGACCCAGCATAAAGTTGAAGTTGGCCCCGAAGTCGAATCCTTTGAAATAGCCGCTGAGGGCGAAACCGCCCGTCACCTTAGGAAGCGCATTCCCGATCACGGTGCGGTCGGTGACAGTCACTTTGTTGTCGGCGCTGCCGTCCACGTTCTTGAGTTTCAGGGCACCGGGGCGCAGATACGACGTGCCGATGACGGCGCTGTCGTCCACTACACCCTCCTTAAGTACCCACTGACCGCCCACATAGTCGAAATCGTCCACCTCATAGCGGCCGTCTGCCACGTAGCCGTAGATGTTACCCATCGGCTGGCCCACCTGGACCAGATAATCCACGCCCACTTCGCTGGAAGCCCAGTTGGAGTTACCGGTGATGCCGCTCTTTTCGAAGGCCTCGTTGCCGCCCAGGGAGGTCACCCTGTTCCTGTTGAAAGCGACGTTGCCGCTCAGGTTCAGCGAGAAATCCTTCTTCTGGATAACGGGAGCACTGAGGGTGAGCTCGACGCCGCGGTTGCGGATGGAGCCCAGGTTGCGGTACTGTGTGTCATATCCGCTGCCGGAGACAGGGAATTCCACCAGCAGGTTCTTCGTGTCGTTCTGATAGGCTTCGAGGGAACCGGAAAGACGGCCCTTGAAGAAGCTGAAGTCCACGCCCACGTTGTGCGTATAGGTGGTTTCCCAGGTGAGGTCTTCGTTGTTGAGAACCTTACCCGCATAGCCGTAGGATGAATCCTGACTGATGATGTTGGTGCCGGAGAAGTTGTATTCCTTCAGGATGACGCCGGAAGGGATGTTGTTGTTGCCGGCGGTACCGAAGCTGTAACGGAGTTTCAGCTGATCCAGCCAGTTCTGCGCACCGGACATAAACGGCTCGTTGGAGAGGGTCCAGGATGCGGCGGCCGAAGGGAAGAAGCCCCAGCGGTGACCGGCGCCGAACTTCGAAGAACCGTCGGCGCGGAGCGTGGCGCCCACGCTGTAGCGATGCTTGTAGTCGTAGTTGACGCGTCCGAAGAACGAGAGCAGGTTATTGTCGGGATAGTAGTAAATCAGGGCCCGTTTGCGGCTGGTGGCCACGCTGGAGAAAATCCAGCTTTCCTCCGCGCTGAACAGCACCGGGAAGCCGTCGTTGATGGTTTCCAGCTTGTTGCTCTTGGAAATGGTCATTTCCTCACCCAGCAAAGCGGTGAGCGTGTGATCTTCATTCTTCAGGAGCTCCGCAAAATCGTACGTGAGCGTATTGGTATTGCGGTATTTGGTGCGGAAAGTCTCCAGATGCTGGTTGGAAGGCGTCCCGGGAACCGTAGAGCCGTCCGAGGCCTGACCGGAAGTGAAATAGGTGGTGAGGCCGTAGAAGCGGTCGTCGTCCTGACGGTAATCCTCCAGACCGCCTTCGATCTTGAGTTTCAGGTTCTTGATGATGGTCCAGTTGAAGGCCGCGTTCACGTTCCAGGTGCTGCGGGCGCGGCGGCTGTCGTTGTCGGCGACGGCACGCAGCGGCTTCACATTGTCGCCGTAAACGGCCTCGTCCTCGTCACCGCCCTGCACGTTCACAGGGATGGGCATGTATTGGACGGCGTGCTTGAGACGGCCGTTTCCGGAGTTGGTGCCGGCGTCGTTCATCGAGTTGGCGCCCGCTCCACGCACGTTCACCTTCGAGTAGCGGATGCTGGTGTCGAAGCTGGTGTTCTTGCTGGTCTTGAAGTGCGCCTTGAAATTCAGGTTGTCGCGGGAGAAGTTGGACCCGACCATAATAGCCTGGTCGCCGATATGGGCATAGCCCAGCGTCCAATTGAAGTTTTCACCGCTGCCGGAAATGGAGGCGTCGGCGCTGAACGTGTGGCCGGTGTTGCCGAACACGGCGTCGATCCAGTCGTTGGTGCGCATGCCTTTATACTGGTCGATATCGGCATAAACGCCATAGACGGGATAATAATCCTCTTCCAGCCGGTCCCTGACGGCCGCCAGTTCATACTGGAACTTCACGAAGTTCTCCGCGTTCATCGGCCGGATGGCATTGCGGTTGGCCATCGTCTTGAGGCCGTAGTACGTGTTCAGTTTCACAGACACTTTCTGGCCCTGTTCGGCGTTCTTGGTGGTCACGATCACAACGCCGTTGGCGCCGCGGGAACCGTAGATAGCCGTGGAGAAAGCGTCCTTCAGCACGTCGATGGAGGCGATTTCCGAAGACGGGATGTCGTTGATGGACTCCACCGGAAAACCGTCCACGATGTACAGGGGGCTGCTGTCCTGGGTGATGGAACCGCCGCCGCGGACGCGGATCTTGATGTCGGCGTCCGGATCGCCTTCCGTGGTGACCACGGAGACGCCGGCCATCTTACCGGAGAGGGCCTGGGTGACGGTGGTTACCGGCTGTTCGGCCAGCTTTTCCGAACCCACGGAGGAGACGGATCCCAGCAGGTCGCGGCGCTTGACGGTGGCGTAACCCACCACAACCACCTCGTCCAGGAAGGTCTGTTCGGCCTTCAGGACCACGTCGATCACCGTCCTGCCGTCGATGGCCACGGTCTGCGGCGCCAGTCCGATGAAGGAGAAGACCAGGTTCTTGGCATCGGCGGGAACGGTAATCTCGTAGTCGCCGTCGAGTCCCGTGATGGTGCCGATGGTGGTTCCTTCCACCAGAATGCCGGCGCCAATCAGCGGTTCTCCGGTCTCGTCGGTCACCACACCCTTGATGGTGCTCTGGGCCGACGCTACGAAGCCCGCTCCCAAGCATAATGCAAGAGAAAGAAGAAGCTTCTTTGTCAAACTTTTCATTGGAATTGGTTTTAGGTTAATAATTTATAATAAAGTATAAGTTGCATTCGTTCCCTGCGCACGCACGATGTCGCGCACGAGGTAATGAAGGTACATTTCCAGGTTGGTATAACGGCCGTAGGGGTCCAGGCCCTTGGTACTGCCGTCGGAGGCCGCGGTTTTGTCCAGGTCCCAGGCGTCTTCCACCTCGTCGGGAATGCCGTCTCCGTCCGTGTCGGTCACGGGGGTGCCGCCCTTGTACTCAGGCCAGCCGCCCACATCGCTCTGCGAGTCGATGAGACCGCACGTGGAGCCTTTACTGCCGGTCATATAAGTGGCGTTCCCCGCCCGGGTCTCCTGGGTTACACGCCCGTCCACGTCGTCCCGCTTCAGGCAGGCGCCCGCATAGTCAAGGACCAGATTGTAGGCATTTTCCGCACTCTGAAGGGACAGCTTGCATTCCTGGGAGGAATGGGCAAAAGGCGCCGTTGCCTTGATGGTGGCGATGAGGGAAGCGCTGGCAGTTGTGGCTGATCCGGACCAGTTGTCCACCGTATAGGAGTCATACCCCTCCATCGTATTTCCGCTCATATAGAAGTGGCCGGGCACCACCTGCTCCGGATTCGTCGCGTCGCATTTGTCGCATTTGACGGTGGGATCCAGGAAGCGGACTTTCGCCGCTTTCGTGGCAGGGCCGGGTTTGTAGTAGCTGTTGATGATGTTGTATTTCTTGTATTCGGCCCCGGGCAGGCTTTCTCCGCCATAGGTGGTGTTGTCGCCCCAGTTGTAGATGACATTGTTCACCAGGCTCACAGGACCTTTCAGGGTGCTCACGTAGTCGTGGTCCAGACGGGCGTTACGGCTGTCGTGATGGGCCAGGAGATTGTGGTGATAGGTGGCGTTGGAACCGCCCCAGATGCCGCCGTAGCCGTGTTTTCCTTTGTCGTGGACGGAATTGCGGAGGCTCGCGGAGAGGATGCACCACTGCAGGGTGAAATTGGTCATGCCGTAGAAGGAGCCGCATTCGTCGGTGCACCAGCTCAGGGAGCAGTGGTCGATGATCACGTCCTGAATATTATTCTCTTTGGTGTACAGGTTCAGGGCGTCGTCCTCCGTGGCGGTCTCGTCGCCCATGCGGAAGCGTAAATACCGGATAATGACGTTGCTGGCCGATATACGCACATTGTTGTCCCGGATGCAGATACCGTCGCCCGGCGCTGTCTGGCCGGCGATGGTCAGATTCCCCTGGTCCTTCCCTTTATCGTCCTTCTCGATCTTGAGCGGCTTGGTGAGGCGGATGACACCGCCCACGTCGAAGACGATGATGCGGGGGCCGTTCTGCTCCACCGCCCAGCGCAGCGAACCGGTGCCGCTGTCATTGAGGTTCGTCACGTGCAGCACCCGGCCGCCGCGGCCGCCGGTGACCCACATGCCGCCGCCTTCCGCGCCAGGGAATGCGCGCACCTTTCCGTCCTCTTCATAGGAGGGCATGGCGAAATCTTCGTAGGCAACCGCCTGTACGGGCGCTTCTCCGGTGGTGCTGGCCTCCTTGAAGGCCGACCAGTCCGAGCTGGCCTTGGACGTTACGGAACGGACGGCGAAACGGTAGGTGGTTCCCCTCGTGAGACCGTCTATAATGGCATTGTGGGCCGTGGTGCGGGTGGGCGCGACCACCTCCACGTCTCCTTTCAGCAAATGCCACTCATAGGCATCGGCCCCCTTGACGGTGTTCCATCTGAAGCGAAGGATATTGTCTTCTGCGCTGTGCAACTCCACGCCGTCGGGTGCCTTAAGGACATTCAGGCACGGATCCTCTCCGGAACCGGCTCTGTCCCCGCAGGAAAGCAAGGCAAGAATGGCGATTAAGGATACAAACATTTTTTTCATCGGTTTTCATATTCCAGCGCAGCCCAGATGAGGGGACCGATCCCCTTGGGGTCGTTGCTGCGCACAGGTTCATGGATATAATAGTCGTAGTCTCCGCGGCGGTTCTGCTTGCCGCCCAGGCCGGCGACCTCACAACACTGATCCAGGTTGACGAGGCCCTGCTCATCCTTCCGCACAAAAGTCTCCAGAAGGGATTTCCAGGCTTTTTCGGCACCTTCCTTGTCCGGAAGATAGCCCAGACGCGCGCCTTTCAGCCACGCATACACGAACATCGCGCTGGCCGTCGCTTCCAGGTAATTTCCCTCTCGGTAAGGCTGGTCCAGCACCTGGAACCACATTCCCGTCCTGGCATCGGCATACAAGGGCAGCACGTGGTAGATTTCGCGAAGCAGGCCGATCAGGGTATCCTTGTGAGCGCTCCCCTGCGGCAGGAGTACGGCCACGTCCACGAGGGCCATACAGTACCAGCCCAGCGCCCGGCCCCAGGCGTGGTCGCTCTGGCCGGTTTCCGGATTGCACCAGAACATCTCGCCGGTGGAATCCCAGGCGTGGCGGAGCAGCCCGGTCGCAGGATCCATCGTATGTTCATAGACCGTGGTGAACTGGTGTACGATATCGGCATAGTTGGCCTCCCGCTGCAGGCTGTCCTGCACGAAGCGGAGGGTGTATTCGGCATAGAAGGGCTCCGCCATGTAAAGGCCGTCCAGCCACATCTGGCCGGGATAAATCTTTTTGTGCCAGAACCCGCCGTCGTAGGTGCGCGGCTGCTCCTGAAGCTGCGCATATAGCGTATCCAGCGCGGCCCGGTACTTGGGCTGCGGATTCAGGGACCACAGCGTCATCAGGGCGCGCCCCGGGCAGATGTGGTCCTGGGAATAATTGCTTTTCTTATACTTGTAAATGCAGCCGGTGGAGTCGATGATGGCGTCGTACCAATCGTTCACATAATCCTTGACGGACTCGTCGCCGTAGCGCTCATACACATCCAGGAAGGCCTTCAGTTCCAGTCCCGTGGTGTAGTTCCACTTGAGTTTTCCCTCCTGGCCGTCTATCCAGGAAGCCTCCGGGCAGCGGGCCATCTCCGAGCGGGCCACCTGGACGGAGAGCGGAGTCCTGGCCGTACATGCACCCAGGACCAACAGGCCGATGATGAAATGGATATACCGCATTACTTGTTGTTGTAGGGGTCCCATACGATGCCGTCCTGGGACTGGTACATTACTTTTTCGAAAGTGTATTCTTTCAAGTCCTTTTCCCTGAGGGTGTGCGCCCATTTCACGCGGGGGCCCTGCGCACCGGGACCGTAACTGCCGTATTCCGCGTAATAGGAATTCTTCTTTGTATTGGGCTTTCCTTCCTTCTCCCAGTCGTGCCAGCCTTCCGGAAGGATGTGGCTTCCCAGTTCGCAACGGATGAACACCGTCTTCGCATAGGCGCCCCAGGGACGGCCCAGATAGCATTTCGTGATGCCCTCGGCGGCCGTGAGGCGGCAGTTCACGAACACGTAGCCGTATTTCTGCCCCTGCAGGGTGGATGCGGCCGTCACATAGCTGTTTTTCTTGCTGTGGATGGTGCAGCCTTCAAAATAGGCGATACTGGTTCCGAAGATGAAGTCCGTCGTCCCTTCGATGTAGCAGTCCTTGAAGTAATTGCGTTTGATGCCGCCGAACTTCCCGAACCGGCCATAGGTGTAAAGGGTGTCCTGGTTGCCCAGGAAGCGGCAGCGATTGAAGAAGAGGAAGTCCCCGTCGGTGAAGACGGCGACCGCCTGGCCGATCTGCTTCCCTTCCCCGGCCGAATTCTCGAAGGCGATGTCTTCGAAGGTGATATAGCTGGCGTGGATGTAGACCGAGGCGCTGCCGGAAGTCCCCACGGCGATATCGCGCCCGGGCCAGAGGGCCTTGGCGTATTTGTCGTAGGTGATGAGGGTATTGTCGGCCCCCTCCCCTTTGATATATAAACGGAACTTGGTGTGCGGAATGCTCACCATCTCCTTATAGACACCGCTCCGAACCAGGATGCGGGTGATTTCCTGGTGGCTGTAGTCGGGACAGGCGTCGATGGCCTCCTGGACGGTCATATAGTCTCCGTGGCCGTCGGCCGACACCACGATGTGGTAGTACTGGAGGTACTGCCCCAGCTCCGGCAGCTGAGCCTTGATCTTCTCACAGGTGAGCTCGGCCACCTTACGGGCGCCGGAAGCCACGGTATGCGTATTGTCGTCCTTCCCGGTGGAAATCATGAAAAAGGCCTTGGAGGCTTCGTCGCCCAGGCTTTCCAGCCAGTCCAGGGTGGCCGATGTCATATCCAGCAGCGTCACGCCTTTCTCGTCGGCGACGGCCTTCATTGCCGCCGGATAGTCCTTGTGGCAGTCCCGGTCCAGGATGCCTTCCTTGAACCATCTCCTGGCTACCGGCGTGAGCAGGACGGGGATGCCGCCCTTCTCCCGTACGGCGTCGACGTAGAAACGGAGATTGTCCTGATATGCCCCCCAGGCCGCCGCATAGCGCGCCGGGTCGCTTTCCTTGGAATCGTTGTGCCCGAACTGGATGAAGACATAATCACCGGGCTGGAGGGCCTGATACACTTTATCCCAAAGCCCTTCGTCCCGGAAACTCTTCGTGCTCTTGCCGTTTCGGGCGTAATTGACAACCCGGACCTCGTCGGGATCCAGAAAATTCTGCAGCATCATGCCCCAGCCCCGTTCGGGACCGGCCTTGAGGAGGTCTTTCTCCGCCATGGTGCTGTCCCCCATCAGGTGGACGGTGGTAAAGGAACTCAGGGACAGCCACAGGAAGGCTGCCAGGATGGCGGCTGAAGCTTTTCTCATAGGACTTCCCCGTTTACGCGCACGTTCTTATATATAATAGGTTCCGCATTCTGCACCTGGACGCCCTTCCGGGCCTGGAACACGCAGTCCTGGAAATCCACGCCCTTCAGCGGGAGTTCCGGCAGGCCGTTCACATAGATGGCCTGTTTGGCCCCGGCGCAGACGATCCCCGCGAAGTGGATGTCCCGGAATTCCGGCGTGGTCTCGTCCACGGGCGGAAGGAGCGGTTCGGCTTCCTGCATCCCATCGGCCTTTTCCGTGGAGGAAACGCCGGCATAATACAGGTTGAAGGTGACAGCCTCCGCCACGATGTCTTTCATATAGATGTTCCGGCACCAGATGTCCTTTACCAGGCCGCCGCGGCCGCGCGTGCTCTTGAAGCGCAGACCCACGTCGGTGCCCAGGAAACGGCAGTTGCGGACGAGGATTTCTTCAGCGCCGCCGCTCATTTCGCTGCCAATGACAAAGCCGCCGTGCCCGTGATAGACGGTGCAGTCCTCGATGACCACTTTCCGGCAGGGCCTTCCGTAGCGCCTTCCGTCCTCGTCCTTGCCGGACTTGATGCAGATGGCGTCGTCGCCCACATCGAAGCTGCTGCCGCCCACATAGACGTTTTCGCAACTCTCGATATCAATACCGTCGCCGTTGGTGGAATAATGCGGGTTGCGCACGACGATATTCCGCACCACCAGGTCCCGGCACCACAGCGGATGGAGGTTCCAGGCGGCCGAATTCTGGAAGGTGACGCCCTCCAGCAGGATTCTCTCGCAGTTTCTGAGCGACACCATCACGGGACGAAGGAAAGTCTTGATTTCCTGAAGGTCCAGGGAATCGGCCTGCTTGTTCAGGCTGCCGGCGGTGAGACGTGCCTTCTTGTAGCCCTCGTCCGGATACCAGACCTTGCCGTCATCCGAGAGGACGCCGCCGCTCTTGACCGTGGGTTTCCAGATGTCGTCCCCCACCTTGCGCTTTTTCAGCTCCCGCCAGGGCGTGCCGTTCCCGTCGATGACGCCCCTGCCGGTGATGGCGATGTCCGTGGCGCCCTCTGCATGGACCGGAGAAAGGCAGCGAAACATATCCAGCCCCTCGAAATTGGTGCCGATGATGGGATACAGGTCCTGGTTGGTGGAAAAGACGATGACGGCGTTGTCGCTCAGGTGCAGCTCCGTATGGCTCCGAAGGCCCACGGGACCCGTGAGCCAGATGCCATCCGGCACCACGAGGCGGCCACCGCCCCGTTCTTCCAGGGCGTCGAAAGCCTTTTGAAAAGCATCCGAGCAAAGGGTGACGCCGTCGCCCACAGCACCGAAGTCGGTCAGGCTCACCTCCCGGGAGGGAATGCGCGGAAGGGAGATGGCAGGCATCTCAAAATAATCGCGCGTGCCCGTGATATGCAAACGTTTGCCACCCCTTGCACAAGAGATAGCAGAAATCGCTATTGTCGTGAGAATCAACGACTTAAAGAAAACATTGGCCATTAGTTTCTTTGTATGTGTTGCAAAGATATGAAAAATAATCCAAACGTTTGCATAATTTTCTAGAAAATTATTGGTTTTCTTTGCAAACGTTTGTATCTTTGCCCTTGGAATGACCACGATAACAGACATAGCACTAGCCCTTGGCATCACTCCTTCCACCGTTTCCCGCGCCCTGGCCGGGAACCCCCGCGTCAAGGAAGAAACCCGCCTGGCCGTCCTTCAGATGGCACAGGAGATGGGCTACGAACGCAACGTGGTCGCCTCCGACCTCCGGAGGGGCCTCTCCCGCATTGTGGGCATCGTCATCCCCCGAATCAACCGGGAGTTCTTCTCCAACTGCATCGGCGGCGCAGAGAAAGTCCTGAAGGATGCCGGTTACAACGTCATCATCTGCCAGACGCTGGAAAGCTATCAGGCAGAGATCAAGGCCCTCAAGAACCTGAAGAACTACCGGGCGGCCGCCATCTTTCTTTCCCACGCCATCGACGCCCCCAACGGGAAGTACGTCCGGGAGGCTATCGGCGATACCCCGCTCATCCAGTTCGACCGCGTGTTTCCGGACGTTCCCGGAGCCAAAATCGTGGGCGCCAACTGCGAAGGGGCCTACAAAGCCACCAGCCACCTCATCAAGCAGGGCTACAAACGGATCGGTGCCCTGGCCGGTTACATGACTTCCCAGGCCTATATCGAACGCCTGGCCGGCTACAGACTGGCCCTGGAGGGCGCAGGACGCAGTTTCGACAACAACATCGTCTTCTACGACACCCTGGTCCGGGAAAACGGCTACCTGGCCGCTCAGAAAGCCCTGGAGGCCGGCTGCGACGCCCTCTACTGCAGCGGAGACTTCACCGCCCTGGGCGCCATGGACGCGCTCAAGGAGAAGGGCGTGCGCATACCCGAAGAATTCGGCCTGGTGGGAACGGCCAACGAGGGTTTCACCGCCCTCACCAGCCCCACCATCAGCACCCTGAGCCAGCATCCCTATGAGATGGGACAGGCTGCCGCCCACGCCTTCCTGGACGGGCGCACGGACACCCAGGTCATTCCCATGGAACTCATTATCAGACAATCATCTAACAAAAAACATTAATGGCAAAAGTCGTAACCTTCGGCGAAGTGATGCTTCGCCTCTCCACTCCGGGCTACCAGCGTTTTTCGCAGGCCCACCAGTTTGACGCCACCTTCGGCGGCGGCGAGGCCAACGTGGCCGTCTCGCTGGCCAACTACGGCATCGACGCCGCGTTCGTCACCCGCCTGCCCGACAACGACATCGCCAAGGCCTGCATCAAGGACCTCCGTTCCTATGGCGTAGATACCTCCAAAATCGTTTTCGGCGGCGACCGTGTCGGTATTTATTTCCTCGAGACCGGCGCCGTGGCGCGCCCGAGCAAGGTCGTCTATGACCGTGCCGGCTCCGCCATCGCCACCATCCAGCCGGGCATGATTGACTGGAAGAAGGTCTTCGAAGGCGCCGACTGGTTCCACTGGACCGGCATCACGCCCGCCCTCAGCCAGGGTGCGGCGGACGTCTGTCTGGAGGCCATCAAGGCCGCTAACGCCCTCGGCGTGACGGTCAGTTGCGACCTGAACTACCGCAAGAATCTCTGGAAATACGGCAAGACCGCCGGCGAAGTGATGCCCTCGCTCGTGGAGGGCTGCGACGTCATTCTCGGCAACGAGGAGGACGCCGACAAGGTCTTCGGCATCAAACCCGAGGGCTTCGACGTGACCGCCACCGGCGGCGCGATCGACCAGGGCCGCTTCCGCAGCGTGGGCGAGCAGCTGATGAAGCGTTTCCCGCGTGCGAAGAAGGTCATCATCACCCTGCGCGGCTCCATCAACGCCAACCACAACACCTGGGGCGGCGTGCTCTGGGACGGCGCAAAGCTCTACGAGTCCCCGCGCTACGACATCACCCACATCGTGGACCGCGTGGGCGGCGGCGACTCCTTCATGGGCGGGCTCATCTACGGCCTGCTCAGCTATCCCGGCGACGACCAGAAGGCGCTGAACTTCGCCGTGGCCGCCTCCTGTCTCAAGCATACCATTTTCGGCGATTACAACCAGGTCACCGTGGCCGAGGTCGAGAACCTGATGAAGGGCGACGCCTCCGGCCGCGTAGCAAGATAACGTTATGGCAAAATACGACAAACTCCAGGTCCTCGCGACCATGCAGCAGACCGGCCTCGTGCCGGTGTTCTACCATGCCGACGCCGCCGTGGCGAAGCAGGTGCTCAAGGCCTGCTACGACGGAGGCGTGCGCGCCTTCGAATTCACCAACCGGGGCGACTTCGCGCAGGAAGTGTTCGCGGAGCTGGTCAAGTATGCCGCCGCCGAACTTCCCGGAATGATCCTGGGCATCGGCAGCGTGGTCGATCCCGGCACCGCCGCCCTCTACCTGCAGCTCGGCGCCAACTTCGTGGTCGGCCCCATCTACAATCCCGCCGTCGTGCCGGTTTGCAACCGGCGCCTCGTCCCCTACTGCCCGGGCTGCGGCAGCGCCAGCGAGGTCAGCGCGGCCCAGGAGGCCGGCTGCGACCTCTGCAAGGTCTTCCCGGGCGACGTCCTCGGCCCCGCCTTCGTCAAGGGCCTGCGGGCCCCCATGCCCTGGAGCCGCCTGATGGTCACCGGCGGCGTGAAGCCCGAACGGGCGAACCTCGAAGCCTGGTTCAAGGCCGGCGTGACCTGCGTCGGGATGGGTTCCAACCTCTTCCCCAAAGACGTCATTGCCGCGGGCGACTGGCCCCGCATCACCGCCCTCTGCCGGGACGCCCTGCAGATCATCCAAGAAGTACGATAACCACACACCATGTCTACCACCCAACAGAAACTGATGACCAACTGGCGCTGGTGGCTGTGTTCGCTGCTCTTCGTGGCGACCACGGTCAATTACCTGGACCGCCAGGTTCTGTCCCTGACTTACGAGGAATTCATCAAGCCGGAGTTCCACTGGACAGACGCCAACTACGGCACCATCACCTCCTTCTTCTCCATCTTCTACGCCATCTGCTGCCTGTTCGCTGGCAAGTTCATCGACTGGATGGGCACCAAGAAGGGTTATCTCATCGCCATCGGCGTCTGGTCGGCCGGCGCGTGCCTGCACGCCCTGTGCGGCTGGGGCACCGCTCTCCTGACCGGGCTGGGCGGGGCCGAGGCCCTCGCCGCCCTTGAAGTGGGCAGCAACGTCGCGCTCGCCGTGTCCACGACCTCCGTCTACCTGTTCCTGCTCTGCCGGGGCATCCTCGCCCTCGGCGAGTCCGGCAACTTCCCGGCCGCCATCAAGGTGACGGCCGAATATTTCCCGAAGAAGGACCGCGCCTTCGCGACCTCCATCTTCAACGCCGGCGCCTCCGTGGGCGCCCTGGCCGCTCCGCTCCTCATCCCGCCCCTCGCCGTGAAGTTCGGCTGGGAGTGGGCCTTCATCATCATCGGCGGCCTGGGCTTCATCTGGATGTTCTTCTGGGCCTTCATGTATGAGAAGCCCGAGAAGAGCGCGCGGGTGAACGAGGCCGAGCTGGCGTACATCCACCAGGATGAAGGAGATTCGCCGGTCAAGCCGGCGAATGACAAGAAAGACGAGCCGTCCATTCCTTTCATCCAGTGCCTGAAGTATCGCCAGACCTGGGCCTTCATCACCGGCAAGTTCTTCACCGACGGCGTGTGGTGGTTCTTCCTCTTCTGGGCGCCGTCCTATTTCAGCAACCAGTTCGGCGCGCCGGCCACGTCTCCGCTGGGCCAGGCGCTGATCTTCACCCTCTACGCCATCGTCACGGTGGTGTCCATCGTCGGCGGCTACCTGCCCAAGATCTTCGTCGAGAAGAAGGGCATGAATCCCTACGCGGGCCGCATGCTCGCCATGCTCATCTTCGCCTTCT
>JAEEGG010004543.1_pt1 | contig 33546 bp, 28 predicted proteins | sample 9134161 | NCBI WGS metagenome assembly JAEEGG01 (sample SAMN16246543, study PRJNA631951) | gut metagenome | biome: gut microbiome; feature: rumen; material: CR-attached | host: Bos | place: Iran: Karaj | collected 2018-10 | reverse complement strand
TGAATGTGGAGCCTTGGGAACCCAATCTGACCACTTTGGTGGATTTTGACTCGAAATGGGCCGACCTTGTAGCACCTGACACACCAATTCCCACACCCAACACCAATCAGTATAACAATACGGTAGGGGCTTTTGAAGGCGGAGGCTATTTGGTGGAAGGCATGTACAGGCCGCAACGCAATTGCATGATGCGTAACTATGCACCTTTCTGTGCCGTGTGCAACCGAACGATTGAAGCCGTAATTGAAGCACATTCCGATACTCCGTTTGCAGTAAAATCCGAGCAATTGTTGCCCGAATCCTCGCTTCGCGTATGTCCCAATCCTGCCACTGATTATATCGATGTTTTTGTAAATCAAAAAGATGGTCAAGCGGAAATTATCGATATGAATGGGAAAGTAGTTATGTCCGTTCAACTCAAAAATGAGGTAAACAGAATCGCAATCAGCGACTTACCAGATGGCATTTATATGCTTCGTTCTAATGGCGAAACGCGGAAATTTGTAAAACAATAAATTAGGGTAATTACGGTTTTTTCTCAGTAAGATACTGCGACGGCGTTTGCCCATACTTTTTCTTGAACGAACGCAAGAAGGTGGCGTATGAATTGAAGCCCGACATGACCGAAATATCTTCTAAAGAATGTTGGTTGTCAGTGCCTTTGCCGTCCAACATGGCTTTGGCTTCTGTCAGGCGGAAATCATTGATGTAATCGTAGAAAGTCTCGTGTTTCTCTTGGTTGATGTAGTTGCTCAGATATTGTCGGTTGGTACCCAAATGTTGTGCTAACTTCTGCAAGGTCAACGTATTGTCCTGATAATACCGCTTTTCGAGCATAGTTTTGTCCAAATCGCTGTAGATAGGTGGCTTGCTTTGCTGTATGGTGTTGGATTCCAGCGCATTGCCTTTCTCGGTTTCGTTTTCATCTTCTGTAACGACAAACACTTTTTGCCTGACCATTTTCCGAACGGCGAATAAAACGACGGCAACGATGATAAGGCAATAAATGGTGTCGAAAAGCAGGTTTATGCCAACGACTGGAGCAGTGAACCAATCCCGCTGCGACACGCTCTCAAAAGCCCAAACCAAAGCCACCCCAAAATACAAGGCAATCAGGATGGCACCCCAGCGAAGGTCGAAATACTCGATGTTGCCCAAGTTTTCAAGTAGCATTTTGGTGTGTCTCTTGATGGAGTATTCCAAATAAATCATTAGTACTAAAGAAGCTATTACCGTGAAAACTTGTACTACCATAATTATCATTGGGTTTTGGGTGATGCCAAACAGCAACATGGCGGCGACAAACGGCACCTCAATGAGAAGGAGTTGCCATTTTGTGAAACGATCGGGGAATACTAACGAAACGCCAAACATCATGTAGCCACCAACAATCACATAATCGAAAAGCAGTAGCAGCGAATTGAGGAACTCGGAGAAGGGCAGGTTGCGGCAGGCCAACACCACAAAGTTGTTGAAAAATCCAATCGAATGTAGAATCACAACGAGTGCAAAGACGCGCTGGAACTGGTATTCGCGGTGATGCCTGAGCATGTTGATGCCACAACCCATCAGCATACATTGGGTAAAGCCCGAAACGAAACAAAGCAGCAATATGTAGAATGAATCGCTGTTCATGTCGGCAAAAGTACGGTTTTTCGCTCCGTCATTGTAGCAAACCGTTCCAATTACCCGATTTTTTACGTATTGCAAACTGAAATTTTACGAATTGACAAAATTAAATGGTGGATTTTACGCATTGCAAACCGATTTTTTGGCGAGTGAAAGCCGTAAGCAGAGAATTATGGTGACTTTTGCCTAATAAAAATAATGTGTTTCGACAAACAGTTTCAAAGCGACTAAAACCGATGGCCTGATGGGATATAACCAGGAGATACAAAATGAAACAAGGAATTGCCTTATTTGCTTTTTTGGTTTTAGCCATGACATGTGTTTTTGGGAATAATGATGGCAGAAGACCACGTTGGCTGTCCGAAGTGCCAGTGGCGTCTAATAGTACATTTGAATATAAAGTGGTTACAGTTTATGCCCAAACTCCATCAGAAGCGAAAGGACTCGTACCTCGGGAAATCACCCATTATATTGAGACAACACAAAAAGTCCAAATCACCTCGGTGTCAAAGATATCTTCGGAGAATCAAAACGGCAATGTTTCGGAGGAGACCAGTTTTAATATGATGGCGGTTGTGGAAGGCGATCCGGTGAACGTAGTGGTCAAAATCATTGACGAATACCAAGAAGCCATAGATGGTCGAGGGGTATTCTATTTTCTATGCGCTGTCGGCAATCCCAAAGCTTCTTCGGTGAATTTTGACAAAGTGCAGATTACAAATAAATATGGTGCAAAAGGTCTTTGGCGTTCTGCCATTCTTCCAGGCTGGGGACAGATGTACAAGGGAAGTACAGGGAAAGGTATCGCCATCCTTGGTGCTGAAGTGGTTGCTGTCGGGGGAATAGTGGCTTTTGAGAGCATGCGTTCCAGCTATGTCGCTAAAATGCACACCCAACCACATTATGCTCAGCAATATGCTTCAAAAGCAAGCAACTGCAAGAACATCCGCAACGGCTTCATCGCTGGTGCTGCTGCGGTCTATGTTTACAATATAATCGATGCTATTGCTGCACCAGGTGCCCGCTGGCTGAAGACCACTAACGGAGAGCTTTCATTCTATCCGAGCGTCACGACTGATGGCGTGGGATTGTCAGTGGCTTATCATTTCTAAAACCTTGATTTATATTAGCAAACAAATAAATTATCAATTAAATCAAATCATTAGTATTATGAAAACAGCTAAATTAGTTCTGGGCATGGTAATCGCCTTCGCACTATGCATGTTTTGGTCATGCAAAAAAGATGAGGCTTTAGGCCGAATTCAAGGAATTGTGACCAATGCCACCACCAATGAGCCTATCCAAGGCGTCAACATTTCACTCAGTCCTACTGGCCTCTCCGCCGTGACAGGTAGCGATGGACGCTATGAGTTCAACGACCTTGAATCTGGACAATACACTGTTCAAGCTATGAAATCAGGTTTTGAGAGCAACACGAAGAGAATCACCATCGTAGGTGGCAAAATTGCATCGGGCGACATGATGCTGAAGCGCTTGACGAATGGCTTCCGACTCAATGTGGAATACCTCGACTTTGGCACCAACTTCTCACAGTTGCAGTTCAAGATCATCAACAACAGCGAGACACAGCCAATGAGTTGGGAAATCGTGGAAAGCATGAACTGGCTGACAGCCAATCCTTCGACAGGCAACTTGGAAGGCGACCAGGAAACCACGGTCACAGTGGAAATTGACCGTACACAAATTGAGCAAAGCACCAGCGCCTACCTTACTGTCAGAAGTGGTAGCCAAACCGTGGTGCTGCCTATCAATGTGACTGTTCCAGGCAGTAGCACCGATAGTCCTCAACTTCAACTGAGCGAGACCTTGCTTGATTTCGGAATTTCCGCCAACAGTCTCACTTTCTACGTGATGAACGGAGGTCCTTCAAACACTTCGTTGAACTGGTTCTGTTCCAACGTCACTGTGGATTGGTTAGTGCTGAATCCTACATCGGGCACTACTTCCGGCGGTAGCAACACTGAGGTGATTGCCAGCATCGACCGCATGAAGATTAACGGCTCGGTTACCACTACGGTCACCGTGAGCGGTGCAGGCACCACTTCCACTATTACTTTCACTGCCTCATCAGAAGGTTCGGGATCGGCCATTCTGCAACTGAGCGATGGTTCGTTGGATTTTGGCGTCGAAGAGACCACAAAGACCTTCCAAGTGAAGAATGTCGGCTCCAACGGCACCACACTTGACTGGACCATTGCAGCTCCTTCAGTAGACTGGCTGACGCTTACTCCAATGTCGGGCAGCACCAATGCAGGTGGAAGTACACAAGTGACAGCCGTTATCGACCGCAATAAGATTACCAGCCATGTTTCGACCACGGTTACCGTAAATGGCACTAACAATAGTGCAAACCTCTCGGTATCTGCTGATTACAAGAATACCAGCGTGGTGGTTGACGATGGTCTGTTCTGTTATTTCGATTTTGATGGCGAAGAGGTTGTGGACTGGCAGGGCAATTACGTAGGTATTAATAGTGGCACGACCACCTCTACCGATACTCCTTCTGGTGAAGGCAAATCCAGACAATTTGATGGCAACTCGCTCTTATTTATAGAAGATAATATCGTTCCATCGGGATCTACATATACCATAAATTTGTGGTTTAAGACTGAAACAAATGCCCAATATTTACTTGGTACTGATGTTTTGTACCTTGATTGGCCATGTTATAGTTTTTATCTGACAGAATCTTCTAGCATTACTTACATAGCAGACTCTCCAATCTATCCAACAACGACAAATCAACCCATTTCCAATTATCTTGATAATCAATGGCACATGTTGACAATCGCTGTAAAAAATGATGGAAACTTGGCTATGATTTATCTTGATGGTGTGTTGTTTGAGTCAACGCAAAGTTATGGTAATAATGGTTGGAGTTGGGGCAGCGATGTAACCATGACCTTTATTGGATCAGCTGTTAACAATAACCACGCAGGAAAATTCAACGGCAAATTGGATAATTTCCGCAGCTATAATCGTGCGTTGAGTGCATTAGAAGTGCAATCCTTGTATCAAGCAAAACAGTAAATAATTCTTTGACTAAATAAATCTAATTGACTATGAAAAAAGTATTTCTTTTAGCTCTGTTAGCCCTGATGTTTGCAGGTTGCACAGAGGATGAGTACACATTAACCGGTAATGTGATAGGCATGGTGACCGATGCCACCACAGGTGAACCCATCAGCAATGTCACAATGACCCTTTCACCTTCGGGAAAATCCGCTACGACAGGCTCCGACGGCATATTTGAATTTAACGACCTTGAAGCCGTTCAATACAAGATGCAAGCTCGCCATGCCAATTACAAGACTGACACAAAGACAGTGACTGTACTGGCAGGTGAAATAGTCAGAGGCGATATGCAGCTGATGCCGAAGAATATTGAATAATAAAGATAAGGTAGAAAAAATGAAAAAATCAAGTATCCAATTAGCCTTGGGTGTTGTCTTGGCTTTTGTGCTTCTGATGACTTCCTGTGCTAAGGAAAAGACTCCTACCATTGGCAAAATTCAGGGAATTGTGACCAATTCCATCACCAATGAGCCTATCCAAGGCGTCAACATCTCACTCAGCCCGACCGGTCTCTCCGCCGTTACAGGCAGTGACGGACGTTATCAGTTCAACAACCTTGAACCTGGACAATACACCGTTCAAGGAATGAAAGAGGGCTATGAGAGCAATACCAAGAACATCACCATCGTGGCAGACAACATCTCATCGGGCGACATGACGATGAAGCCCATGGTGAGCGGTTTCACTCTTAATGTGCAGACCCTTGATTTTGGTGAGAGCTTCTCGCAGTTGCAATTTAAGATTATCAACGCAAGTTCGGTTATGCCCTTGAGTTGGGAAATCGAGGAAAGCTTGAACTGGCTGACGGCAACCCCCAATTCGGGCAACTTGCAAGGTGGCCAGGAGACCACTGTCTCGGTGAATATCGACCGCACACAGATTCAGCAGAGTACTACGGCCAACATTATCGTACGCAGTAGCGACCAAAGCAATGTGCTTCCAGTAAATGTCACCGTTGCAGGCAACAATGGTCCACAGCTTCAACTTAGCGAGAACTCGATTGACTTTGGTACTTCAGCCAACAGCTTGACTTTCTATGTGATGAACACAGGCCCATCAACCACTTCACTCAACTGGGTGTGCTCCAACATCAACGTGGATTGGCTGACCCTGACACCCACTTCAGGCAACACAGCAGGTGGTGCCAGCTCCATGGTGACCGCTACCATCGACCGCTCGAAGATTGAAGGCATGGTTTCCACCTCGGTCAGTGTGAGCGGTGCGGGTAGCACTTCTACTATCACTTTTAGTGCGGCTTCAAGCGGTACTGGCACAGCCATCCTGCAACTGAGTGAAGGCTCGTTGGATTTCGGTGAGACCGCCACCTCCATGTCCTTCCAAGTGAAAAACGTAGGTTCCGCCGGTACTACGCTCAGTTGGAGTATCAATCCTGTTAACGTTGATTGGCTGACGCTTAACCCGATGTCGGGCAGTACCAGTGCTGGTAGTGGCACTCTCGTGACCGCCATGATTGACCGCACTAAAATTCACGGCCCTGTTTCGACCACTGTGACCGTGAATGGTACCAATAACAGTGCAAACCTCAATGTTTCAGCTGCATACGTTGACAACACCTTGGTGATTTCAAATGGCCTGTTCTGCTTCTTCAACTTTGACGGCAACGACATCGTGGATTATTATGACAATTACACGGGTATTAATTTTGGTGCAGAAGTTTCCGACGATACACCAAGCGGAGAAGGTCATTCCATGAAGTTTGATGGATCAAGTTCATATATTCTGATTCAAGACAACATTGTCCCTGCTGGAGGTCCATTTACTATCAATCTATGGTATAAAACAGGTAGAAACAACCAAGTATTGGTTGGCAGTGACGACAACTACATTGGAGCTTTTACTGCGACTGAATCAGTTTTAGCGTTTACGAGCACCTCATGCATCTCGTATGTACCTGATTATTATCAAAATGATTGGACAACTGCACTTTCATTCTCTGAATATATCGACAACCGCTGGCACATGTTAACACTGGCCTATGATGGTAATATTGCTGTTATCTATGTGGATGGTGTGGGAGTTGAATCGAAAGCGAGTAACAAATTAAAATGGGGATCCGATGTCAATAATAGTTTCCTTGGAGTCGATGCAAAAGCTAATGGTAATGGAGGCTATTTCAATGGCAAGCTTGACAACTTCCGCAGCTACAACCGTGCTTTGACGGCTTCAGAGGTTCAGATGCTATTTAACGCGAAACAGTAAAAGTAAAGAAAATAAATTTGTGACATTTTTTTCCGGCGGCCTCGGGGTTTGTTCTGGGGCCGCCTTTTTTGTCATTCCCCAAGAAAAATGTAAGTTTTTGTTTGGTGTTCCCCGATAAAAGTGTAAGTTTGCAACAAATATACATGACAAATGAGGAAGTTCATATTATTTCTATTGGTGCTATCAATGTGCCTTTCTTGCGTCAAAAGGCCGCAACAATGCCATCCCATTCCAACCCAACAACAATTAGAATGGCAACAGCTTGAAACATACGCTTTTATACACTTTGGCTTAAACACGTTTAACGACATGGAATGGGGCTATGGCAATACGCCTTCTTACACCTTTAATCCAACGAATTTGGACTGCGAACAGTGGGTTTTGACCTTGAAAGCTGCTGGCATGAAAGGTATCATCCTCACGGCTAAGCATCACGACGGCTTCTGCCTCTGGCCGACGGAAACTACGGATTATTGCATCAAAAATACATATTATAAGGAAGGTAAAGGCGACTTGGTGCGCGAATTGTCCGAGGCTTGCAAGAAGCATGGCTTGAAGTTCGGGTTGTATCTTTCTCCTTGGGACCGCAATCAGCCTGAGTACGGTTATCAGGGCTATGTGGACATCTATCACCGTCAGATTGAGGAACTTGTGAGCAATTACGGACCTTTGTTTGAGTTTTGGTTCGACGGTGCCAATGGTGGAACGGGGTGGTATGGCGGTGCCGATGAAATGCGCTCGATAGTGGCGGAGAAATACTATGATTATGAGAAGGCGAGAGACATCGTGTGGCAATACAGTCCTGAAGCGAGCATCTTTGGTGGCACGGTGCCGACGCTACGTTGGATAGGTAACGAAGAAGGCAAGGCAAATGCAACGCAATGGTGCATGTACAAAACTGATTTTGAATCGCTTAATGATACAAAGGCATTGCAACAGGGCTACCGCGACGGTGAGGCTTGGTTACCCGCCGAGGTGGATGTATCTATTCGTCCAGGGTGGTTCTACCGTGAAAGTGAGGACAGAAAGGTAAAAACCGTGGAACAGCTGATGGATTTGTATTACCAGAGTGTCGGTCATAATGCCAACCTTTTGCTCAATTTCCCTGTGAATCAAGATGGTAGGATTCCAAACATCGACTCAGCAAATGCCGTGAATTGGTGTCAGAAACTTCAAAAGGACTTTTCCAACAACTTGCTGAAAGGGTGCAAGGTAATGGCCAGCAACAAGCGTTCATGGAGATTTGGTCCGAAACAAATTCTGAACGACGACTACACAAAATACTGGGCAACAGAAGACGGCATTCATCAGGCGGAACTCATCTTCGATTTCCCGAAAACTACAGCCTTCAATCGCTTGCTTTTGCAAGAGTATATTCCTTTGGGTCAAAATGTTGACGCATTCTATTTGGACTATTACTTTAATTGCAAATGGTTGCCTATTGAAGTGAATGAGCCAACGACCACCATCGGTTACAAGCGACTTGTTCGTTTTCAGACCGTTAAAGCTGATAAGTTAAGAATTAGGTTTAAGGTTTTCAAAGGCACTTTGTGCATTAATCAAGTAGGAGCATATTTAGTTGAAAAATAATAGCATCATGAAAAATATATTGCTTTTTGTCTTATTCGCATTTATGGCTTTGCCGATGGCGGCTCAGTCGGGCGACAAGAAACCTGGTATCAACAAAGAGAATTGCACGTTTACCAACAAAGACGGCAAAACCTTCAATCTCTACGGCAAGGTGAAGATTGTGGAGAGTTTTCCTGACATCAAGGTTCAAATTGTAGAATCTTTCGAGGACTTGGACGTGAAGATAGTGGAATCTTTCCCCGACCAATGCGGCAAAGTGAAGCTTGTGGAGAACTTTCCCGATATGAAAGTTCAGATTGTCAATAGTTTCCCTGATATTAAGGTCAAGATTGTGGAATCCTTTCCTGGAGTGAAGAAATAGTCCCATTTTGTTGTACTATGATTGAGTATCACCCTTTAAACCCCTTCCTGCCCGTCAATGCCAAGGTGCTGTTTTTGGGCAGTTTCCCACCGCCTCAAAAGCGTTGGTGCATGGACTTTTTCTACCCTAACTTCATCAACGACCACTGGCGCATCGAGGGTGAAATCTGGTTCGGCGACCGCAACCATTTCGTTGATACAGAGCATAAATGTTTCAAAAAGGAGGAAATCGTAGCTTTCCTCAACGAGAAAGGCATTGCCTTCTTCGATACGGCCATGGCAGTCAAACGGCTGAAAGACAATGCCTCGGATGCTTTCTTGGAAATCGTCGAACACACCGACATCCGAGCCTTGCTTGCCCAAATGCCGCAATGCCATGCCATCGCAACGACAGGCGAGAAGGCCACTACGGAAGTGTGTAGTTATTTCAATGTCGATACGATTCCTTCGCCCAACACGAAAGTGGCTCTCGAAGATAGTTTAACCTTGTATCGATTACCCTCATCTTCAAGAGCCTATCCTTTGTCATTTGACAAAAAAGTTGAAGCCTATAAACGGATGTTTGAGGCGGTGTTTAGTGCCTAATTATCGCGTCATCAGCGCATCAATCGCGGGCAGAATCTCACCCGACTTGCCTTCGAGGTAGATGTCTGTGATGTAATTCGTGTAGGTCGAAGGCTCCATGTTGATTTCGATGATCTTGGCGCCATTGCGTTTGGCGATACCAGGAATCATGTTTGCTGGGCTGACCTGTCCCGAAGTACCGATGATGACAAAGGCATCGCAGTTCTCGGCAGCACGCACCGAGCCGTAGTAAGCATCCTCGGGGATGCCCTCGCCGAAGAAGATGAAGTCGGGCTTCATCAGTCCGCCGCATTGGGCGCAACGGGGCGGTTCCTCGGTGAGTGTCAGGCTCTTGGCATCGACCTTGTGGCCGCATTTAGTACACACGAAGCGCGACATGTTGCCGTGGAACTCATACACGACAGTGTTGCCAGCCACGGTGTGCAGGTCATCGATGTTCTGCGTGATGACGCTGCTCAGACGACCTTCTTTCTCCCATTTTGCCAGAACGAGATGTCCGGGGTTAGGCTTAATATCCTTGTTGCTGAAGAAGTTGTAGAACACCTCGCGGATGATCTTCCACGACTCCTTGGTGTGGCGGTAGTAGAAGTCGATGTCTAAGGAATTGGGGTCGTACTGGTTCCAGATGCCGCCCTCACCACGGAAAGGCGGGATGCCGCTCTCGGCGGAAGTGCCTGCGCCGGTGAAGCCCACGATGTTCTTCGCCTTCGATAGGATCTCAGCGGCTTGCTTGATTTTTTCTTCGTTATTCATAGCGTGTTGTTTTTAATCACAAAACATTCAAAACCTTGCAAAACCTTTTATAGTATGGGGAAAGCCTGCCAACCGGCGGCTTTCCGGCGGCACACGGTTGTGTAGCCGCCGCCTTTTTGAAGTTTTGCCCGTTTTGTTGGTTTTGTGACATATTCAAATTCAAATGTTTTCAGGTGCAAAGTTAGACAAAAATTGTTGCAAGATACAAGGAAAATGCGTATATTTGCAAAGTTAATGAGCAATTGGAAATCTTATGACGCAAAAGCAAGCTATACAACTATTTGAACAGAAGAAAGTGCGCACCGTTTGGGATACCGATAAAGAGAAATGGTATTTCTCCATAGTGGATATTATAGCGGTACTTACGGATAGTACTGATCCAAAACAGTATCTAAAGAGAATCCGAAGCCGTGATTCTGGGCTACAGGCCAACTGGGGTACAATTTGTACCCCGGTTCGAATGAGAGCGGCAGATGGTAAGTTGAGGTTGGTGGATGCTTCTGATACAGAAGGCATTTTCCGTCTCATCCAATCCATTCCGTCGCCAAAAGCAGAGCCTTTCAAGCAGTGGATGGCACAGGTGGCGGCAAAACGTATTGACCAGATGCAAGATCCCGAGCTCTCCATCGAACAGGCTGTGGCCGATTATCGCAGGTTGGGCTATTCGGAGGCATGGATCAATCAGCGGATAAAGTCGTTTGAGGTGAGGAAGCACCTGACCGATGAGTGGAAACGCGCCGGTTTGGAGGAAGGCGTGCAGTTTGCCTCGCTGACCGATATCATCTATCGCCAGTGGAGTGGCCTTTCTGCCAAGGAATACAAGCAACTGAAGGGCTTGAAGAAAGAGAACCTGCGCGACAACATGACCGACCTTGAAATTGCCATTAATATGCTTGCAGAGGCCACTACGACGCAGATTTCAAGAAACGAGAATCCGAAAGGCATGGCTGAGAGTGCAGGTATTGCCCGAAGAGGAGGAGCTGTGGCGAACGACGCCCGAAAAGCCGTAGAGAAAGAAACCGGACAGCCGGTGGTATCAACCATGAACGCCAAACAGATTGCACAGGGAGAGGCGGAATTGTTTTTAGATGGTGGCAAGGAATGAAAAAATGTGTATTTTTGCGGATGAAAATAATGTGAAAAAAGATGACTACTTTTATTGACACATTGGAAGAAACAGACATTGCCGCCCTTCAGGACGACCTGACACCAGAGCAGAGAGCCTATTGGGAGGCTTCCATTGAGCGTGATTTGCGCGACATTGCAGAAGGCAAACCCCATAAGTACATTTCAGGAGATGAGTTTTGGGGCAAAGTAAATGAAGCCTTGAAGCGTCATTATGAAAAAGTATAAGGTCATTTGATGAAATATTTATGTAATTTTACACTCGATTTTAAACGGAAAACTATGGTATAAAGAAGACATAACTAACATAATAAATTGAGCTTGACGCTCTTGTTCTCCTTCGGGAAATGTCTGGAAAACAATTATCCAATAGGCGAGAATAAGGATGCAAAAGTTCACGCATGGCGTGAATTACTTTCATCCCTTATTTGCCTAAAGGTATTCCAGACAACCTTCCGAAGAAATAAGCGGACACAATGAAAGGATTTGCGCCTTTCTTCATACCATTTTATGAGCATCGATTTCTGGCTCAATAGTAGAAAACCTTAGATTATTCACTTAAAGTAGCGATATATGAACGATGAACAAAAAAGATTAAATTGGTATTACTACCTGCCAAGCGATGGTCCCGAAGATAGGGTCATTTGCCAATACATGAGGCTGGATTACTTGATTCGGTTACTTGAAACACATAAGTATTATGTCAGGCGCAGACGTGAATTTGATGATGCTAATGAGAGTTATGAAAATGTAAAACTAGCTTTTCCTATTGCCCCTGCAAAGAATTATAACTCGCAAGATCAAGAACTAACCAAAAGGATAATTCCATATTTTGATATCATTCATTGTCCCACTTCGTGTTGGACAAAAAACGAAGATGAAAGTTTCTTGATGTGGAAATCTTATGCGACAGAAGTAGGTGCTCGAATAAAAACAACAGTTCATAGTTTTATTGCTTCGATAGAATTAGACCTTGAACAAGATGGGATGAACAAAGTGGTTTGTGGTTCAATGAGCTACAAAAAGGATTTAATCCCCTCATCAAATGAATTAGGTCAGTTGTTCAATAAGGATAAAGCATATTCCGCCGAAAATGAATTCCGTTTCTACTTTCATATTTCGAGTGACTCCGACAAGAAAAGCACAAAATATCATCTAATTCCTGTAAATACATATGTGATGATAGACGAGATACTGCTTTCTCCATTCATCTGCAAAGAAGCGGCTGACAAACTTGCACGCATGGTAAAGTGCACCTATGGTATAGAAAATGTTAAACAATCAAATATCAGACTAAAATGAAAAAGATTCTATCACTAATCCTTTTGTTAGGAGTTTCTTCTGTTGCAATGGCTCAATGGACCGAATTTCCAGCAGTTGACAAAATAAAACCAGGTTATTTATGGGGTGCTATTTCAACAGTTGTTGTAACCAATGAACATACTGTTGTTATGATGGCGAAACAGGGTAGTAGTATAAGTACTGAAACTTATTTGGAATACATAAATCCAAGTAATGGTTCAACAGAAACAATAAAACTGGTGAAAGCAGATCCGATTTATGGCGAAGCCTCAATGAAGTTAAGAAGTATGGGAGCAATTAATTTTAATCTATATTTCCCACCATTACCAGAAGGAGTTAATGTTTTTGACATGATAGAACCTAAAGGTATAAGATTCCATGGAGTACATATATTCCCAGTTAAATATGAAATGCCGAAAGAAGAAAATCATGTACAACGTTTAGCTGTTGCTGAAGAAGATTTAAAAACACTAATAGATAGTTCTGATTTTGCTTTTTCTGGTTATTATGAATCAATGGAGAATGACGGATACAGGTTGGCGGTACTCCAATCTACAGATACTGTTTTCGTGGTATTTGTTGGCCATGACAAGGGAGATATTGGCACATGGACATATGGCGAGGTCAAAGCAATATTGCGTGCCACAGCTATTCCAAATGCATATAAGGCAGTATGGTTTATGGGGGATAAGACAAAAAAGTCTGTTTTGATTACATTTGATGCCATATCGATGGCAGTATCATTTGATGATGATTATTCAGAGGTCTATGTCAAGATGGGTAGTTCAAATATAGCGACTAATAGTATGGGCGTACAATCTGAACAATGGACAGGAACAGGTTATGCTATTGACGATGGCTACATTGTGACTAACAATCATGTAGTTGGCGAAGCAAAAAACATAAGTGTTAAAGGCGTGAAAGGCGATGTGAACATGGGTTTTACCGCTGAAGTTGTGGCTACAGATAAAGTAAATGATCTTGCTATTATTAGAATCAATGACCCTGATTTCAAGGGTTTTGGCACGATACCGTATGCTGTGCAACAACGAATGGCAGATGTTGGTGAAGATGTTTTTGTTCTTGGGTATCCACTAACTCAAGCTTTGGGAAACGAAATAAAACTTACTAATGGCATTATTAGTTCACGTTCAGGTTACCAAGGTAACATTAGCACTTATCAGATGTCTGCACCTGTACAGCCTGGAAATAGCGGTGGCCCAATGTTCGACAACAAAGGCAATGTAATAGGCATTGTCGTTGCAGGTGTGCCTGGAGCAGAAAATGTAGGTTATGCAATAAAAACATCCTATCTTAAGATTCTCATTGAGAGCGTAGGCCTTAACATTCAATTCCCCACCAATAATACTATCTCGGCGCTGTCATTGGCAGAAAAAGTTAAGCGTGTGAAGAACTTCGTGTTTTACATTGAGTGCAGCAAGTAGTTACGCCAAATAACCAAACGAAATTGCGCCAAATAACCAAACGCATATTTGTTTAGTCGTATAATTCAATGAATTCGTATGCATTCCCCATCGCCTCCAAAAACTTAACAAAACCCTCCTGACAAATGATAATCATCCCTTGTAAGTCGTTGGGTTATGCATCAAAAGCCATCAACTTTTGATTTGTGGCGCGTTCTATCTTGGCAATCGTCTCAATGGTCAAGTTTTCAGTACCTTTGAGTATCTTTGACACATATTGCTGGGTACAGCCCAAACGTTCCGCCATTGCCGCTTGTGTCAGTCCCTCTTTCTTCATGTAAAGGAGCATTTTCACGGCAATATGCTGGGAATAGCGAAGCCAATCGCGGTTTTCCCTGCGCCATTGTGCTTCTTCTCGCCAGTTTGAAGGTGTTTCGCTTTGATGCTCTTCCAAGTATTTCAATATTTCTTGTTTATCCATATTGTTACTTCTCCTATCAATCGTACAGTTCAATAAACTCATAACTATTTCCCATAGCATCAAGGAACTTAATAAAGTCCTCTTGACTAATAATAATCGTCCCAGTGTTGTCATTAGGATGGAAACTTAAACGGGGCGCGTTTTGGAGGTTCTTGTCGATGAAGAGGTGGACGTGGTGCTCGGTGTCATTGACGAGGCCGAAAGGGGAGACGCTGCCCGGTTTCAGACCGAGGTATTTCTCCATGCGGGCCTCCGAGGCGAAGGTCAGCTTGCCTTGGTGCAGGCGCTGCTCGAGGTCGTGAATGTCCATCTGGTGCATGCACTCGAAGATGACCAGGTAATGCTTGTTGCCCTTGTGGTTCCTGAAAAACAGGTTCTTGCAGTGCGTGGCCTCGAACTTGCCCCAGTAGGCCAGCGACTCCTCGATGGAGCCCAATGGTGGGTGGAACTTAATGTCGAACTCGATGCCGAGGCCGCTCAACGTATCGACGACCTTCTGCTGACGCTCACTTAAAGGATGGTTTATTTTGGTTGATTTCATATTCGTTTTTTCTCACAAAACCTGCAAAACTCGCAAAACCTTTATCGTAGTTGTGGAAAGCACGCCTGTCATTCCGAACTTGATTCGGAACGGCTGCTTTCCAGCGACGACACGGTTGTGGAGTCGCTTCGCTTGAACATCGTTTTGTCGGTTTTGATGGTTTTGTGACATAATTACAATTTATTCTTTAATGCTTTACCAGTATAGGACTCCTTGCACTTCACCAAGTCCTCGGGCGTGCCTTCAAAGACGATTTCGCCGCCCTTGTTGCCGCTCTCTGGACCCAGGTCGATAACCCAGTCCGCCGACTTGATGACCTCCATGTTGTGCTCGATGATGATGACGCTGTGGCCGTTGGCAATCAAGGCGTTGAACGACTCCAACAGTTTGTTTACATCGTGGAAATGCAGGCCCGTGGTTGGCTCGTCGAAGATGAAGAGGGTAGGCTTCTCGACCTGTCCCTTGACTAGGAAGGTGGCCAACTTCACACGCTGTGCCTCACCGCCGGAGAGCGAACTCGCCGACTGCCCGAGCATCAGGTAGCCCAGTCCGACTTCCTGCAATGGCTTCAAGCGGTTGACGATGCGCCCGACGATGGGGGTCTGCCGCTCCGACGAGTGCTCGAAGAAGTCAATGGCCTCCTCGATGCTCATGTTGAGAATGTCGGAGATGTGCTTGCCGTCGTATTTGATCTCCAGCACCTCTTCCTTGAAGCGCGTGCCGTGACATGCTTCGCAAGGCAAATAGACATCGGCCATGAACTGCATCTCGATCTTTTGCACGCCCTCGCCCTCACATTCCTCGCAGCGACCGCCCGGAACATTGAACGAGAAGAATGCTGGCTTGATGCCGCGCAGTTTGGCTAATTTCTGTTCCGAGAACAGCGTCCGAATCTCGTCGTAGGCCTTCAGGTAAGTGGCCGGATTGGAGCGCGATGACTTGCCGATGGGGTTCTGGTCGATGAACTCGACGGCCTGGATGAGGCGCAGGTCGCCTTCCAAGGCGCCGAAGCTGCCGCAGCGCTCCACGGCTTCGCCGAGATGGCGTTTCATGGCGGGCCAGAGCACGTCCTTCACCAAGGTGGACTTGCCCGAGCCGCTCACGCCCGTGATGACGGTCATCGTGTTGAGCGGGAAGCGCACGGTGAGGTTTTTGAGGTTGTTCTGCGAGGCACCTTTTATTATAATGGCATTGGCACTCTTGCGGCGACGGGTGGGCACGGGGATGTGCATCTTGCCCGTGAGGTATTGCGTGGTGAGGCTCTTCTCGCAGTTGATTAGGCTCTTGATGTCGCCCTCGAAGACGACTTCACCGCCAAACGCACCCGCCATTGGTCCGATGTCAATGATGTAGTCCGCAGCGCGGATGATTTCCTCGTCGTGTTCCACCACGATGACGGTGTTGCCGATGTCACGCAGGCGGCGCAACACGGTAATGAGTCGCTCGGTGTCACGGGAGTGCAGGCCGATGCTGGGCTCGTCCAAGATGTAAGTTGAGCCGACCAAGCTGCTGCCCAACGAGGTCGCGAGATTGATACGTTGTGACTCGCCGCCCGAGAGCGTGTTGGAGAGACGGTTCAGGGTGAGGTAACCCAAGCCTACCTCAATGATGAAGTTCAGACGGTTGTTGATCTCCACCAACAGGCGCGAGGCGATCTTGCTGTCGGTCTCATCGAGTTTCAGGTGGTCGAAGAAGACCTTCAGCTCATCCAAGGGCATCATCACCAAGTCGGTGATGCTCTTGCCGCCGACCTTCACGTATTGTGCTGCCCGGCGCAGGCGTGTGCCGTGGCATTCGGGGCAGACCGTCTTGCCACGGTAGCGTGACAACATTACACGGTATTGTATCTTATAAGACTGGCTTTCAACATAGTTGAAGAAGTCCACGATGCCTTCGAAGTATTGGTTGCCCGTCCAAAGCAGGCTCTTCTGTTCCTCGGTCAACTCGTAGAACGGCTTGAAGATGGGGATGCCCACCTTGTCGGCCACGCGGACGAGGGCGTCTTTCCACTCACTCATCTTGTCGCCACGCCAGCAGGCTATGGCGTTCTCGTAGATCGACAGGCTCTTGTTGGGCACCACCAGGTCGGGGTCGATGCCGATGACGCTACCGAAGCCCTGACAGGTGGGGCAGGCGCCGTAGGGGTTGTTAAAGGCGAACATGTTGGCCGTAGGCGGCTCGAAGGTGATGCCGTCGGCCTCGAAACGTGACGAGAAGTCGGCTTCCTGCCGCTCGCCGTTCAGTTCGCTGATGACCTGGCAATTTTCCTTGCCCTCGTAGAAGGCCGTCTGCACCGAGTCGGAGATGCGTCCCACGGCATCTTCCATGCTCTCGTTGACCTTGATGCGGTCGATGAGCAGCTTCACCTTCTTCTCGCTGACCTTTTTCTTCTGGTCAAGGAAATCCTCGATTTTGACGATTTCGCCATTCAACAGGATGCGGTAGAAGCCTTGTTGCATGAGGATGTTGAGGTGCTCGTCGAGGCTGCGACCTTCGGGAAGGATGAGCGGCGCGACGATAAAGGCTGTGGTGCCCGTTGCGAGGCCGAGGATATGGTTCACCACGTCCATCACCTGGTGCTTCTTGACCAGCTTGCCCGAAGCGGGGGAGTAGGTCTTGCCGATGCGGGCGTAGAGGAGTTTCAGGAACTCGTAGATCTCGGTGCTGGTGCCCACGGTGGAGCGTGGGTTGTGCGAGTTCACCTTCTGTTCGATGGCGATGGCGGGCGAGAGGCCAGTGATGCTCTCCACGTCGGGCTTGTTGAGGCGGCCCATAAACTGCCGTGCGTAGGAACTCAGACTCTCCACATAGCGGCGTTGTCCCTCGGCGTAGAGCGTGTCGAAGGCCAGCGACGATTTGCCTGATCCCGACAGGCCCGTGATGACCACCAGCTTGTTCTTGGGAATCCGTAAACTAATGCCTTTCAGGTTGTTGACCTTGGCATTACGGATGGTGATATAGGAGGTTGTTTGCTCTTTCAAGGTTCGGAAAAATTGAATCGGCAAAGGTAGGGAAAAACGGGGAAATAGGGAAGGGGGGCATAGAAAAATTCAATACAATACGTTGAATCTTCGGTTTTATCGCGTCTCAACAATAATGGACATCCTATCCGCCTCTCGTTCAGCAGAATCTACAATCACCTCACATCAAGAAAAACAACGCCACGCCCACCATGGTAATCAATGTCCCAATCACTTCTTTCACAGAGATTTTCTGTTTGTGGATGATGGCGTAAGGCACGATGATGAGCACAGGAGTAAGTGCCATCAAAGTGGAAGCGATACCTGCTTTGGCGTATTGCACGGCCATCAGCGAGAGCGACACACCGAGGAAAGGCCCGAAGAAGGTGGTCAGTGTGGCGAAGGTCATGCCTTTCTTGTCACGCACGGCTTTACCAACCTGCGGCAACGACTTGGTCAAGGCCAAAATGAGGAAGAAGCCCACAAATCCTGCCACAGCTCGGATATATGTGCCAGCAAAAGGCATCATCTTGGCGATGGATTGTGGTGCCACTGAAGGGATGGACTGGGCATAATGCTCCAAGCCTATCTTACTGAGTACCAATCCGACACCTTGTCCTACACCGGCACCGATGCCGAACAACACACCTTTCAAAGGCAGCTTTAAGGTAAGTTTGTGACTCTCGCCGCCTCGGGCCAGAATGGAGATGGCGATACCTGTGAGGGTGACGAGCATGGCCAACCATGAACGCCACGACATCGACTCACCCAACATCAACCAACCGGCGATGCCGGCCATTGGCGGTGCCAAAGTCATAAATAACTGACCGTAGCGAGAACCGAAAACAATGTAAGAATTGAACAGGCACCAGTCACCGAAGACATAACCCACTACACCCGACAAGGCGAGCCAAAACCAGGCACTTCCATTAGCATACATGGGGTAGGGTGCTCCTGTCACTACCCAAAGCATCACGGAAAGGAAGGCCCACGAAAGCACCATTCGGATGAGATTGAGCGGCAATGAACCCAAACGCTTGCTGGCCACCTCGGCGAACAAGGCCGTGGCCGTCCACGAAAGGGCGACGATTAGGGCGATGATCTCACCGAAATATTGGGTGCTCATATAATGTTATTTGGATGCCACACCACACAAATGGAACAAAACCCGAGCTCCGACATTGCCGTCCCAGTCGCCACCATCGGGGGCAGGGGAGACTTCGCAGAGGTCGAAGCCGATGATGTCCTTGCCAGCCTCGCGGATGCGGTTGAGCAGATACATCAGTTCTTCGTATTCCAAGCCACCCGGGACAGGCGTACCTGTGTTGGGACAAAGTTTCGGGTCTAAGGCGTCGATGTCGATGGAAAGGTAAACCTTTGCAGGCAAAGCGACAATCATTTCGTCCACAATGTCCTTCCACTTGTCACCTTCGTACATGCGGCGGCGGCAGTTGCGGTCGAAGAAGACCTTGATGCGCTCAGGCTGGCTCTCGGCCAAGGCTTTCTCCTGGTGGCAGTAGTCGCGGATGCCGACTTGCACAAGCTTCTTCACATTGTTGAATTTCAAAGTGTTGTAGAAGATGGAAGCGTGGGAATACTTGAAACCCTCAAAAGCCTCACGTAGGTCGCAATGGGCATCGGCATGAAGGATGCCATATTCCACACCTATATTATTAAGGTATTGGTGATAGGCGAGTGGACAGCTATGGTCGCCTCCCAAAAGTCCCACAACCTTTCCTTGCTGTTTCCAATAGGCGATGCGTTCGCGCAGCCAGGTATTTTTCTTTTCGGTGGCAGCTTCGATACGAGCGTATAACTCGGCGTATTTCTCAGGTTCGTCATCGATGGTGCCTTCATACAGCGCGTTGATGATGTCCTCGCTCAAAGGTGCCATTTCATCGTGTAAAGCTCTCAGTTCCTTGGGAAATTCATCCATCCAGATGCCTTTCTGCCACAGGTCGGGGTAGTCATGGTGGCAAAGGTCGACTTGCAAAGAAGCCTCCATGATGGTGGCAGGGCCATCGACAGTGCCACGGTTGTAGCTGGTGGTGAGTTCCCATTCCACAGGGATGATGATGATTTGTGCCTCTTCGGCGGAGCAGGGCAGGCCGTAAATGCCGGAATCGGCGACGGCGGCTGCATTGGGGTCAAAAGTGTTTTCCATTGTTGATAAATTTGATGGGCAAAATTAGAGAAAAAACGAATTAATTTCTATTTTTGCGCCCAAAATCGTTTCGGATGGATCTCTTTTCATGCCTTTCGCCCTTTGTTTTTTGCAGCTTTGCCTCAGGCAGCAGTGGCAATTGCTACTATGTGGGCAAGCATGACGAGGGTGTCCTCGTGGATGTAGGCATTAGCGCGAAGCAAATCACGAAGGCTTTGCTGAAGGACGACATCCCTTTGAGTCGCATCAAAGCCATCCTGATTACCCACGACCATATTGACCACGTGCTGGGACTTGAAACTTTCACCAAAAATTGTCCAGTACCGATTTATGCCCATCCTGACTGTCTTGAAGGCATTCGCGAAGGCAAGGCCACAAAACTGGTCGATCCCCAATTATTCAACGAGATTGAGCCCATGCAGCCTTTCGAGATTTGTGGTATCACCGTCGAGTCGTTTCCTGTACTGCATGACGGCCGTGGAGCGGTTGGCTATCATTTTAATTATGAAGGACATACATTGACCATCGCCACAGACATAGGGATGCTCGACAAAGTAGTGAAGGAGCAGATTCGTCGCGCCGAAAACATCGTCATTGAGGCCAACTATGATGTGGAAATGTTGGAGAAAGGTTCGTATCCTTATATATTAAAGCAGCGTATTTCAGGACCGTTTGGGCATCTCAGTAATGCAGAGTCGGCAAGATTCATCGCCGAAATCTATCATCCTGGCATTAAGAACATTATGTTGTGTCATCTCAGCGAGAACAACAATACGCCTGAAGTGGCTTTGCAATGCTTCTACAGGCATTTCCGCATGAAACACGTCACGCTCGATGTAAACACCTCGGTTTTCCCGCTTCCAAGGCACAAAAGCACTGGGATTATTTGTTTGTAGTTCCACATTTTTCCACAACATTCTGTGCAAATTGAGGATTTCCACATTTTTCCACAAAATAAACATGTGTGGAAATTGGTTTTAAACCGTTAATAATCAACGATTTTGCTTTTATAATATAAATAGGTATGAAATGTGCTGTGAAAAACGGCAAAATTTGGTTTTATGAAAAACGGATTGTCATTATTTGCAGTGTTGTTTTTGGTTGCGTTTGCTACATCTTGCAATGTGGAACGCTCAGAAAAATATCAGACCCTTTTGGCCGAGCGCGATTCGCTTTATACTGAGGCGGTTGCAGCCAAAGGTGGTTTCGACAATGCTTTGTCAACTATCAATGAGATTGAGAATGCCCTTGAATCGGTTCGTGCCGCTGAAGGCATCATCATGATGGAAAATCAGGAGGGCAACACCAACCAGGCTGTTTCCGAAATCAACGCCATTCAACAAACCTTGCGTGAGAATCGCGACAAAATCAACGCGTTGGAGAAACAATTGGCTGAACAAGGTGCCAAATCCAAGGCCTTGAATCAGACCATCAGCCGTCTGAAAAAGCAATTGGAAGACAAAGATGTGTATATCGCCAGTTTGAAGGAAGAACTTCAGGAGAGCCGCCAACAGATTGCCGATTTGAGTGGACAAGTCTCTAATTTGAACGAGAACATCAACGACCTCAATTCAAGCTTGGATGTGATGAATGCACAGAATGTTGCGCAACAGGCCACTATTGATAATCAGGATGCCAAGTTGAACACTGTGTGGATTTGCATTGCTCCCCAACAGACCTTGGTCGAAAAGGGCATCATCAGCAAGGGCGGCTTGTTCCAACCGAAGGAAATCTCAAAACAAGGTTTTGACCAAACTCATTTCACTCAGGCTGACAAGCGCGATTTGGAAGTTATTCCGTTGAACACCAAAAAAGCCAAAGTCATGACCACCCATCCGGAAAGCAGCTATCAAATCAATGGAGAGTTTGAAGGTGCGCTTGAACTGCAAATCATTGATAAAGAAGCTTTCTGGAGTATCTCGAATTATTTGGTAGTTTCCATCAAATAAAATCCGTGTAATACGGAATCTGCTCGTTTTCAATTTTTTTTAAAATTGCCTCACATTTCCCCAATGTGGGGCTTTTTTTGTGTGTATTTTTGTGGAATCAACGGAAATTTTGTTACTTTTGCGGCATGAAATGTAGAATTCTTGTTGTGGAAGACGATGCCTCCTTTGGCATGATGATTCAGACCTGGCTGAAGAAGAACGGCTATGATGCGGTGCTTGCGTCGCGGTACGAACAGGCGAAAATCGAGATTTCAAACGGTAATTTCGGCTTGATTCTCACTGATTTGCGCCTCCCTGATGGCGACGGCATTATTTTAATGACATGGGTGCGTGAGAAACTGAAAAGCAAGGTGCCCATCATCGTCATGACAGGTTATGCAGAAGTGCAGACCGCCGTTTCGGCCATGAAACTCGGCGCTTTCGATTACCTGAAGAAACCCATCAATCCCAGTGTGCTTGAGGAAAAGATTGCTGCAGCCTTGGCTTCAACCGACGATGAGGCTCCTGAGGCCTTCATTCCCAACAACAAGCAATGGGTGAAAGGCAACAGCCCATCCATGCAAAGGCTTTACAAGCATGTGGAATTGGTTGCACCTACGAAATTCTCTGTACTCATTCTTGGTGAAAGTGGAACCGGCAAGGAATACATCGCCCGCATGATTCACGAATTGAGTCAGTCTAAGGATGGGCCTTTCATTCCTGTGGATTGCGGTAGTCTTTCCAAAGAGCTGGCACCCAGTGAGTTGTTTGGACATCTGAAAGGCTCTTTCACCTCTGCCATCGCCGATAAGAAAGGCGTTTTTGAGCAAGCCAAAGGTGGAACTGTCTTTCTTGATGAAGTAGGCAACCTGCCTTACGAAGTGCAGATGCAACTGCTTCGCGCCTTGCAGGAGCAGAAGGTGCGTCCGGTAGGCTCGGCCACGGACATTCATATAGACGTGCGCATCGTGGCGGCCACCAACGAAAACTTGGAGCAAGCCATCGAAGAAGGACGTTTCCGCCAGGATTTGTACCATCGCATTAATGAGTTTGCCATCGAAGTCCCACCCTTGCGTGACCGTTTGGAGGACTTTGATGAACTGACATCTTTTTTCATCCGTCAGGCCAACGAAGAATTGGGAAAGAACGTGAAAGGTATTTCCGATGATGCCCTGCAGCGCATGAAGGAACAACGTTGGAACGGCAACTTAAGAGAATTGCGTAATGTCGTGCGTCGCTGCGTGCTGTTTGCTGAAAGCGAAAACATCGAACTGGACGACCTGCCAGTGTTCAGTCCGCCCAACAAGAAAAACCTCATCACACCTGTCGCCGAGGACGATTGGGCGTTGCGTCCCGAGCATGAGAAGGAACAAATCGAGGCTGCTTTGCAGAAGGCGAGGGGCAACAAGACCGTTGCTGCCAAACTCTTACAGATTGACAGGAAGACCTTATATAATAAGATGCATCTTTATGGGATAGAGCTGTAAGGTTTTATCCAATCCCATACTTCTCCGCCAACAAATCCATTAATTCATCGGCTTGCGCCATGAATTGGGCGGCATCGTCTTTCCAATTCGGGTAGTCGGCTTCCGTCTCGTTTTTACCGCGCAAGGAGTTCATTTTGGCGAGGAAAGTGGTATCACGCTCCAATTGTTTGAACATGGGTAACATTTTGTGACAAAGGTGTTGCATTTCAATGAAATCCGATTGCTCAATTAAAGCGTTCATCGAAACCAAATCATCAGCGGTGGATTGGACAAAAACATTCAAAATATCAGTCATAGCTTCTTTGTCGTTGCCCATCATTTCACTGAAGGCAGGGAAGTCGGGGAAAGCGGTTTCTGAATCGTTTTTACTTAAAGCAACACTTCCGAACAGATTCTCCAACTGCTTTAAATTAAATGGTTTCTGCAAAAAACCATCAAAACCTTCACTCTTGGCGGTTTCGTTCGTATACTCCATCCGAGCGGTCATCAGAATGACAGGTTTGTTGGGGTCAACTTCTTTGATAAGGAAGAGGACATCGTTGCCAGTGACCGCACCCATCTCACGGTCAGTGAGGACATAGTCATAATCCTCCAGTTGTTGCAAGGCGTTGTCGAAATCGCTCATCGAACGGCAGGGAATGGCCGTGTGTCCCAAGCGGTGCAACATGGTGTCAATGACTGATAGTAAAGTGTTGTCATCGTCGATGATTAAGATATTGAGGCTTTTCTTGTTATCTTCAACAACTTCATCTTTTACTTCAAGCTGTGGCTCCACCTCTCCAACAGGTATCCTGACCTCAAAATGAGAACCTTTTCCCACCTCAGAATCAATATGGATTTCTCCATTCAAGAGGTCAACCAGACCTTTCACCACCGACATGCCATAGCCGCTTCCTTCAGCAAATTGGTTGTAGGTCTCAATGCGCACGAAAGGCTTGAATACTTCTTCCAATTTGTCTTGCGGAATGCCTACACCAGTGTCTATGATGTCAAAAACGACCAAGTTGCGTCCCATCCTGGCTTTGAAACTGACGCTGCCTTCCAAGGTGTATTTTATACCATTGGAAATCAAGTTGATGAGTATCTGCTTGATTTTCAGCTGGTCTGAAAGGATGAAGGTGTTTTCTTCTATAGACGGTTCGTAATTGAAAACCAAGTTCTTATGTTTGGCAATAGGTTCGAACATCTCAGCAGTCTCGTCGCAAAGTTGGCGGATGTTGAAGGTCTCGTTGCTGACTTGCAACTTGCCTTGTTCAAGGCTGGAGAACTCCAAAAGGTTGGTCAGCAGGTTGAGGATGTGTCCGGCGGATTGTTGTATCGAGTTGATTTCCTTTTCGTTGCCTGTATTGTCGATGAGTTCCACATAACCGAGAATGGAACTCAACGGAGTCTTGATGTCGTGGGAAACGGAGAGCAGGAGCTTGTGTCGGCTTTCCATGATTTCCTCCGTTTTCTTCTTGGCTTCTTCAGCAGCACGACGTGCTCGATAACCTTTATTCACATCACTGATAATCAGGATGATAAAGATGATTATTAAAACTAATGTCACAGCTCCGACCATGATGGAAATCCTCATATTTTCATGAATGAGGTTCTCGCTTTTCTCAATTTCCAAAATCGTGGAGTCGAGGATTTCCTGATTGAGGTGAATCAATAGAGAAGAAATCTGTTCGGAGAGCTGGTTGTCGGCATTGACCAACTCCTGTGTCTTTTTCTCGTACTGCTTGATTTTTTTCCAGTATTCCTTTTTGGCCTTGTCTGAAAGCACGCGTAAATCGGCCAGAATGTTTATCGTGTCGGGGCGTTGTTGTTGGATGTGTAGGGTATCTGTACGCTCGATAGAGACATGGACAAGGCTGTCTCCCTGCTCATCACTGGGGTTGAACACCTTGCCGACACGTTGCCAAAAGCCTTTTCTCTCTACCTTTTTCGGCACACGAATGATGGTATCTTTCGAAACGGTGGTAATTACAATCTCTTCTTCAGGTTGCGGAGGTGTGTAGTCATCAATGGTGCGGTCAAATTCGGCCAAAGGATTGAAGTCGTGGAACTGGCGCGACAACTCGTTACTGAGTCGGCCTTTGCTGTTGATGAGTCTTTCTATCTCATTAACTAACAATCTGTTGTCTTCATTGATTACGAAAGTTGTGAGCGAGTCGGTCTGCGCCTTGATTTCGTCGCGATAGGCATTAAACTCATGCTTGTATTTGGGTTGTTCGGTGAAGGCATAAAGGTTGGCCGCATTTTGTGCACCATGCACGTTTTTCGTGAATTGGTTGACCCAATTCAGGGCATCATGCTGCATTTTGATGTTGGAGCGTTGACTCTCGATGCTGTTTCGAAGGTTGAAGATGTAGTAAAACAAGGCACAGCTGAGCGCAAAAACGAAAAGGTAGGTGAGTACCACCTTCCAACTTGTCCTACTCCCGGTAGGGTAATCGTTTTTGCTTTTCTTCGACATGATGGCGCAAAGGTAACACTTTTTTCTTTAAGGAGCGTCTGACTGTTGGGCAGGTTTGAGGAAAATGGTTTCAGTCTCCCGCTCGCTGATGGTGATGTAACGCACGCTTACTTCAGGCATTTTCTCTCCTTCGCCCACAAAAGGACATTCGAACGAAATCAAGTTTTCACCTTCACAAAGTCGGGGAGGAATTCCAATGGGCTTGATTTCCTCTATCGTATTGTAATTGAGGTCAGTAATACGGGCAATTCCGTTATGGTTCAAATCAAAAATAAGGTATTGTCCTGCTTCGATGGTGGTGGGGAAAACGAAACGACCTTGTTCGGAAAGAATGTACAAATCGCTGATGCTGCCTTCGCCTTCGACTTTGAGGACAAAGGAAAGTGGACTGTTGTAATAGCTTGTCCAGTTCCAATTGCCGTGCATGCTTCCCCAGTTTTTGCAGGTGTCGCACCGATTGATGTTAGGCTTGCAGACATAATGCCTCGATATTTGTTGCTCAAACAGCCAGAAGGTTGTGTCGTTGACTTGTTTAAGATGCCAATTTCCGTATGGGTCTTTGAATTGTTCCTTTTGTTCCTCGCTGAATGCATCTGCCAAACGAAGCGTTTCCCAAAGATTGATGGTGTTCATCATTTCATCGGTCAGGCCATGCTTCCGCATGGTTTCTGCATTGAAATCAAGGCCGAACCCGGCATCGAAGGCGGCGGCTTTGCTGAGGAACCATTCGAGTTCTTCCAAAGAAGTGGCTTTTCGGTTTTTGTCAGCGAGGTGGATTTGGAAGTTACCTATCATCCACGGTATCTGATACTTGCGATAGAAATCCTGTTTCTCGGTCAGCGTTTCTACAATTTTGGTGCGCATTGACTCGTTCCAAAGCTGGTTTTCATTGACTCGGCTCAGGTAGTACCATGAAGCAGGAGTGAGCAGGTCGGCTTGCAGGAGTTTGTCGGGATTGTATTTGTGTATTGTGTCTAAAAGATGTCTGATGGCTGTGTCACCTTGATCATTGTAGGCATAGCTTTTCAAGTCGTTGAAAATCAGTATCGGATAATCTGTGTCAGCTAACTTTTTTGCTTCTGACAAGACCATTTCGTTTTGCAGTTCAAAATCAGGTAGGAGCGTGCGCTCGGGTGTGTCCCAAAGTTTGTAAACCAAAGCGTTTTTGCCATGAGCTTTGGCTTTTGTGCCGAATGCGCCTCGAATGCAGTGGTAAAAAAGGTTAATATTCCCTGTATGTTCCGTGGTGCGGTAGGTGATGAGTTCGTCGTCGATGCGAAGCACATTGATGGTGGCGGGTTGGTTGAAAAGTTCGGAATGATACACCGCAAATTCGGTCTGCTTGTCGTCTATGGGCAGTTGGAGTTGCAGCACACCTTGTATTAATAGATGCTCCGAAGGCTTTGGTCCTACAAGGGGGCTGTCGGTTGGGATGCGGTTGGCCAACACCGAAAGGCCTAAATCCAAACCTGCCTGACGGCATTTTTCTTTCAGGAATGCTGTGTCTTTTGGGTCGCCGTCTGCAATCAGATAGGACTTTGTGCTCCTTGTAATTAAAGGTGCTTGCGCAAGCGAAACTACTCCGCACAACGAGAACAAAACGATGGCCAAAATCCTCTTCATCAGTCGATTCCTCTCAGGTCTTTGTAGAGTTGCACGGCGTAAAGGTCGGTCATGTTGGAGATGAAGTCGATGACGGACTGAAGCTTGGGATATACCTCTTCGGTCTGCACCTTAAACTGCTCGGGGATGAGTGAGAGTAGCTTTTTATTATTAGGTGTGTCGGGATTTAAGACAGCATCGGTAAAGTCTTCCAGCAGCGTGCCAATGACATTGAAGCCTGTCAGTTCGATTTTAACCACGGACGGGTGGCGGTAGATATGCTTCACCGACTCGTCGCGACAGAGGTCAAGTGCATTTTTCTCAAACTCAGGCAGATGCGAAATCAGGTTCTTCTCGAAGCGGCCTTCCATGATGGCCTCGTAGTTTTTGACGAAAATGTCGCTGGCCAGGTTCACCAATTTATTGATGAGCATAGCGCGGAGGAAGGCCATCCGCTCGTTGACATCGGTAACGTCGCGATAAACGTCTTCCTTGTGCTTGAAGAAAGTTTTGTCCTTGTTTTCGTCGAAAAATGAGACGAAACAGTTCTCGATTGCCTCTGTGCTGATGATGCCTCGCTTGTGGGCGTCCTCCATGTCCAAAACGAGGTAGCAAATGTCGTCAGAGGCTTCCATCATGTAGGACAGCGGATGTCGTGCGTAAACCAAATGCTCCGTATCCAAACGTGGGATGCCGCACTCATTGACCACTTCCTCAAAGGCAGGAATTTCCGAATAAAACACATTGTATTTCTTACGGTTGCCCTTGTCGAAGGAAGGGTAGGGGTATTTTAATAAGGTGGCCAAAGTCGCGGAGGTCAAAGAGAAGCCACCCGCACGTCGACCTGTAAACTGGTGCGTCAGTTGACGGAAAGCGTTGGCGTTGCCCTCAAAAGCTATGAGGTCGCTCCATTGTTCGGGCAACACTTGGCTTTGTAGTTCCTTGCCCGCTCCGTCCTTGAAAAAGCTGCTGATGGTGTCCTCGCCCGAGTGACCGAAAGGCGGGTTGCCCAAGTCGTGAGCCAGACAAGCCGAGGCCACGATGGTCTCGATGTCGGACTGACGGTCTTTCAGTTCGGGATGCTTCTTGGCTAATTTCTCCACTGTCCGGCAGGCGATAGAACGGCCCACACTCGCCACTTCCAAGCTGTGGGTTAGGCGGTTGTGTACCATCTGTGCGCCAGGCAGGGGAAACACTTGCGTCTTGTTTTGCAGTCGGCGGAAGGGGCTGCAGAAGATGATGCGGTCATAGTCGCGCTGGAACGAGCTGCGGATGTCGGGGCTCTTGTGCGGCTGCGCGTAGCGTTTGTTGGAGAGTAGGTCGGGCCAGTTCATAGTTGCTTTTGTTGTGGGACAATAAACTCAAAGAGTTGTAATGCGTTTGTCGATTTTAATCCGCAAAAATACAAGTTTTCCTAAACAAGATTGTTGCTTCTGCTTTATTTTCGCATATTTAATGCATCTAAAAGCTTCAACAACACTAACATCTTTTTGCTTCTGCTTTCTCAATTGTAGAAAACTTTCTTGTTCCAAGGCGGGTATTTGAAAAGGTTTGGGAAAACTGTATTTTTGTAGCACTTTTTTGCGCATCTAATATGGAAATCATCAACAACATATTTGGGCCTGAATGAGTTCCGACTCGACTTGTTGAATTATATGCACGATGGCCACGACATTGTCATGGATTGGGAGCCGTTGGAAGATGCCGCGTTGCCTTTGATGGGACTTGACTTGGACAAGGTGTGGGAGCATTTGGTAACCACCATCGGCAAATTCGAGGTGATGGAAGGCGTGACCATGGAAGAGCAGATTGCTATTGATGGTGAGAAGCTGAAGAAGATCAAGTTGATAGAAAGTCTGGGGAAGAAGCTCAAGGTGGAGAAACAGCCGAGGAAAAAGTATGAGTTGTATCAGCAATTAATGGGTTTAAAAGGTAGTTTGACATAAAAATTGCAATTTTTGGAAATAAATTATAAGAATATTTGATTTTATTTGTGTATTTGGATAGAAAAGTGTATTTTTGCGGTGTGAATCACTTGAATTGGGTGATAAATACAGTAGTTTTATGATACAAGAGTTTAAAATAAAAAACTTTATGTCGTTCAGGGATGAGGTGACACTCAATTTCGAAGCGACAAAAGACAAGACCTTTGAAAATAGCCATATTGTTGAGGTGACTCCTGGAGTTCGTTTGCTCCGTTTCGCCATGGTATATGGTGCCAATGCTTCGGGTAAGTCAAACCTTCTTTATGCATTGGAGTTCCTTCGTAATTTCGTTTTTGAGAGAACGACAGATTTGGAGGAACAAACAGGAACTACTCCATTTAAGTTGGATGCCGTTACACCCCAAGAGCCTTCCGAGTTTAGTTTGAAATATTATCTTGGTGATACCAAGTATTGGTATGAGCTTAAGTTGGATCAAAAAAGAGTCTATCTGGAGCGGCTTTTTTATTATACTTCTGCGCAACCCACAAAATTGTTTGAGCGGACATGGGAAAAAGGCGAGTCCGTGCTCTATTTTAATCCCGCCGTCGTGAAAATTAGTGCGGCAGCCAAGGAAGAACTTTCTCTAAAATGTTTGCCCAATATGTCGTTCTTTGCTGCAAGAGCACAAGTCAATGTGTCTATGCCAGAGATAGATACGGCCAGAGAGTGGTTCAGGAATGGTATTATGCCTATCGTTGAGCCTCAGACTGAGATGTTTGATTATGCAAGCGAAAAAATGTTGGATGATGATGGGCTCAAAAAGTATTTGTTGAATTTTGTCAACCATGCTGATTTCAATATCTCTGATGTGAAAACGGATTTGGTCAAAAGGCCACTTTCCAAAAGGTTTGTCGACATGATGCTTTTGGATGAAAATACCCCTGCCAACGTCAAGGAACAGTTGAAAAAGGATACAAGTATTGATAGCGTAAGGACTCAATTTGTCCATTCTGTCAGGAATGTTCGAGGAGAAGAAACCTATACATTGCCTGCTGGCAGCCAATCAGCTGGCACAATGCGCACCATCGGAATAGAAGCTGGCATCTTTGAGGCCTTGAACAAACAGGCTTTCCTTTTTATAGATGAAATCGAAGCTTCCTTGCATCCTGATTTGGTTGAATATATTATCGAGCAGTTCCTTTCGCAGCGCAATAGGGCACAATTGCTTGTCACAACTCATTATGACCCCTTGCTAAATACCGTAGGGGATGACCTCATTCGCAAGGATTCCGTTTGGTTTACTGAAAAAGACGAAACAGGAAATACGGATCTCTATTCATTGGTGGAATTCAAGGGATTGAATAGAATCTCATCCTTGCAAAAGGCTTATCGCAATGGAGTTTTTGGGGCATTGCCGAACATTAAATGAATCGTTCCCATGGCGAGAAAAGCATCCATAAGAATAAAGAAAAGTCCGATACCAACCCTTATTGGGGCGGGTATTACCGAGCAATGGTATTTCAAGCATTTGAAAAGGCTGAAGGATTACCGCGTGAAGATACGTCCGCGCTTTTTTGGAACGGAAACGGCCAATGGCATGGCGAAAAGGATAGAGGAAGTGCTTCGAAATGATGGTTTTGCCATTTGTGTGTTTGATGCCGATGTGTCAACATGGAATGAATTGGAACTTAAGAAATGGAATGCCCTGCGGCGAAAGTACAAGGACAATCCATCGGTGATGCTTTGTGATTCGCTTCCGTCGATAGAGTATTGGTTTTTGCTGCACTACAGGAATACCAACCGTTATTTTGGCACTTCGCAAGCTGTGATTGAGGACTTGAAGAATTTCATTCCCCAATACGATAAGGCTGAAAAATTCTTACAACAGGAGAAATGGGTGGCTGAAATGGTTGATGAAGGCCGACAGGAAGAAGCTTGTGATAGGGCAAAGGCTTTTGGAACAGATGGTGAGTCATACACCAATGTGTATAAGGTTATTGATGAGTTGAATAATATTAAAAATGAATAATGTTTGAGAATTATATGGATAAGTTGAACATGCAAACCACCAACCAAGTGGACGAAAACATAAAGCGCATAGGGGAGCTCTTCCCCAACTGCCTCACCGAGCGGCTCGATGAGAACGGCAGGCCCGAGACGGCGATCGACTTCGACCAGCTCCGCCAAGAGCTTTCTAAAGACATCGTGGAAGGCCCCGAGGAACGCTATCAGTTCACCTGGCCCGACAAGCGCAACGCTATACGGCTGGCCAACGCGCCGACCACCGACACGCTGCGCCCCTGCCGCGAGGAGAGCGTGGACTTCGACAATACGCAGAACCTCTACATTGAGGGCGACAACCTGGAGGTGCTGAAGCTGCTGCGCGAGAACTACCTTGGCAAGGTGAAGATGATCTATATCGACCCGCCCTACAACACGGGCAACGACTTCGTGTATAACGACGACTTCTCCCAAACAGCCGGCGACTATGTCCACAACAGCGGGCAGGAGGACGAGGAGGGCAACCGCCTAGTGGCCAACACCGAAAGCAACGGCCGCTTCCACACCGACTGGCTCAACATGATTTACCCTCGCCTGAAAGTAGCCAAGGATTTGCTGAGCGAGGATGGGGTGATATTTATCAGTATTGATGATAATGAGGTTGAGAATATGCGAAAACTATGTGATGAAATATTCGGAGCTATCAATTATGTTGGTCAAGTTATTGTTGTAAATAATCCAAAAGGGCGTAATGATACCAAGCATTTTGCAATATGCAACGAGTATGCTATAGTTTATGGTAAGAGGGATTATGAAACACATGGTCTTCCATTAAGTGAAGAACAAATATCATTGTTTGACAAGGAAGACGATAACGGCAACAAGTACCAATTACGAGACTTAAGGAAAAGAGGTAATGCAGATAATAGGTCTGACAGACCTAATATGTTTTTCCCCATATATTACAATCCAAATACCAAACAGGTTTCATTGGAAAAGCATGAAGAATGGGTAGAGATTTTACCAATCAAGGGGGATGGTACCGATGGACGATGGAGATGGGGCAAAGATCGAGTAGAAAAAAATCTTTCTTTGATGGTACCAAAGCAAGTAAAAGGTAAAGATAAATGGGGCATGGAATACAAAATTTATTTAGACCCTAAATTAAATCCTTTAATTGATGATGAAGAGGAAATTTCATCTAAACCAAAAACTATTTGGCAAGATAGTTTGATTTCATCTGATATTGCACGAAGAACATTAAAGGCATTGATGGAAGCTAATATATTTGATTTCCCTAAATCAGTAGAACTAATTAAACGTTTTGCACTAATTGGTTCTGAAAAAGATTCTGTTGTCCTTGATTTCTTCTCTGGTTCAGCAACTACCGCCCACGCTGTCATGCAACTTAATGCAGAAGATGGAGGCAACCGCAAGTTCATTATGGTGCAACTGCCCGAGGCAACGGACGAAAAGAGCGAAGCATACAAAGCAGGCTACAAGAACATCTGCGAAATCGGCAAGGAGCGCATCCGCCGTGCAGGCAAGAAAATCGTTGAAGATCAAGAAAAGAAACGGATGGAAGAAGGTTTGTTTGCTGGCTCTTCGACAGGCTCAGAGGCCAGGCCCTTGGACATCGGTTTCCGCGTGCTCAAACTCGACAGTTCCAACATGCAGGATGTGTATTACTCGCCCGAGCAGTTCAACGAGAACCTGCTCTTCGAGGACAACATCAAGCCTGACCGCACCGATGAAGACCTGCTTTTCCAAGCCATGATAGAGCTCGGCATCGAGCTTTCGGCCAAGATAGAGCAACGCGAAATCGCCGGCAAGACCGTCTGGAGCGTCGCCGACAACTACCTCATGGCCTGCTTCGACAAGGACGTGAACGAGACCGCCATCACCGAAATCG
>JAEEGG010004540.1_pt1 | contig 33562 bp, 31 predicted proteins | sample 9134161 | NCBI WGS metagenome assembly JAEEGG01 (sample SAMN16246543, study PRJNA631951) | gut metagenome | biome: gut microbiome; feature: rumen; material: CR-attached | host: Bos | place: Iran: Karaj | collected 2018-10 | reverse complement strand
CTTCACATTTGCCGCAATCGCCCTACCATCTTGCAAGATGCACGGCAAATCCGCCGAAATCCTGTTTCAGATAAATCAGCTTGATCTTACCTGCTTCATCAAGCATGATCGAGCTCTCGTCGAGTTCGATTCCGTTCCGCTCGAGATAAGCAATGGCGCGGTCCATATAGTTGGTCGCCACGGCGATATGGCCGAGCCGGCCCTCGCCGTCGTACTTCATGACCTCAACGCCTCCCCCGACGAAATAGGAAATCGGAATCTCATGAATGTCAAATCCGAAGACGGTCGCAAAAAGGGTCGCGGTCTTCTTAGCTTCGGCCTCATCCGCCGAATTGATACCGATATGCTTCACGCCGAAGCCGAGCATGCCGGACACCGCCTCGCGCGTCAGCTTCGTAATGCCTTCGAAATCGCCCGCGTTGATCATGTCGCTCTTTACCATCCAGCTGCCGCCGCAGGCAAGTACTTTATTAAAGGAGAGGTAGCTGTTCAGGTTGGAGGCGTTGATCCCGCCGGTGGGCATAAACTTCAGGCTGCCATAGGGTGCGGACATCGCCTTGATCATGGCAAGGCCGCCGCTTGCTTCCGCGGGGAAAAATTTGACGACGTCAAGCCCCAGGGAAAGCGCCTGCTCAATCTGGGACGGATTGTTCACGCCGGGAACGATCGGAACGCCGATGCTCTTACAATAGGAAACAACTTCCGGATTCAGTCCGGGGCTTACTATGAACCGCGCGCCGGCCTTTACCGCCGCATCCACCTGCGCCTTCGTAAGCACCGTTCCCGCGCCCACAAGCATGTCGGGATAGGCCTTGCACATTGCGGCAATCGCCTCGCCGGCAGCATCGGTGCGGAACGTCACCTCCGCCACGGGAAGTCCGCCGTCGCAGAGCGCTTTTGCGAGCGGCACCGCATCTTCCGCGCGGTCAATCTTCACCACGGGAATAATTCCGAGGTCGTGAAACTGTTTCATAATGTCATTCATTGTAAAGCTCCTTCAAAAAACTGTTATTACTTATTTAAATTTCGCCGAAAGGTACGAGAAGCCGCCGTTCAGAGGATTGTTGTCAAACCAGAACTTAAGAACCGAATTCTCCTCAATCGCGGTAAGCATCTTCTGTCCGGCCGGCAGGTTCGAAAGCGCCGTAACCAGAACGAAGAACAGAAGCACGATGCACGCTCCGAGAATCAGCCCGACCGTCATTCCGGCAAGCCGGTTCGCGGCACGAAGCCCAGGCACCTTGTCGATCAGGTTGAGGGCGTGGAACATCATAAACACAATCAGCCATACGATGAGAAATACGACGAGATACACGACCGCCTGCAGAACGATCATGGCCATCGACGTTGCCAGATAGTCCTTTGCGTCGTCCGCGCCGATCTTCTCATAATTATCCGTTGTGTTAAAGGACGAAATCTCTTCGCGGATGGACTCCGGAATGTGAAGATTGTCAAGAATCTCCTCGGATATCGTCTTGTCAAAATGGATCTCGTCCAGTTTCAGTGTCGTGACGACCTTTTCCTTAATGCGCCCGACCGTCGCCGAGTCTTCCTTTACAACGATCTTCGAAACCATCGGCGCGATCGCCGCCGTCAGCACCAAAGCGAGGGCAAATGCCACAAGATGGTATAGCATTTTCACCACGCCGAGTTTTAAACCGATAAGCCCTAAGGCCACAAGTACAGCAAAACACGAAATTACAACCCAGTTCATAATGTACCTCCCTTCAAAGAAATACTACTTTTCTCCCACCAGCCGGACACGCTCCAAAAAGGTGTCCCCGACAAATACAAATTCGTTCACGCCGTCAATCGTCGCGACGTAACGCAGGTCTCTCTTCATTTCAATCTGAATCTTATCCTTGCCGCCCACACGGTAGATGTACAGCTCGGAATCGTTGAAAAGAATCGCATCCTTTCCGGAGAAGCTGAATTCGGAATAGCCCTCCATGATGCTCTTCTCGTCGAGAAGCTTGCCGTCCTTGCCGTAGATGCGGACTATATAGTTTCCGCCCTTCGCATTGCTCTCCACGATTATTCCGATGTACTGGTCGGAGCAGGCGACCGTCTTGATCGGCTCCTCCACCTTAATGTCGTGCTTGAGGTCCGCTATCTCTTCCATATCGTAAATCCTAAATCCCGCATCGCCAAATGCCACAACCGTATCGTTGTCGGTAAATTCCACGTCGGCGATCATCTCATCCTTGAAGATCTGCACCGCAACGAGACCGTCTACGTAGTTTCCGCCGACGTCGCCGAAGTTATAGAAGGAAAGCTGCGTCTGCAGATGCTCCTCCTTAAACGAGGCAAATGCGGTAACCAGCTTGCTTCCGTCGTTCGAAAGCGCGATGTCCACCGGGAAACCGCTCGTCGCAACAAGCGTGCTCATTGCTACGAGAGTGCTGCCGTCCGCCTTATATAGCTGAATATAGTCCTCCGAGCCGTTATTCATCCAGACCGCGGTCACGCCCTGGGACGCCACCTGAACCTTCACGATCGGATACGCGGTGGTAACCATCGAAACCGTACCGTTCGGATCGAGGATGACGAGGGATTTGCCGCCGATCTCCCCGATTGCCGCCGAATTGCCGCACGTATCGCCGCTTGGCTTATTCATGTTGTACGGAACCGTCACGACCGACTTGCCCTTGACCGTAACAATCTCGGCGCCGTCACGCGTATAACGGAACACGCCCTTCGCCGACGGAAGATAATGCACCTCCGAGGTTTCGGAGAATTCCGTCGCCTTGCCGATTACGTCGAAGTTCATGTAGGTTCGATTGTTTTTGTTTCGCCTTGCGATAAATACCATCAGAAAGATCAGCAAAACCGCTGCCCCGATACCGCCGGCGATAATCTGCCATTTATACTTCTTCATTCCACAAAACCTATAATTCTCTTCGTCCCTCAAGCGCGCGAAGAAGCGTCACTTCATCGATGTATTCCAGATCGCCCCCCACGGGAACGCCGTTCGCGATACGCGTCACGCGGATACCGGTCGGTTTAATAAGACGGCTTATGTACATGGCCGTCGCTTCGCCTTCCACGCCGGAATTGGTCGCGATGATGACTTCGTCCACATCTCCCTCGAGCCGGACCATCAGCTCTTTAAGCTTAATGTCCGCAGGACCGATGCCGAGCATCGGAGAGATTGCGCCGTGCAATACATGATAAACCCCGTGATACTGTCCGGTCTTTTCGTAGGCCGCCAGATCCCGAGGGTTCTCCACGACCATGATCACCTTATGGTCGCGCTTTGCGCTGCTGCATATGGGACACTCGTCCCGGTCGGTCAGGGTGAAACAGGTCTTGCAGTACTTGACGTTGTTGCGCGCCTCAAGCACGGCTTCCGTCAGCTTCTCCACCTGTTCCTTCGGTTGATTAATCAGGAAAAACGCGAGTCGCTGCGCTGATTTCGTTCCGATTCCCGGAAGCCGGCCCAGCTCCGCAATTAACCTGCTGATATGTTCACTGTAATATTCCATCTTCCCCTGCCTGTCTTTGCAGCGTAATCATTTCTGCTGCCGTAGCAGCGCGGCATCTGCCGACTGCCGTAGCAGTGTGGCATTTGCCGTCAGAACAAGCCGCCGAGGCCGCCGAAGCCGCCAAGCCCGCCGGCGATGTCATTCATCATCTCAGCGCTCTCCGCCTCCATGCTGCGAAGCGCCTCGTTGGTTGCCGTCATGATCAGATCCTGGAGCATCTCAACATCGTCCGGATCCACTACGTCGGGAGAAATCTCGATTCCGACAATCTCCTTCTGGCCGGATACGCGCACCTTAACGGCTCCGCCGCCCGAGCTTGCTTCCCAGATCTTCTCCTCGAGTTCCTTCTGCTTTTCTTCCATCTGGCGCTGCATCTTCTGCGCCTGCTTCATAAGGTTGTTCATGTTTCCGGGCATCATTCCGCCGTTGAAACCGCCGCCTCTTTTTGCCATTTTCTAGTCCTCCGTAACCTGAATTTTCATATTTTTGATCCGCTCGTTGAGGACCGTGATGTCCGTGTGTTTGGACTTCGATTCTCCCTCTTCCAGCATCTTCAACTCAACTTCGATATTCACCTTTACCAGGGAGGCGATCAGCGATACGAGCTTCGCCTTCTTCTCATCGGTATTCATGAGCCGGTAATCGGTATTGTTATCAAACAGAAGCAGTAACTTGTTGCCGCCTTCCGTCATGCTCGGCGTACAGCTTAATAAGCTCAGTCTTCCGGGCTGCGGGTACTGGCGGACGATTCCCTTCCAGTCTTCCGCAATCTTTCGGATGTCTTCCGGAAGCGCCTTCGGAATCTCCTCTTCAACTTCCTCCGGTGCGGGCTCTTCGCTCTGCTCCGCCTTCGGGAGGGCAACGCCGTTCTTTCGGAGGCTTTCCACCTCTGCCTCTAAAACGCGGACGCGGTCATAAAGCGCATTGTCCGTCGTGTCCATCTGCGGCCGGCAGAGTCTTATGAATTCCATCTCCACGATGACCCGCTTCTGCGTCGCGTAGCGGAGCCGGTTCGAAAGCTCGCAGCACACGGCGATATACCGCATCAGGCAGTTCGGGTCGAATACCTTCGCTTCATGGGTAAGCATCTCCATCTGCTCGCCGGAAACCTCCAAAACCTCGCTCAGGTCCTCCCCGCCGGTTGCAAGAAGGAGATTTCGCATATACCACGTAAAATCCACAACGAACCGCGACAGCTCGCGTCCCGCCACAACCATCTCATCAAGGAGGTGGATGCACTCGGTAACCTTTCCGTCCCGGACATACCGTAGCATCCGTCCGAATACTTCGATGTCCACCGTGCCGAGAATGTTCAGCACCCGGTCGTAGGTCAGTTCCTGTTTATAGTAAAATGATACGCATCGCTCCAGTAAACTCAGCGCGTCACGCATCGACCCGTCGGCAACCTTCGCGACGTAATGCATCGCGCGTTCCTCGGCCGTTACGCCTTCCCGCTCGCAGAGATCCATGAGCCGGTCCGCGATGGTCTCAATGCGGATCCGCCGGAAATCATACCGCTGGCACCGCGACAGGATCGTGATCGGAATCTTATGCACCTCGGTGGTCGCGAGGATAAATACGACATACGACGGCGGTTCCTCAAGCGTCTTTAAAAGGGCGTTGAATGCGCCCGGCGAAAGCATGTGCACCTCGTCGATGATATAGACGCGGTACTTTCCTTCGGTAGGCGAATACCGCACCTCGTCAACAATCTCACGGATATTCTCGACGCCGTTGTTGCTGGCCGCGTCGATTTCAATCACGTTCATCGAGCTTCCGGCGGCGATTGCCTTACAAACCGCACATTCGTTGCAAGGATTGCCGTCCTGCGGATTCTCGCAGTTAATAGCTCTCGCGAAGATCTTCGCAACCGAAGTCTTGCCGGTTCCTCTTGTCCCGCAGAAAAGATACGCATGGCCGATCCGGTCGGACAGAATCTGATTCCGAAGCGTCCGAACAATATCGTCCTGCCCCTTGACTTCCGAAAACGTATCCGGGCGAAATTTTCGATACAGTGCCGTGTAAGCCATGCCTGCTCCTTTTAGGACATTATTCGGAATAATTGTATCATATCCCCGCATAAAAAACAACTGCTCCCGCATCGTTAGCGGGAGCAGTCCTGTGAAACTTTCGTGTCCTTTTCGGGAGCCGAAGTATGGCCTTTCGGGTCTTCGTACGGCTTAGTATCCCATGTCCGGAGCAGCGGGTGCAGCCGGCTGGGGCTCCTTCTTGATGGCAACAACGGCCTCGGTGGTAAGGAGGGTAGCGGCAACGCTCGTCGCATTCTCAAGAGCGCAACGGGTAACCTTAACGGGATCGATGATTCCGTTCTCAACCATATCCACATACTCGCCCTTGTAAGCGTCAAATCCCATGCCTACCTTGGAGTTCATAACCTTATCTACGATTACGGTGCCTTCATAGCCCGCGTTCTTCGCAATAATGAGAAGCGGAGCCTGCAGAGCCTTGAGAATGATGTTCGCGCCGGTCTTCTCGTCGCCTTCCATCTTGGCTGCAACAGCGGCAACCTTATCCATAGCATGCAGGTAAGCGGAACCGCCGCCTGCGATGATGCCTTCCTCAACGGCTGCCTTCGTAGCGGCAATGGCATCCTCCAAACGAAGCTTAGCTTCCTTCATCTCGGTCTCGGTAGCAGCGCCTACGCGGATAACCGCAACGCCGCCTGCGAGCTTCGCCATACGCTCCTGAAGCTTCTCCTTATCGAAGGTGGAGGTAGAGGTCTCATACTGGGCCTTAATCTGTGCAATACGTGCATTCACGGCAGCCTTGTCGCCTGCGCCGTCAACAATCGTGGTGGATTCCTTCTGAACGGTAACGTTCTTCGCTTCGCCGAGCATCTCAACCTTAGCGTCCTTAAGCGTCAGGCCGACCTCCTCGGAGATTACCTGGCCACCGGTCAGGATGGCGATATCCTGCAGCATTTCTTTTCTGCGGTCGCCGTAACCCGGAGCCTTAACGGCTACAACGGTAAATGTGCCACGCAGCTTGTTGAGGATCAACGTCGAAAGGGCCTCGCCCTCAACGTCCTCAGCGATGATCATAAGCTGACGTCCGCTCTTTACAACTTCTTCAAGAATCGGAAGAATATCCTGAATGTTGCTAATCTTCTTATCGGTAAGAAGGATCAGCGGGTTCGTAAGACGGGCTTCCATCTTGTCCATATCGGTTGCCATGTAGGCGGAGCAATATCCCTTATCAAACTGCATACCCTGAACAACCTCGAGTTCGGTCTTCATGGACTTGCCTTCCTCGATGGAGATTACGCCGTTATCGGTAACCTTCTCCATAGCGTCCGCTACAAGTGCGCCGACTTCCTCGCTGCCGGAGGAGATGGTCGCAACCTTTGCGATATGCTCTTTGCCGGAAACCGGGGAGCTCATGCCCTTCAGCGCCTCAACGGCAGCCTCAGTAGCCTTCTTCATACCCTTTCTAAGAACAATCGGGTTAGCGCCTGCTGCCAGGTTCTTCATACCCTCGTTGATCATTGCCTGCGCAAGTACGGTTGCGGTAGTGGTACCGTCACCGGCTACGTCGTTCGTCTTGGTGGCAACTTCTTTAAGAAGCTGTGCGCCCATGTTCTCAAATGCGTCTGCAAGCTCGATTTCCTTGGCAATCGTAACACCGTCGTTGGTGATGAGCGGTGCGCCGTAGCCTTTGTCGAGAACTACGTTGCGGCCTTTCGGTCCGAGCGTTACCTTTACGGTATCCGCAAGCTGGTTTACACCGGCTTCCAATGCCTTTCTGGCATCTACATCATATTTCAATTCCTTAGCCATAACCGAAAAATCCTCTCTTCCTTACTCTTCCACAAGAGCAATAATATCATTCTGCTTTACAACGATGAACTCTTCATCGCCGAGCTTTACGTTCGTTCCGGCGTACTTCGAATAGATTACCTGATCGCCTTCCTTCACGAGCATGGTAACTTCCTTTCCGTCAACCATTCCGCCCGGGCCGACCGCGATAACGATGGCTTCCTGCGGCTTCTCCTGCGCGGATGTGGTAAGAATAATACCGGACTTGGTCGTCTCTTCGGCGGCTTTCTGTTTCAGAACAACTTTGTCACCTAACGGTTTCAGTTTCATATTAAAACCCTCCTTCGGCATGAGGCAAAATCCGTATCCTTATGCCCCTTTTTTTATTCGTTCGATGCGGGATCCTTATGGCATTCTCCCGCTGCACAATCTGTTATATCACGAAACAACTCCCTTGTCAACAGAAAATTAGCACTCGAAAGCAAAGAGTGCTAACAAATCTTTTTTTCCTTGGTTTTCGCCTCTTTGCGTGCTATAATGCATTCGTTCCGTTACGGAAAATGCTACAGAAAGGAGACCCGTTCCATGGAGTTTTACATGGCGCCGCTCGAGGGGATTACCGGCGCGCTTTTTCGAAAACTTTACCAGAAGCATTTCTATCCGTTTGAACGGTTATACACGCCGTTCTTCGGAAACACCGGCTTTAACACAAAGGAAATGCGGGAGCTCGACGCAACAGAAGCGGGTGGTGTGCCGGTCATTCCGCAGATTCTTTCGAACAAGGCGGAGGATTTCCTGCTGATTGCCGGGAAGATGAAGGAAAGCGGATACACTGCAGTCAATCTGAACCTCGGATGCCCCGCAGGCACTGTTGTCAGCAAGGGCCGGGGTTCCGGATTCTTGAAGCATATCGATGCGCTTGATACATTCCTCGGGGAGATTTGCGAGAAGAGTCCTCTGCCGATTTCCGTAAAGACCCGAATCGGTTTCGACGACGAAAGCGTCTGGCCGGAGCTTCTTTCCATCTATAACCGCCACCCAATCACGGAGCTGATCGTGCACCCGCGACTTCGGACGGATCTTTATAGGCCGCCGGTACGGACGGATGCCTTCGCATACGCTTATCAAAATGCGAACATGCCGCTCGTATATAACGGGGACATCAATACGGTTTCGGATTATGAACGGATCCGTGTCGCATTTCCCGGAATCCGCGCGGTGATGATCGGGCGGGGAATTTTAAGAAATCCGGGACTTCTCGGCGAGATTCACGGCGAGGCACCGGTAACCGACCGGCAGATTCGCGACTGGCTTACGGATCTTTGCGCGCAGAACCTTGCCGCCTACACCGAAACGCCGACGCTTTATAAACTGAAAGAAATCTGGTCCTACCTGCAGGAGCGCTACCCGGACCGGAAGAAGGAACTGAAACAGCTTTTCAAAGCAAAGAAACTGTATGAATATGAAAATGCCATGGCATCTATCCTCGGATGACGCCATGGCATTTGCCGTCTAATGCGTTATTTCGATGTTCACGTGCGGTTCGCCGTCCGCGCAGAGGGCGATAAATGTGACGCCGTTCTCCTCCTTCGTCATGGGCGTCAGCCACTCGCCTAAGCGGGTCTGGCGCTTGTACTCGATGCGGATACGGGAGATCGTCTCCGGCAGGAGCGGGCGGATCATGTGAATGTACTGGCTGTTGTTGACATGCCCGTGGTAGTCGATGTTCTCCGCGCGGACCGCAATCGGCTCGCCCGCTGTCATGCCCTCCGGCAGGTCAATGCGGCGTCCGAAGTATTCCATCGGAAGCTTTTCTTCCGTCTCGTAGGCCTGTGCCACATCATCCGGAATCGGGATCATACGGCCTTTCTCGCGGTCCATCATCGCCCAGAGGCAGTCCGCCTTCGCAAGCCATTCTCCGTCGGGCGTCTTCAGGTAACAGTTACGGCTTCCGAGCCGGCCGTGGAAGTAATACGGAAAAGTCCCCGCGATTACCTTTTCGGCGTGCACCGGCAGTCTTGTGATTTCCACATTCCAGGAAATCAGAAACCAGGCGAGCTTCCGCTTTGCAAGCGCCATGGCGCTGACGCCGGCCTCTTCCGCCTGCAGCGTCGCAACATCCTGAAAATAGTCCAATAAAGCAGGAACAGTCAGACGGAGTTTTCCATCCGTCTGACTGTAACGAACCGTTTCATCAAGTTCAAATCGCATAGGTTCTTATCTCTCCCCGTTTAATCATTTCCGAAGGCTCCAAGCATCGCCTCCGCTCAATCATTTACGAAGGCTTCTGAACATTGCCTCCGTTCTCTGGTCCGGACAGATAAACCGGACTTTAATCGAATAATCCGCATGCTTCAGCATCCAGCGGTCAACCGTCTGGTTGGCAACGATCGCGCTCTCACGGAGCGGGAATCCGAAGAATCCGGTGCCGATCGGCGGGATTGCTACCTCGTGAATACCCTTCGACATCGCAAGGTCGAGCACGCTGTTGTAGCATCTCTCCAGATATTTCTTGTCGGAACCGTCGCCGTCGTAACGCGGGCAGGCGGTATGGATTACGAATTTCGCCGGAAGGGCTCCGCCTCCGGTAATAACGGCTTTGCCGTTCTCACAGCCTTTGATTGCCATGACCGCGCGCTTCAGTTCAGCGCCGCCGGCATCGAAAAGCTCGTCATCAACGCCTTTGCCGATGGCAAGGGTCTGCGTTGTTACATTTACAATACTTTCGCTGCGGCATTCCGTAAGCTTGCCGATGCTGACCGTAACGGTGCTCGGCTCAACTTCCGCGCGCCGGATTTCCTGAACGCGGGCTTCCATCTTGGATTCCGCTTCCTTGATTGCCTTCTCGGCTTCTTCCTTCGCCTTGGCTACCTTCTGCTCCCTCGCTTCGGCATCCGCCTTGGCGCGGGCCTCCGCTTCGAGGCGGGCTCTTTCAAATGCCGCCTGGGCCATTGCCTTCATCTGCTCGGCACGGTACTTGGCCGCAAGCGCTGCCTGACGGGCTGCTTCCGCACGCGCTACGGCTGCGGCTTCCTCAGCCTTGGCCTGTGCTATGATCGCCTGTGCCTCCGCTTCCTCTTCCTCCGGGCTCGGCTCGGGAACTGCGGGTGCGGGTTCGGGCTCAACAACAGGCGCAGGTGCCGGGGTCGCCGGCTTCGCAACAGGGCGAATCGGTTCGGGCTCAATTACAATTTCATTTACCGGCGTAGCCGCGATAACCGGTTCCGGTTTCGGCTCGGGTGCCGGAGCGACAGGCTTCGCAACAACCGGCTCAGGCGCAACGACAGGTTCTGCTGCCTTCGGTGCAACCGGTTCAGGTGCAGGGGCAGGCGTCACATTTGCCGCAGGAGCGGGTGCCGGAGCGACGGGCTCCTCCACAGCTTCGGCGGGCTTCACAAGGATTGCCGCAGGATTTCTGAGGCCGCCCTGATACCGCATCATGTCGAACAGGTCCTGTTTCATTTCATAGAATCCGGCGAACGGAATTCCGTTGATCCGTTCATTCCGGAACATCTGCTCCAGCTCTTCGAACGTGTAATTCGTAATCTGGAGATCCTCATAGGAATGTCCGTGGCGGACATCGTAGAATACTTCCTCAAGCCAGGTGGAAACGATTTCGGAAACATACGGCAGCATGCATGCTTCATAAATGCGCATGCTCCAGATGTTCATGTCCTCGCTCTTTGAAAACAGATCATAGTCATCCGCGCCGCGGGAGGAACGTCTCCTTGCGACAATCTGCTTCGGTTTCTTCAAATCGACGGCGTCCACATATTCGGTCACGCGCTCGCCGGCAACCGCGCACCATGCGCGCATATCCTCACGGACACGCATCAGCGCACGTCCTAAAAGGTTTCTGCCGCGCCATTCCTTCGTATCGTCGCTGCGCGGGTCGTCCGCCGCAAGACCGATTCCCCAGATGGCGTCACGCGGAGCACATTCGCAAAGAATCGCGCTGCCGGTTCCGAGAAGCTGAAGAAGAAGCTCCGGGTTCTGCTGGAATTTGGCGCGGAGACCGCGTCGCATAACCTGCGGACGGATTGTCTTCCAAAGGTTCTCGTTGTATCTTGCCACCTGCTTCCCAAGACGCTTAATTTCCGAGAGATTACGGGATTTCATGATCTTCTCCGCAATCTCATCGTCCCCAAATGTGAGCGCCTTCTGTTCCATCAGGTACTGTTCGCAGGAAAAGTACCGTCTGCCTGCATAGGTGAACGGCGAGATAAACCAGTTGCTCAGGTATCCGTTTTCTTTGTGCGGATCGTAAAACTTAACGATTGTACTCATAGCCTTCTCCTCTTGTTGTGTAAACCCCTGTGTCCTATCCCTACTGTGCCTGTGTTCCTTTCACTTCATCCTCGTGCCTGATCTGCGCACGCTTTATCTTTCCGCCGAGTGTCTTCGGCAGCTCGTCCACGAATTCGACGATACGCGGGTACTTGTACGGCGCCGTCGCCTTCTTAACGTGATTCTGCAATTCCTTAATCAGTTCCTCGGAAGGCGTGTAGCCCTTCGCGAGAACAACCGTCGCCTTAACGACCTGGCCGCGGATCGGGTCGGGTGCCGCCGTGATGGCGCATTCCACAACCGCCGGGTGCTCGATCAGGGCGCTCTCAACCTCGAACGGTCCGATACGGTAACCGGAGCACTTGATAACGTCGTCATGGCGTCCCACAAACCATACGTATCCGTTATTGTCGCGCCAAGCAACGTCCTTCAGGTTGTAATTTCCTCCGGCAAATGCGACGTCTGTCTGTTCTTTATCCCTGTAATATCCGATGAACAGTCCGATCGGATGGTTGTTGATGACATCGCAAATGGTGATCTCACCTTCCGCGCCGTTCTCCACTTCCTGATCGTCCATCATCAGTTTGATGTTATAGATAGGAGATTCCTTACCAAGAGCTCCCGGAATCGGCTCGAACCACGGGAAGTCAGCGAACAGAACCGTTCCTTCGGTCTGGCCGAATCCGCTGTGAATCTTTCCGCCCGTAAGCGCAAGCCACCGGTTGAATACTTCCGGATTGAGGGGCTCGCCTGCCGTGGCAAAGTTCTGAATGCTCGAAAGATCGTACTTCGAAACGTCCTCCTGCAGCATGAACCGGTACATCGTCGGCGGCGCGCAGAACGTCGTCAGCCTGTACTGCGACATCTTCTCAAGAAGCTTGTCCGGATGGAATTTGATCATATCGTACGCGAAAATCGTCGCGCCGCAGATCCACTGGCCGTAAATCTTACCCCAGCCGAACTTCGCCCAGCCGGAATCGGAAACGCTCATGTGGAGCTTGCCCTTCTGCACCTGCTGCCAGTACTTCGCAGTCACGATATGGCCGAGCGGATGATGATAATTGTGCGTTACCATCTTCGGCATTCCGGTCGTACCGGACGTGAAGTAGATCTGCATGATATCGGTTCCCTTGGTCGCCTGATCGCCCGTAGGACGCTCCAAGGTATCCGGGAACTGCATGAATTCCTTATTAAAGTTGATCCAGCCCTCGCGCTCCACGTCGTCAACAACCGCGCGGTACTTAACGCCCGGCATCTCCGGCATCGCGAGCTCCATCTGCTGCATAACGTACTCGTCATCCACGCAGACGAACATCTTAACATCGGCCGCATTCGCGCGATACGCGATGTCCTTCTTCGTAAGCTGAAGCGTTCCGGGGATTACGATCACACCGAGCTTGATGAGCGCAACGGCGCAAACCCAGTACTCCCAACGGCGGCGGAGTATAAGCATCACCACGTCACCCTTCTTAAGGCCGAGAGACTTGAAATAGTTCGCCGCCCGATTGCTTAATTTACTCATATCGGTAAATGTGAACGTCTTCTCATTACCGAAATCGTCACACCATAGAAGCGCTCTGAGGTCGGGCTCCTCTTCGGCCCAGCCGTCCACAATATCGAAGCCGAAATTGAAATACTCCGGCGCATTTACCGTATAATTCTTTTTGAAATCCTCGTACGAGCTAAACTCGGTACGAGGCAGAAACCGCTCTAACATCGTCTGCTCTCTGCTCCTTCCGTCACTCCGCAATCATGGTAAGAAATGTGCCGGGCTCATTGCCGTAGCACTTCTGTCCGTGCGGGAATGTGGGATTAAAATAGATACTGTCGCCTTCATGAAGGACAATTTCCTGCCCGTCGAAGACGACGACGATGCTGCCCTTAAGAACCAGATTGAATTCCTCGCCGTCATGCTGCACAAGGTCCGCCGGCTTGTCGGACGGGTCCAGTGTAACGATGAAAGGCTGCATGATCTTATTCGTAAAATGGTACGCAAGATTCCGGAACGTATAGCCCGGATAGCGGTCCGCAAGCTGTCCGTGGCCGGCTCTTACGACCTGATAGGTGCGAAGCTTCGCGCCAACGCCGGTCATAATCTCCGAAAAGTCAACACCGAATTTCTTCGCAATGGAATAAATCACGCTGATCGGCACATCCGCAGCGCTCTCCTCGTAACGTTTATACGTATCAAGGTCGACATGAATCTCCTTCGCCAGCTCCTCCTGCGTGTAACCGCAGACTTCACGGAGTTCCCGGATTCGCGCCGCCAGTTCTTTCAATTCGTCCATAACATCCCTCTTTTTCTGCATATAATCGCATAGTTATTAAAAGTATATACCCTATTTTCGGAAAATGTCAATGTTTCCCTTGCATTTGCCGCAAGAAATCGGTAAACTGAAAACAAGTTTTTGAGGAGGGAAGTGCCCGATATGCCTTATTTCCGTGAATTGCCGTTAAAGAAAATCCTGCTGATGAATTTCATCCTCGGCCTTACGACCGGATGGTTCTTTGTACAGGGGATCAAACTGATGCTCGGTATGGTCGTGTTCGGCGGGCTCCGCCTGCACACCTTCTTCTACCGCCTGTTAGGGCTGCAATTAAGCTTCCTTGTATTCGTCATCGTGTGGGTAATCGACCAGTCCTACTGGAAGAAGCACCGCGAGAAGACGCCGCCCGCCAAGCCGACGGCCGCCGAGTACAAGAGCCTTCTCCTGACGCTCCTCGTGTACGCCGCAGGCGCGGGGCTTATCAACCTGGTGAGATTGATTTAGTTATACAAAAAACCCCTCTGTCCGTGATGCGGACGGAGGGGTTTTCGTTTACTCACCCGTGAACAAATGATAAGAGCATTGCATACAGGAATCCGAACAGGACTCCGGGCCAGACCTTCCAGACCTTTCTGATACTCCGCTGATAGACGGCTTCCCAGACAATCAGAACGACTACGGTAAACAAAACCCAGGCGAGGAAGATGAACTCAAGACGGTTATCATAGCGCCAGTAGGCATGAAATACATACGATTCCTGTAAAATGTCCGTGGCCATTACGCCGCCGAAACCGGCCTGCAAAAGCACATGCATTAACCGGCATTTGCAGCGGCCTTCGCTCCATTCGGCCTTCCGTTTGACAAATGCAATCGCGCCCAGTATACATAAAAGGATTCCGAAGCCTCCCGCGACCCCCATGGCCCGAACAATTTCACGGCATACATCGGCATTGGTTTCTCCGAGGATTACGATGTCACCCTCTTCGTGCGGGATAGTCATTCCGTATGTCCATACATCCTCTATTCTCGCGAAGAATACGGACCCGTCCGCAGCCAACTCAAACGAACGCGCGCCAACGTAGAAGAGTACGACAAAACTTCCCAAAGCTCTGAGAATACCGCTTGCGGTCGACAGGCTGATTGCAGCAAGCCCCGCGAGCGCGACGAACACGGCCGTTGCCATTCCAAACCGGGTCAGAAAGTAATACTTCATCGGTGTAGCTCCCCCCACACCGCATAAAAGAATAACGGACAGCGACGCCTCAATCAGCATATAGAAGAGAAAATACCCAAGGGACAGCAGTGTCGCACTTCCGAATACTTCAAGCCTTGTATGCGGAAGCGAGAGGTATAGGTCGCGCCCGTCCTTTGAAAGGTAATCCTTCAACAAGTACACCAGAAGCGCAAACGGCGTGAGCTGGATTGTTATCCAAACAGCCTCGGTGTAGGAAAGCTGCGTGAGAACCCCCATGCCTTCCCCCTTTGCGCTCGCAATAATCTCGGTTGCGATTCGAATCGCCCCCACAAACAGCAGGAAAATCATGATCACGAGAACCGGAGCATAGGTTCTTTCAAACATTTCCCGCAATACACTTTTTCGAACCAATCGCTTTTTCATTGCTCTTTCTTTTCCTCAAGTTCTCTAATTCTTCGTAAAAGCCACTCAATCTTTGTCTTCGGAACCACTACGCTGAACTCAAACTCCTTCGATTGCACTGCAAATGACTCAAATGCGTCGGCATCATAACCGTTACCCGACACATGAATAATCACATAGTCCTCCGAAACATCCGGATCTTTGGATACGTTCTCGAAACAATGTACCTGCGTAGTCGGCAGGGTTTTCTCCTTAGGATCCGTCGAATTTCTCCGGATGGTATAGACAAAGGCCTCGCCTCTCATAACCGTCATCATAAGTGCCTCATAGAAGGGATAATCCTCCGAAAACGGGTCTTCGATTCTCAGCCAGAAGTTCCCCTCCATATAGCCGTACATCTTGTCGAAGAGTTCCTTCTGCTCCGCGCCGTGAATCGTATAGAGGAATGCGGCTGCTTCCGAGTGGGCAGGAACCTTGGCGTCCGGATAGGTAGGGGCATTAACGACAGGAGGGACAGCGTAAACGACCGCTCCGTCTCCGTCATCGTACGGAAGAATATACGATTCTTTTGCTTTCTTCATCCCTCCGGCAACCGTCATGACGTATACCGCCCTCTCCTTCATCGCCAGATCGGACGAAAGCTCCGTCAACCGGTCATAATCTTTCCGGCTCCAGCCGTCACTCGCTATGAACGGCTCACTTCCGTAATAGCAGAACAGGCTTTCCGTATCGACATGCGGAAGCATTCCTCCGCCAAATGCCAGAGAGTACTCCGCATTCGGGTCATACGGAACGAGATACTCCTTTCGCGAGTTTTCGGTATACAGAATAAATGTCGCCCTCGGCTGATGATCCTTCGGGTTATGGGAAGAACGGTTTTCCTTCGCGGCTTCGACTCTTCCGACCAGATAGGCAATCGCTTCATCCGATGTGTAAACCCCGCCGTAACGGTCGATTTCCGCCGCGACAACCTTTTCTTTATCCGGGATGCGGCTCGCGTTCATTTCCGTAAGCTTAGCCGCACCGAGCCAGCACGCAAAGACTACGATACCGATCAGGGCGTAACGGGCAAGCTCCAGCCGCGGTTTCTCACGGAACATACGGCATAACAGGTATAAAACAAGCAGCAGCACAACCGGAAAGAGAATCACATTTGTCGCGTATTCGCTTCCCAAAAGGAACAGCACGCTGAAAACAAGGATTATCGTCAGAAACGTCGCGCCCGCAAGAAGGATCCTAAACAACCGCTTATTACGGTACTCCGCGCCCGCGTACTCCGCATCGGACTTCGATACGAAATACCGTGAAAGTGCTATCAAACCGACTGCCGCAAGGAAATTGATCAGAACGGCAAGGGAATCAAAGTATGCCTGCGGACCGTCAAATGTGGAAATCCACGACTCGGCCCGCTGCCGGAACACAAGCCTGGTTCTCATCAAAAGGGAATGCCCGATGTCCGCAAACTCCCCGCTTAACGCGGTTACGATTTCCTCATAAAGCGGCATCATCAGATAATATCCGATTCCGAGCGCCGCAAGCATCACGCCCCACGAAACGAAAGAATGCGTCATCTCGCGTACAAGCGACAGCACACCGATCAGGACGAGCCCGATTACGAAGAGATAGACTGCTCTTCGGAAATGGAAGGCGGGCAGATTCAGAACGCTTCCCTGACGGATGAAAAACGGAGCAAGCCGGAGGATAACCGCATTTGCGAGTTCCAAAACCGTCACGTATACGAACAGGTTGACAATTTTAAACAGCGTCGTCGTGTAAAACCATTCCGTTCTGCCGACCGGGAGCGTGAAAAACACCTCACGCTTCCTTGTAAAACGGTAGGCGTGCAGGATCACTTCAAGCGTAATCATCTGCACGGCTAAAAGAACCGCGGCGTAAATGACGGTGATGTGAACCGGGGAAATGAAGTAGTCGCTCCGTAACATCCGGTAGACCGAAAACTCGAGCCCGATACCGAGTACCAGAAACAGGATACGGGCAAGCCGCGTGCGACGTATCGCGTCACGTAACAGTGCTTTATTGAGCGGAAGCTTCATTGCTGCCTCCTTCCTCCGTGTCGAAGGAATAGCCGAGCGATTCCATCTCATAGGTAAAGATTTCTTCGAGACCGAGCGGAAGCACCTCGTAAAGCACGGGCTTTCTCTGCTGAATCTTCTCTTCGGTCTGTTCGTCGTAATTCTTAAATACCGCGCGGATGACCTTTCCTTCCTGCTTAAGTGACAGGCAGTTCTCGCCGAGAAGCGCCTCGGCTTCCTCGCGGCTTAACGCCTCGGCAAATGCCATCTGCACCTTTTTCGCATTGGTCTTGATGGCATCGGCTTCATGCGAGAAGACGATGCGTCCGCCGTGCAAAAGCGCCAGCTCGTCGCAGGTATCCTCGAGTTCTCTTAACGAGTGGCTCGTCAGTACCGCCGTTACGCCGCGCTCGCAGATGTCCTCGTAAATCAGTTTCTTAACGGTGTCCCGCATGATCTGGTCCAGTCCGTCAAACGTCTCGTCAAAGAAATAGTACTTCGGCTTACAGGACAGTGCCAGAACGGTTGCCGCCTGACGGCGCATTCCCTTACTGAAGCCCGAAAGCAGTTTCTTTGTGTCAAGCTTTAACAGTGCGGTCAGCTCATCAAAACGCGCCCGGTCGAAGTTCGGATAAAATGTTTCGTAGAATTTCGCCATCCGCTTAAGATTCGATCCCGCCAGAAAGTAAATCTCGTCAGATACGTAGATAAACTGCTCCTTCACCTTCGGGTTGTCGTATACAGGCTCGCCGTCAAAACTCACCTCGCCCGAATCCGGCCGGAATATACCGGTCATAATCCGAAGAAGCGTGCTCTTTCCGGCGCCGTTGCTGCCTACAAGTCCGTACACCTTTCCGTCCGGAATCTCGCAGCTTAAGTTTTCAAGCGCCGTCTGTCCGTCAAATTTCTTCGAAATATTGTTTACCTTAATCATGTTTCCCTGTCCTCCGCTGTTTCGTTCGGTACTTATTCTTTGTTTCCGGCTTTTCCTTTCCGTGCCGGAAGTCTTCCTGCCTTCTTTTATTCGCTTCCCGAAGGAGCTTTCTCATAAAGGTTTTGCACTCTGTCCTTAATCTCCGTAAGAGGAACGTCCGCCCGCTTCATCAGCTCTACCGCCCGCTGAAGCAGTTCCTCCGCTTCCGCGAGGTCTTTCTTTAGGATGGAAGCGCCCTCCTTCGCGACGAACCTTCCAACGCCCGGTACCGAGTACGTAATGCCTCTCCGTTCCAGCTCCAAATAAGCTTTCTGCACGGTGTTCGGGTTGATTCCGAGTTCCACCGACAGGTTCCTTACCGAAGGAATCATGCTGTCCGGCTCCCGTATCCCGAGAACAATCTCCTTTTTAAATGCTTCTACCAGCTGCTCATACACCGGTATCTTACTTTGCTTGTCAATCATCATGGCCTTTTCCTCTTGACACCCTTTGTGCCGTTTCTCTTGTGCTGTTGTTTCTTCCCGTTTATCCGAAAGAAATACTCTCCCCTTTCGAGTGTACTATTCGTATTAGTACACTTAATGTAACATGTCTCTCGTGGTTTGTCAATACCCTTTTTTGCCCTTTTCCGGGCAATTTGTGGTCATTTTTCACGCAGAATCTATGAGACTTCCCACTATTTTTGCGTTATCGATTTTTCGTAGGAAGCGAAGTGTTGGAAATTCATACGAAACAGGCAGTTCAACAAATTTCGTGGGTCAGCGATTCTACCAGTCCTCCTACGAAACCTTTCATTGATTAGATTTCGTATGAAAAAAGCAGACCCGCAATCATACTCTTTTTCAAATAATGATGAAACGGTAGGAGTCACCGCCCAAAAAAAGGGGCCATCGCATTAGTGCGACGGCCCCTGCTGAATCCTTTATCTGTTTTACTGTCCTGTAATCTTCGCCTTACGGGCTTCGAACTCTTCCTTGGTGATGAGTCCTGCGGAAAGTGCCATCTGAAGGGTTTCAATCTTCTTCTTGGTCTCTTCCTCAGCGGTCTGACGGAGCTCTTCCTCGGCACGGCGGTAAGCCTCAACCTCACGGAGAGCCTCGGCTCTTGCTTCCTCATCCTGCTTACGAAGCGCTTCTTCCTGCTCCATAAGGGCTTTCTCTTCTTCGTAGATCTTCCGCTCTTCCGGAGTCATTGCTGCAAGAGCTTCTTCCTCGGCACGACGCTGCTCGGCTTCGATACGGCGCTGTGCTTCCTTCTCACGGCGGCGGGCTTCAAGCTCTGCCTTACGGCGCTCAAGCTCTTCGTTCTTCGCTTTCTCTTCTTCGTCTATGCGAACCTGCTCAGCCTTGGCAGCAGCCTCGGCAGCCTGACGCTTACGAATCTCTTCTTCCTTCTTGGCGGCCTCAGCCTTAGCGGCTTCTGCCTTACGAAGGGCGCTCTCACGAAGCTGCTCGGCTCTGCGGCGTGCTTCTTCCTGAGCTTCCTGAGCCTTACGAACTTCTTCCTCAGCCTTACGGCGTGCTTCCTCAGCAGCCTCGGCAGCTCTTCTGGCCTCTTCTTCTGCCCGCTTCTGAGCTTCTTCTGCAGCCTTCTGTGCCTCTTCGAGCTGACGCTTGATCTCTTCCTGCTTACGGATTTCTTCCTCAGCAGCTCTCTTAGCCTGCTCTTCGGCCTCTCTTGCTTCCTGCTCGGCCTTTTCCTTCGCCTTTATAACTTCGAGCTCGGCAGCACGCTTCTCGGCTGCGATACGCTCTGCTCTTTCCTCTTCCTGACGGCGGCGGGCAGCGGCTTCCTTCGCAACGAGCTCTTCCTCACGACGTCTGCGCTCTGCAGCCTTCTCGGCGGTTTCCTTGTTGTAACGCTCGGTAGCCTTCTGTGCCTCGGCAATCTTAATGGCCTGACGCTCTGCTACACGAACCTGAGCAACTTCGTTATCGGTGAAGGGCTCGGTAAGACGGTCGCAGAACCAAAGCATTGCTGCCGGAAGAATGAACACGATGATGTGCACGCCGGCACCGGTGAAGCGCTCAAGCTCCTTAATACGGAACAGGCTGTCTCCGCCTTCGCTGTATAAAACCATAAGCAGTCCGACAATAACGTTCAGACCGGCAAGCGCCGCCAGAACGATCTTGTCATACTGCATGTTGAAATACTTCTTCTTAATATCCAGTGCAAGGAATGCACCGTAGAACACACCGAGGATTCCTGCGAAGATGGAAGCGCCGACATAAAGCGCGTTCAGCATTCCGGGAACCTTCATGAACATCGAAATTCCGGCGATGATCTGTGTAGCAAAGAAAGCAGCAATACCGAAGCAGGTATACGTCAGATATTTCTGCAGCTGCTCACGGATACCGTAACGTCCGATGAAAATGTAGATGCAGCCTACAACAACAAGAACAAGATATCCGATTCCTCTCAGCTTCGGGAATCCGTATACGCCCTTGCCGCCGGAACCCATTGCACCGATCATGGCCGCAAATGCGAGTATCGCAAGCAGGATACCGCCCAATGCAACTAATTTACATGTCTGTTCTGTCTTTTTGTTCGGATACATACTCCTTGATATCCTCCTTTTGGTTATTCTCCCTGCTTTCGCCGGAAGGCTCCCCTGAGGAAGTCTCCTCCGGGTCATCTTTCTTCTTATTCCGCTCGCCGGACCGTTCACAGAGCGGTCCTTTCAGCTTCTTAACAAGCATCTGTAAGCCGTCAACGAGAAAATCCTTGGAAACGATTCCGCCGCTCCATCCGCCGTAATCCAGTCCGGAAAGATAAAACCGGTCTCCCATATCGGTGGCATTTTCCAAAAGCGGAAGCGACGCTTTCGTAAAAGCGTCGATGAATTCGTCCTCTTCCATCGGAAGGGGCAGGTCTGACATAGCGCGTGACAAACGATTCCAAAACTGCCTTGTGGACTTGCTGCTCCCGATCTTCGGAAGCTCCGTGAACATCTCCCATACATAATGCGTTCCGCGTTCCAAAGGAAGAAGGAACGGCCGTTCTTCATCAAGCTTATCCAGCTCTCCGGCCGCATCCGCAAGCACCGTATACGTATCGTAACAAGGCTCCGCCGGTTCATCGAGCGACCCGTAATGGAGCGCCTCGAACCGGTCAAAATCCCATGCGGGATTCTTCAATTTCTGAACCGCCGTCATTCTCTCGCAGGACTCTCTCTCCAGAATCAGGAGATCCATGTCCAGTTTTCTTCTCGGGTATGACATGCTGACAGTTCTCTCACTTTAATCTCTATACGAAAAATAATATCACGCGTTTGCGGTTTCGTCAACAAATAGGCAGAAAAGTATTGAACTTTTTTAGCGGAAAATGCTATTCTATAATAGCGTAATTCGAAAAATATGAAAGAAAATCCGTCGATTTTCCGGAAATGCTTTAAAAATCGGAACTTTCCGGCGGCTTGAGAACCCTATGAAAACCATCTTACGTTACATGAAACCGTACCGGCGGCGCGTCGCTTTCGGCGTGACTGTCAAATTTTTCGGTTCCATCGGAGAACTCTTCATTCCCTTCCTCCTCGAGTATATGGTGGACGACATCGTGCCGACGAAGGACCTGAGCCGGGTGCTCTGGTTCGGCGGCGTCATGGTGCTGTGCGCGATTCTTGTCCGTGTGGCAAATGTGAAGGCCAACCAATACGCTTCGTCCATCGCCCGCGACTGCACAAGGGACCTTCGCCACGACCTCTTCTCGGTTACGGTCGGACTTACGGGCTCGCAGTTTGACAGCGTTACGCTGCCGTCGCTCATATCCCGAATGACGGCCGACAGCTACAACGTGCAGAATTTCATCGGCATGATCCAGCGAATGGGTATCCGCGCCCCGATTCTTCTGGTGGGCGGCGTTTTCATGGCGATGCTTCTCGATTGGGAACTCTCTTTAGTGTTCCTTTGCATGGTTCCGCTGATGGCGGGCGTCGTTCTGTTCGTCTCGCGGCACGGAATTCCTTTGTACAGTATGGTGCAGGACAATGTGGACCGGCTCACGAGGATCCTCCGGGAGAACATCACCGGCATCCGCGTCGTCAAGGCTTTGTCGCGTGAAGAGCATGAGAAGACTCGTTACAACAAGGCGAACGATGAGCTGTCCCGCTCCGATTTCCGTGCGGGCGCTACGATGGCTCTTCCGAATCCTCTGATGAACCTGTTCCTTAATATCGGGCTCGTGCTCGTCATCCTGTTCGGTTCCCAGCGCGTCAACAGCGGCGACATGAAGTCCGGCGTTATCATCACGTTTTTGATCTATTTCAATATCATTCTCGGCGCGGTGCTCGGTTTGAACCGTATCTTCATCATGTACACGAAGGCCGGCGCATCCGCAAACCGTATCGGCTCGGTGCTTGAGCTCGGCGATGTCCGCCCCGAGGTGGCGGCGCGCGGACCCCGTGAGGACGTTCCGTTCATCCGCTTCGAGCATGTAAGCTTTACCTATCCGCACCTTAACGAAACTGTGGAATCCGCCGACCGCGAATACGCCGTTTCCGATATCAGCTTTGACTTAAACCGCGGCGAATCTTTAGGAATCATCGGCGCGACGGGCTGCGGCAAGACGACACTTATAAACCTTCTGATGCGCTTCTACGACGTAACCGGCGGGCGCATCCTCGTGGACGGCTACGACGTCCGCTCCTACGAGCTTTCGGAGCTTCGCAGAAAGGTCGGCGTCGTCTTCCAGAACGATATGATCTTCGCCGATACCCTCCGCGAAAATGTTGCCTTCGGACGGGATATTCCGGATGAGGAAGTGAGAAGCGCCCTTACCGACGCGGGCATCATCACATTTGTCGACAGTCACGCGGAAGGACTTGACTATATGGCAACGAAAGCCGGCGCGAACTTAAGCGGCGGCGAAAAGCAGCGCGTCATCATCGCGCGGGCGCTGTCCGGCAGACCCGAGATCCTGATCCTCGACGATGCTTCAAGCGCGCTTGACTATAAGACCGACGCTGCGCTTCGGCGCGCCATCCGCGAGAACCACAGGGAGTCGACCTGCATTACGATTGCCCAGCGAATCAGCTCCGTCCGGCCATTAACCAAGATTCTCGTCATGGAAGCCGGCGAGACCGTCGGCTACGGCACGCACGAAGAGCTGATGGAGTCCTGCGAAATCTATCAGGACATCTACCGCTCGCAGATGGGAGGTGAAGAATATGCCTCCGCTTAGCAGCAAAACCGACAAACCGAAGGATACAAAGGGCACGCTGATCCGCCTTCTCGGGTATCTCGGACGCTACCGCCTCGGAATCTTCGCAGGCGTAATCCTTTCGCTGACCGCCAACATCTTCGCCCTGATCGGGCCGAAGCTTGCGGGCTCGGCAATCACGGCAATGGAGGGCGGCAAAGGAGCGGTCGACTTCAAGCTCGTATACCGCTATGCGAGTCTGATGCTCCTTCTTTACATCGTTTCGTCCGTCGTCAACTACATGCTGTCATTTTTGATGATGAATATAGGACGCTCCGTGGGACGCAAGCTCCGCGCCGATGTGATGGACAAGCTGATGAAGCTTCCGGTCGGCTATTTCGACACGCACCAGACCGGCGACATCATAAGCCGTGTTTCCTACGATATTGACGTCATCAGCAACTCGCTTTCGACCGACATCACGCAGATCCTGTCGTCGATCATCACCGTGACCGGCGCATTTGCCCTGATGCTTTCGATCTACGCGCCGCTCGTCATCGTCGTCGTGGTGATGATTCCCGTGTACATCTGGTACACGCGCTACATGATGCGTAAGACAAGGCCGCTGATGTCCAAGCGTTCCGCGATGTACGGCATGCTGAACGGCTTCTCCGAGGAGATGTTCTCCGGGCAGAAGACGATTCAGGCTTACGCTCACGAGGCGCAGTCCACGGACGCCTTCGATATTCACAATAATAACGCCTGCGACGCCTACTATAAGGCGGATTACCAGGCCGCCAAGATCGGACCGACGGTCGGCTTCTTCACAAACCTTTCGCTGGCGCTTTCCGCGACGGCAGGGTCGGTCTTTTACATGAAAGAAATGATTACCCTCGGTCAGGTTGCCTCGTTCCTTTTATACACCCGCAAATTCTCCGGTCCGATCAACGAGGTCGCCAACATTTCGAACGAAATTCTTTCCTCGCTCGCCGCAGCGGAGCGCGTGTTCCGGCTTCTTAATGAGCCCGAGGAAACCGCCGACGTACCGGGTGCGAAGATGCTCACGGAAGTGGACGGTAACGTGGAACTGAAGGGGATTCATTTTGCGTATGTACCCGAGAAACCGATTCTCACGAACGTCAACCTGAAAGCGGATGCCGGCAAGCTGATAGCGATTGTCGGACCGACCGGCGCCGGCAAGACAACGATCATCAACCTTCTGATGCGCTTCTATGACCCGCAGAGCGGCGAAATCCGCATCGACGGCACCGAGCACAGAAACTACACGATGACCTCGCTCCGCAAGGCCTACGCGATGGTTCTTCAGGACACCTGGGTGTTCCACGGAACGATTTACGACAACATCGCCTACGGCCGGAGCGACGCGACCCGCGAGGAAGTAATCGCTGCTGCCAAGGCCGCTCACATCCACAAGTACATCATGTGTCTGCCTAACGGCTATGAGTCGGTAATCACCGAGGACGGCGGCAACATTTCGAAGGGCCAGAAGCAGCTGCTCACGATTGCCCGCGCTATGCTCTATGACGCCAAGATGCTGATCCTCGACGAAGCCACCTCGAACGTCGATACCCGCACGGAACGCCAGATCCAGTCTGCCATGCGAACCCTCATGAAGGACAAGACCTGCTTCGTCATCGCGCACCGTCTCTCGACGATCCGGAACGCCGACCGCATCCTTGTAATCGGCGGCGGAAGCGTCGACGAGCAGGGCACCCACGAGGAGCTCATGGCCAAGAAAGGCGCCTACTACAAGCTATATATGAGCCAGTGGGAATAAGATTTGTTCGAAAAAAAGCGGGACATCGCTCTTGGTGCGATGTCCCTTTTGCTTGCGTTCGTTGACGGCCGATATCCGTCAAATGTGATTATGCGCGTCCGCGCTTCTTCGCGGTATAAATGCATCCCCCGAGAAATAACACGAGAATACCGCCGCAGATGAGAAAAACCCAAACCTTTTTATCTGCTCCCTTAGCTGTTCCTTCTGCCGCGTTTTCGGAAGCCCTTTTCAGGACCGGTCCTCCAAAGTAATATGTCTCATCCTCATTTAAACCCTCTATTTCAAGCATCTCTAATATGCCAACAAGGTCGTTCGCCGAATAGATGCTTCCGTTCGTCAACGCAGGTGCCCCGTTCGTGTCACGCAAATCAGAGTACGGAATCAGAAACTCTCCTTCTGCCGTTTCAAAGAAATAGAATAAAGTGCGATACATATAGCACATCAGGAAGTCCTCCCTGATAATGCTCTGTCGGTTAATCCCCGCATTTTGGAGAATCCAGTCAATGTCATCCTGCGAAACGAGATATTTTCCCATTCCGGCACTGTTAGCCGGTCCGTACAAGGATCCTACATATTCCACTCCGTTTCCGTTCTTAATCAACGTAAGCACGCACAGGGTGTCCCCGTCCTGTACCGGAACAAGATATTGCCACAAATCGCTGTAACAGGATGTTATGCTGCCACCCGCGCGATATTGTGCTACCATATTGTTTTTCAGGCTGTTAACCCATTTGATTTTGCCGGTCAATATAGAATCCGGCTGAAAGTTACTAAGGCCTACAAACTCCTTGTTTACGCTATCACTCGCTATATACGAGACAATGGCCCGGATATCGTCTTCATAATCCTCCGGCTTATCCGTCGCCGTAGCATTTCCCGCCCCTGCCAGGCACATTACTCCGGCAAGCAGGATTGATACGATTTTCCATTTCATACAAAACCCTCTCCTTTCTTTGCTCCTCAAAACCCTTCCGTGCAAACCCGATCTAACGAAAATGGAACTCACACGCTTCCGTGAACAACACGCTTCCATCGTCTGAACACATCAGAAGAATGACGGGATAGGTTATTTCTTCCGTTCCCCCATCCGTCAGCACTCGCTTAACACGCTCGATGACCCGCCGATCTTCCTCGGTTTCATGCGTTCCGTCCCCTGAAGTCATATAATAAAGCTTTATTGCACCGCTCTCCGTCCGACATTGCGCCGGTTCCAACCCTTCAGACAGCAATACTTCTTTAATGGTCTCCTCCACATCGCCCGGCTGGGTTTCCTGATTTCCCGAATACTTTATATTACTCTCCTTTTCATCTTTTTGCCTCATCGCATGAGAGATTCCCAAGATTGTCCCGGCAGCGAGAAGGATTAAAAGAATTCCGACCGATAATGCTTTAATAAATGTTTTGCCTGTCTTTTTATCATTCTGTCTGTCTTGTTTCTTCTTCCGAACTGGTATCCAAACGGATGTCGGTTTCCCCGCCGGATTCGGATTATCTCCAATGCCCTCGAACCATTCGATGACTCTCTCGGAATCCGGTTGGTATTCCGAATACTTTTCAAGCCGCTCACGTGATTCCCGGATAACCGTGTTGACAGATTCCCCGGAACTCACGCCGGCGCCGTCAAAAACCGCCCAATATGCGGCTTCCATCGAAACCGTCTCCACCCCTTCCGGCAGCTCTCCGCCGGAAAACCTTCCGGCCAACATATAAGAAGTCTTCCCCTTTTTCTGCTCCAGTATAATTCCGTATTCCCCTATGGCATTTTCCCAAACGAAATCACGCAAAATGGTTTCCTCTTGGTTGCCTGTACCGCCTTCACGGCCATTTTCCTGAAGGAACCTTCTCCGGACTTCCTCTCGGAAAGACTCTTCTTCCTCTGAACTATCGGATGACAATTCTCTGACGAATCCGACAAATACCATGCGCCCTTTTCTCAGAATTTTGAAATCCGGCCCGCTTCCTCCTAAAACCTTCATTTCGATTGTTATTGGGAGAAATTGCCGTATTCCCGGATACTCCCCTCCCGTTTCCTTTCTGGCGGCAACGGGACTTACTCCGTGAAATCTGGTAAAGGCTTTCGTAAAACTTTCCTGCGATTCATATCCGTAACAAAACGCGATGTCGGAAATCTTGCGGTCCGTCTTCCGTAATTCAAGCGCCGCTTCATATAGCCTTCTGTTTCGAATATATTCCCCGACGGAATATCCGGTCAAAATATGAAACCCCTTTTGTAAATATGGCTCCGACAGAAACAGTTTGTCCGCAACTTCCTGCGGCCCGCTCACTTCAAGCAGATTTGCCTCAATGTAATCGATTGCATCATGAACATACGGCAACCATTCCACTTACGTTTCCTCCGTTTTCTTTCATTCCCCGATATAAACATACCACATTTCGGGTTGTTTTTCCTGTCTGTAAAAAAACACTTTTGTCTTTATCGGCTGCCGAAAACAGAAAAGACCGCTGTCACGAACCGGGAGAACCCGAACGAATCGGTCAAGCAAAACCGATCTATCGCCTCTCTTCCGTTCCGCAACAGCGGTCCTTCGATGTTTTTATTCTCTTGTGTCAATCTCCGACCGGCGTTACGAGTCCGTCCTCGGCGATTATGATCTTGTTGCCGGAAATCTTCAGCATGTTGTTAACTTCCCGCTCGCGGTCTGCGCCGAGAGCGATCGTCGTGGTGACGTTCTTCTGTCTCGCGGGGATGTAATAGAGGTCCACATGCTGCTCGCCGGTCGCGTCGTCTCCGTGAATCCGAAGCTCAATCAGCATCGAGCCCAGATCCTTTTCGTTAAACCAGAAATTGCTGTAGCCGTATACGATCGGCTTGCCGTTATAGAAATCGATGGGATCCGGCTTATGCGAATGTCCGCCGATAATCGCGTCGGCGCCCGCATCGAGATAAATCTTCGCGGTGTCAATCTGCACCTGCTCGATCTTCTCCTGATAATCCGCGCCCCAGTGCACGATAGCGATAACGAAATCCGCATTGCGCTTTGCCTCGCGGATTGCCTCCACGAACACGGCTTCCTCATTATTCTTGATCTTCGGGTCGTCTCCGATCCGGTAGCACCTAAGAATTCCCGGCGTTGTCTCGGTTGCCATGGGCGTCATAATGTTCTTCTCCGCCCGGCTCGCTGCGACAAATGCAATCGTCTTCCCCTGAATCGTCCGGTAGACGGGCGCCTTCGCCTCGGCAAGATTGTATCCCGCTCCGACGTATGCAATTCCCGCATTCTTCAGGGTTTCCATCGTATCGGTAAGCGATACCTCGCCGTAATCATAGGCGTGGTTGTTCGCTAAGATTGCGATATCGACGCCCATCTCGTGGAGCAGACTCACGCGGGAAGGATTGGCGCGGAACGTCCAGGCCTTACCGGGCGTCGCCGTGCCGCGGGTCGTATAAGTAAACTCGTTATTGATGATCGTCAGGTCCGCGTCGTTCATGATCTTCAAAAGCTCCGGAGAGATGCATTTTTTAAGGTCTCCGCCCTCCTGCTCGTACTTCGTCATCGGAATTCCGCCGTCCTGAAAATTGATGTCTCCGGCGAAGCAAAGCATGATATCATAACTGAGATCCGGCACCTCGGTGGGCGTGGGCGTATCACTCGGCTCATCAACTGGCTTCGTGGCGCCGGTCGGATCATTCTTTACATAGGTCGTCGGGGTTGCTTTCTCCCCGCTCTTCGGTTCCTTGTCCCCGCGGATTATATTGACTATGCAGATAATCGAAATGATGCCGCATATCACTGCGACCGCAAGCAGTATTCTAGGATCCGGCCCCGTTCTTCTGCGTTTTTTCATTGTCTCTCTCCCTGTTGCATTTTCGTATCCGGTATGCGCTCCGGCGCTCTTTGCTCTTACTCGTTTACGCGTTCCAGAGCTCCTTCTGCTCCGTAGCCTGCTCGTTCAAAAAGTCCGCAATCTTCGTTAGACCCTCTTCCGTAAACGGAAAATGGTACGTCTGTTTCAGGGAATCCTCTGTCTTCTCGAAGCACCACCGGTCCGGATACAGAACGACCTCAAACTGCTTTTCTTCGGTCTCCTCATTCTTCAAAAGCCGGATGCGGTACCGCATTCCCTCAAGGCTCCCGGTTAACGGCTCTTTCTCATAAAACTTGAGCGCCATTAAATCAATTCTTCTGACCATAAACCCTCCGTCAGTCCTCTTCTATGACATGGATTTCCAGATAATCAAACGGAATCGTCTCCGCGAAGCAGTCCTGATTGAACCGCGTCCGCGAATGTGTCTGAAAATCCCGAATATTTGCCTGAAGCCAGATCGGCTTTGCCAGATCCCACTCACGGCATACTTCATCGATGCCGTCGAAGATCTTCCGCGTCCGATTGACGGGCTCCGCATTGCAGACCGTCTTATCCTTAATGAGCCGGCCGGACTTCCACATCTTGCACCACATCCGAAACATACGCATCCTCCGAATCCGCGCTATGCACGGCTTTGATAACGGCTCCGCCGGTTTTTGCGAAACAGCCAGAAGAAAAACGCAAAGAGCGTTCCCGCGACAAATCCGCCGATATGCGCCGCATTATCGATGTTGCTTCCGGAATCCTCAATGACACGGAAGACCATATACGCACCGAAGATGATAAGCCGTATCATCGTCGAATTGTCCCGCTTGTCCCGGTCCACAAACATAAGAAACGCAAGCGCGCCGAGCACGCCGTAAACCGCGCCGGACGCTCCGATGCTGTACGCGTTCTCCCCGATCTTCATATGATAGAAACACGAAGAAAGCGAAGCAATCAGCCCGCTCAGCATATACGTTATCGTGTACCGGATATGTCCCATGCGCTCCTCAAGAGCGCTTCCGACGAACAGAAGCGTCATCATGTTTCCGATGATGTGCTCGTTATCGCTGTGCAGAAACATACAGGTAATCAGGCGGTATATCTGCCTGTCTTCCGTCACGCGGGTCCAGCTGTTGGCTCCGCCGCTGATCATCGGCTCATAAAACTTCTGTTCAAAAAAGAAAACGATTACATTGATCGCAACGAGGGCAAATGTGATGAAGCTCACCCATCTCGTAATTCCCGTCGGCAGTGTCCCCGTGCCGTTATAGCCGGTTGAGTATCTTGCCTTCTTGATCGGATGAACGGTCTGCTCTGCGTAAACGCCTGATTTCTGCGCTCCGTTCTCGTTTCGGATATCCGCGCCGAAATGCAGATTCTGCTCGATCATGCTCTTAAGCCCGGCAAATTCCTCCGGCTGATTCTCGTAAATCACCAGACGGCCGTAGGCTTCGTCCACAATCCAGAAGGGCGTTCCCTCTCCGACGGCCCGCGCCTTTTTGATATCCGAGGAAAGAAACAGCGTCAGCGTATGAATCGTCTGCATGCCGTTTTCGAGGAACATGGACCGGATGGTCTCTCCCTGCGCCCGATACTGCCCCGCGTCCAAAAGCGTAAGCGCCTGATCCCCGATGATCCATACAAGCGTCGCTATCCCTTCATCCGTACGGTAATAAAGCGACATTCCCTCCGCATGAAGATTCACCGGAAGAAACCCGCGTCCCGGAAGGAACCGCTGCAGTCTGTCTGCCATCGTATCCTTTCGCAATGTTTCCTCCATGCCTCTTCTCCTCACGCGCTTAAGTAATCTGTGCACATCCTGCACGAGACCTTATTGTATCATATTTCGTGTAGAGAATCAACGCATTACGTAGAAAAGGATTGCCCCGACCGACGCGAGGAAGAGCATGCTTCCGCCGAGAAGTGCGCCCTTTCTTCGTTTCGGTTTCGTCACGCGGTACGCGGGTTCGTCGGGTTCTTCCGCCCAGGTGCTCACTTCCGGCAAGGCAGGCGTTTCTTTCATCACCTGCGCAATGGACTGGAATGTACAGTTGTCCCCGTGAGTGAGAACGTGGAAGGCGTACCCGTTGTAGACCGCCTTCTCATCGGCGGTGTTTAAAAAATTGATGAGCCACCCGGAAAGTTCCCGCATCTGCTCGATCAGCGGACAGTGGAATTCCGGATAATAAATCAATTCTACGGTTCCCGTCTGCTCATCAAGAAAAATCGTCTCCGGAAGAATCAGAAAGCCGTCTTCCCGAAGCATAAACTGCTTTGCGTGACGGATGATTCCGAAGATTTCGGTGAAAAGCCGCTCGAATTCCGCACCGGACAGCTTCCGACCGGGCAGCGCCTTGCGAAGGCTTCGCCGGTTTGTGATCCGGTAGCGGTGGTATTTGCCGCCGGAAAGCATCCCCGTCTCCATGGGAAGGAGCCCGGGGATTCGGTTGTATAACAGCATCTCCTCCTCGAAGGTTTCCTCGTTCGGAACCTCCGAAAGAACCAGGTACCGGTCCTCCATGGATTCGATTTCTTTCACTTGCGCCTGCATCTTTCTTTCCTTTCGTTCTGTCTCGTGACGCATGCCCGTGACGCGGTTATTTAATCGGCTTTCGGGCAGTCTCCGTTATCCGATGATTTTCCCGAGAAGATTCTGCAGTTTCCCGAGGATTTCCGACAGCCCGCTGATCCGCGTACTTGTATCCCACGCCGCCGTTATCATCCGGTTATCCATCGCGATATCCTGCCCCTGCACGGTAACGCTTGCCTTTCGGTGGAAAAGAGGGGCGTTCCCGTATCGGAACAGGTATTTGACGGCGTCGGCCGCATCGATGGTTATCGTCACGGTAACATCATTCCCCTGTATCTCTGCAAAAACCCCCGTCCCGTATGCAAACCACAGCTTTCCGCGAAGAAGCTCCGCGGCATATTCCTCTATGGCTTCCTCGTCCTTTATCCGAAGCGCGGTCCTGTAATTCTGAAGAATTCCTTCACTGAAAAAGCGTCCGTAATCCGGTTTCGCTTCGCCGAGAGCGGACGACGTGAGACGGTATTGCACGCCCTCCTGTGCGGCGGTCATGGCAATCCGTTCCGCCGTTACAACGTCCCGGTAGAAAAGCGTCTGTCCGATCAGCAGAAGGATAATCATCGTACAGAGCGGTACGATGAAAGCCGCTTCCACCGTATAGGATGCCACCAGTGTATCGGTTTCCGCCATGGTATCGAAAGCCGCGGCATCGGAGGCCGCCGTAAACTTTCTCATCTTCATCTGCATAACAGTATCCCCGCAAGCACATATTCTCCGGCGGCCAGGAAAGGAAAGAACGGAATCCGGTCCTTCCTTCCGAGCCGCTTAATTACAAGAAGTCCGAGCGATATTACGGAAAGCAGAAAGAAGCTGATGCACAGAATTACGCTGATTGCGGAAAATCCGAGCGCCGCCCCGCTGATTCCGATCATAATCGCGTCCCCTTTTCCGACGGCCTCCTTCGAAAGAACGCTGACAAGAAGAAACAGCGCCCCGACGAGAAGCCCGAAAACCCTTGCCATAAGCGGAATGTTCCGCTCAAAAAGGGCAATCGGAATCACGCCGGCAGCCATTCCGAAAAGAAACCATACCGGAACGCTTTTCTTCCGGATATCCGTTATGCTGCCGGCAGTTGTGACCGCTGCAATATACCAATACATAAACCCCAGCTTCATTCTTCTTTTCCTCCGCATTTGCTGCAAGGGCGGTATCCCTTTTCCACCGCCTCTTCTTCGGATAGTTCCGACACCTTTCGGAGTAGTTCCTGACAGGAAATCGTTGTATGAAAACGAGTTCCGTAGGGCGTAATGTAGTATATCGCTTCGTTCCCCTTATTCCGGCAATATTCACAGGCATAGTATTTGGCGCCGGAGGAGTTTCTGGCGTTCGGAAGCTCCTCGGGCGTAACCTGGCGGATGTCGGGTTTCAGATACGTGCAGTCCCGGAGGCGATGAAACACCGTTCCGTTCTCCGTAACATACACCGTAGTCTTCTCTTCATCTTCCTCTTCGTCGCTTCCGCTCTCGCTTTTCGTTCTTCCCGACCCGGAAAATCCCCTTGCAACAACCTGCTGCTTAACGGGAATCGATCCGATGCCGAACAGCGCATTGTCAAAGACATACGAATAACTGACCAGAATCCGGATGTCCATATTGCCGTTATAAAGGGAGGAACCCGAGAAGGAAAACCCCGCGGATCCGTTCCGTATGTGCCTAAGCCAGCTTTCGCCGCCGACCTTCTCCGTCATCTTGGCGGAAAGATATGCTTCCGCGCCGAGCTGCCGGATCAGGGTTCCGATTCCCAAAGAACCGGTTTCTTCCGAATCCGGATCGGAGACCTCCGTCTTCGCCTTGTCAAAAAGCGTCCCGAGCGCCATGACTTCCCCGCCGATGGATGACAGTTCCTTCTG
>JAEEGG010004539.1_pt1 | contig 33564 bp, 22 predicted proteins | sample 9134161 | NCBI WGS metagenome assembly JAEEGG01 (sample SAMN16246543, study PRJNA631951) | gut metagenome | biome: gut microbiome; feature: rumen; material: CR-attached | host: Bos | place: Iran: Karaj | collected 2018-10 | reverse complement strand
TGGTGGCGTACGCATCAAGACCCAGGGAACGGCAGAGCTGAAGATCGGCATGAATATGAAGAACATCGACAACCCCTCGCTGCCCATCCGAAACCGCAAGACCACTGCCTTCGACTTCGACGAGAAGATCAACCTCTCCGTGAACGGCAGGGTGGGTGACAAGGTGAACATGAACCTGAACTACAACACCGATGCCACCTTTGACTTCGACACGCAGAACCTGAAGCTGAAATACGAGGGCAAGGAAGACGAGATCATCAAACTGGTAGAGGCAGGTAACGTGTCGTTCCCCTCGAACAACTCACTCGTGAAAGGTGCATCGAGCCTGTTTGGTATCCGTGCCGATATGCAGTTCGGACGACTGAAGCTGCAGACGGTGCTCTCGCAGAAGAAATCATCCACGAAGAGTGTATCCTCGAAGGGTGGCACGCAGACGACTCCCTTTGAACTTGATGTGGCCGACTATGAGGAGAACCGCCACTTCTTCCTGGCGCATTACTTCCGTCAGCACTACGACGAGGCGATGGCGAATCTGCCTAACCTGTTGACGGGTATCGAGATCAACCGTGTGGAAATATGGGTGACCAATAAGACCGGACTCACCACCAACACCCGTAACATTGTGGCATTCACCGATCTGGGTGATACGAAGGTGAGCAATCCCAGATGGGACCTGACAGGACAGACAGTGCCAGGCAACAATGCTAATACGGAGTACAACACCCTGACGACGCAATATGCGGCAGCCCGTGATATCGAACAGACCAACAGTGTGCTCTCTGGCATCCCCGGCTTCCTCTCGGGGGCTGACTTCGAGACCCTGGCGAGTGCACGACTGCTGTCAAGCTCTGAATATACCGTCAACAAGGCCCTCGGCTACGTGTCGCTCCGCGCTGGTCTGCAGACGGATCAGGTGCTGGCAATAGCCTATGAGTTTACTTACGGGGGTGTGACCTATCAGGTGGGTGAGTTTGCCAGCGACCTGACGGATGCCTCAAAGGCGCTCTTCGTGAAGTCGCTGAAGAACACCTCGAATAATCCCCATCAGGGCAACTGGCACCTGATGATGAAAAACGTGTATTACCTCGCCTCGACGGTGGAGAAGACCAAGTTCCGTCTCGACATCAAGTATCAGAGCGATACCACAGGTGTCTATCTCACGTATATCCCGGAACCGCAGGTGAAGAACCAGACGCTGCTGCGCCTGTTGGGCTGTGACCGTCTGGACAATAACAATAAGCCCAACCCCAACGGCTACTTCGATTTCATAGAAGGCTATACGGTGAGCAACGGGCGCGTGTTTCTGCCTTCGTCAGAGCCTTTCGGCGGTTATCTGCGTGAGCGGCTGAGGCGTGCCGGTATCGATGCCCAGACGGCGGAGAAATATGTGTTCAGTCAGCTTTACGACTCCACCAAGACGACAGCCAAGCAGAATGCCGAGAAGGACAAGTATATCATGACAGGCCAGTATAAGGGCTCTTCGGGTAGTGTCATCTCCTTGGGAGCCTATAATGTGCCTCAGGGATCGGTGGTGGTGACGGCTGGCGGTGTGGTGCTGACCGAAGGCTCTGACTATACGGTGGATTATTCGGCTGGTGAGGTGACGATCCTGAACCAGAGTATCATCGATGCCGGCACGAATGTGAACGTGTCGTTGGAGTCGAACACCGACTACGGCATGCAGCGCAAGTCGATGATGGGTGTCAACTGGGAATATGAGTTCTCGAAGAACTTCCAGATAGGCGGTACGCTGATGCATCTCTCCGAACAGGCGCTCACCTCGAAGGTGACGATGGGATCGGAGCCCTTGAACAACACCTTGTGGGGCCTGAATGTGAACTGGAAGCAGGAGAGCCACTGGCTCACCTCGATGCTTAACAAGATTCCCTTCCTCCATGTGAAGGAGCCGTCGCACATCAACTTCACGGGTGAGTTTGCCCACCTCATCGCCGGTACGGCCAGCGGCATTCAGGACGATGCCTCTTATATCGACGACTTTGAGAACTCGAAGAACTATATCGACGTGAGCAATCCGAAAGCCTGGAACCTCTCCAGTGTGCCTTCCCTCTTCATGGAGTCGAGGGACAGGACCGACGTGACCAGCGGCTTTAACCGTGCCCTTCTGGCCTGGTATAACATTGACCCGCTCTTCACCCGTCGTTCCTCAACGCTCACGCCTGCCCATATCAAGAGCGATCTGGAACAGTTGTCAAACCACTATGTGCGTGAGGTCTATGTGAAGGAGCTCTATCCCAACCGTCAGCAGAGCACCTATAACGGTGCCACCTCGACGTTGCCGATCCTGAACCTGGCCTACTATCCCCAGGAGCGCGGACCCTATAATCTGACGCGTGACCTAAATGCAGACGGTACGCTGCGCCAGCCTGAGACGAAGTGGGGCGGCATGATGCGCAAACTCGACACCAACGACTTTGAGCAGGCCAACATCGAGTATATCGAGTTCTGGTTGCTTGACCCCTTCATCTACACCCGTGAGAAGGGCGAGGCCTCCGACTATGCCGGCGACCTCTACATCGACCTGGGTGAAATCAGTGAGGACGTGCTGCGCGACGGTAGAAAGTTCTACGAGAGCGGCATGCCTGTCGATGGCTCCAATGCCTTTGTCACTACTCAGTGGGGTAAGATCCCCGTGCAGGCCACCCAGACCTATGCCTTTGCCACGACGGCTGGTTCGCGTAATCTGCAGGATGTGGGCTTCAATGGCCTTAACGACAACGAGGAGCGTGGCTACGGGGCTTATAAGGAGTGGATCGACGCCGTGATCAGCAGTGGGGTGGTGACGAAGGACAGTATCATCCAGGCTTGGCGGAACGACCCTGCCGGTGACAACTACCATTACTTCCGTGGCTCTGACTACGATGATGAGAAGAAAAGCATTCTCGATCGCTATAAGCGTATCAACAACCCGCAAGGCAACTCACCTGATACCGACAACCAGACGGAGTCGTACGACACCAGCTATAAGAGCAGTCCCGATGTGGAGGATATCAATCTCGACTTCACCCTCAACGAGTTTGAACGCTACTACCAGTACAAGGTGCGTATCAGTCCTGAGATCTTAGAGGCCTATCGGAACGGCGTGGCACCAGAAGAGTGCTTCATCTCTGATATGCGTACCAGCAGCGTGAAACTGCGCAATGGCAATACGGAAGAGGTGAACTGGTATCAGTTCCGTGTGCCCCTGGTGGATTTTGAGCGCAGGGAAGGTGGCATCAGCGACTTTACCAGCATCCGCTTCATGCGTATGTTTATGACAGGTTTCCAGAAGCCTGTCGTGCTCCGTTTCGGTAGTCTGAACCTGGTGCGTGGCGAATGGCGCCTCTACAAGCAGAGCCTTGGAACGAGTGGGGCAGAGGGTGGCACCCTTAACATGAGTGCGGTAAACATCGAGGAGAACAACGACAAGAAACCCGTGAACTACGTGTTGCCACCAGGTATCAACCGTGTGACCGATCCCTCACAGCCTCAGTTGGTGGAGAGCAATGAGCAGGCACTGCAGATGATTGCCAACGATCTGCAGCATAATGAGTCGAAGGCCGTCTATAAGAAAACCGTCATCGACTTGCGCCAATACAAGCGGATGCAGATGTTCGTACACGCCAACCACCTTGTGCCAGACCTGACCAACCTTGAGGATAAACAGCTGGCGGTGTTCATCCGTCTGGGCAGTGACTACAAGAACAACTACTACGAATACCAGATACCACTGGTGCTCACACCCGATCGCAACGACTATAGCAAATACTCCACTGCCGATCGCCGCATGGTGTGGCCACTGGAGAATATGCTTGATATCTCCCTCGATGTGTTCACGAACCTGAAGAAACAGCGTAACCAGATGAGGGCCACAGGCATGACCTCCTATAATCAGCTCTATACGGTTTCCGATCCAGCTAAACCGGCTAACAAGGTCAGTATCTTAGGAAACCCCACACTCGGCGAGGTGAAAGTGATGATGATAGGCGTGCGCAACCTCTCGAGAGATGTAAAGTCGGGTGAGGTGTGGGTCAATGAGCTCCGTCTGCTGGATTCGAACAACGAGGGTGGTTGGGCTGTGTCTGGTACGATGAATGTGCAGCTCTCCGACTTTGGCATGGTGAACCTCACAGGCCGTTATATCAGCGACGGCTTCGGTGGCTTGGAGGAAGGGGTGATGCAGCGCTCCACTGATACGCAGAAGCAATATAGTGTCACCACCTCGCTCGAACTGGGTAAGTTCTTTCCTGATAAGGCGAAGGTGTCGGTGCCCCTCTATTACTCTGTTACCAAGGAGACGGTGAAGCCGCGTTACAACCCGCTCGACAGTGACCTGCGGCTTGATGAGGCGCTGGATGCCGCTCCTACCAAGGAGGAGCGCGACAGTATTGAGAGTATCGCCCTAACACGTACCACTAACTCCAACTTCTCCATCTCCAACATGCGTTGGGGACTGAAGTCGAAACGCCATCCGATGCCTTATGATCCAGCCAACTTCTCGTTCAGTTACAGTCATGCCCACCGTTACACCTCAGGTAAGACCACCGTCTATGAGAAAGAGGACCAGTGGCGCGGTGCACTGAACTACAGCTACTCGCCTGTGTATAAGACGTGGGAACCGTTTAAGAAGCTGCAGGGCAAGTCGAAGTGGCTCAACTTCCCTAAGGTGTTCGGTCTGAACTACCTGCCGCAGAGCATTGCCCTGAACTCTGAGATTACACGCAGTTACTATGAGTTGCAGGAACGGGACATGGAGAATCTCAGCAACCAGAGTCTGCCGTTGACCTTCAACTCGCAGTTCCTCTGGAATCGTGACTTCGCCATGCGCTGGGACTTTACGAAGAACCTGCACTTCAATTTCCAGTCGGCCACCCATGCGGAGATTGAGGAACCCTATACCCCTGTGAACAAAGACCTCTTCCCTGACCGCTATTCGGCATGGAAGGACTCCGTGTGGCGCAGCATCAAGAACTTGGGAACACCGCTCGACTACCAGCAACAGGTCACTGCCAGCTATCAGCTGCCGCTGAACAAGTTGCCGTATCTTGAGTGGATCAACAGCGATGCCTCCTATAATGCCCGCTATACCTGGGTGCGCGGAACGAAGCGTAACGATGGTGTGTCGCTGGGTAATACTGTGAACAGCAATCGAAACGTAAATATCAACGGGGCCTTCAATCTCGAGACGTTCTATCATTATTTCCCCTTCCTGAAGAAAGCCGATGAGCGCTTTGGCAGAGCCAGGAGTGCAAATGTTTCCACCCGGACAAGGCAGGCTAGGCAGGTAAAACAACTTGGCAACACTGAGGAGCCCACGCCTGATGAGAAGGTGCTGCCTCTGCATAGAAACGCCTACCAGCGCGAGATCACCCTGAGCCCCGATACCACCATCACCGTGGCCCACAACAAGAATACCCGTAGGTTGGATGTGACGGCTCGCACGCGTGATGGTAAGCCCTATCACATCAAATACAAGGTGATCGATCAGAATAAGATCCTCATCAAGAACCAGGATACCGTTCAGCTGAAACTCAGTATCGTGGCTAAACCGTCGAGAGAAAACGAGTGGTGGTATAAGCCCACTCAGGCTGCTGCCCGCTTCCTGATGATGGTGCGCTCCGTCAACGTGAGCTACCGCAACCAGTACTCCATGCTGTTGCCTGGGTTCCTGCCCATGATTGGCGATATGTTCGGACAGCGTGCCGACGGACTCCTGTCACCAGGTCTTGATTTTGCCTTTGGTATGATTGGCGACAGCTATATCGACAAGGCCCTGGAAAACGGGTGGCTGATGAAAAACGACAGTATCTCTATCTCCACACCGGCTACCGTCAACAGCACCAATGACCTGCAGATAAGGGCCGTGCTGGAACCCATCCGCGACCTGAAGATCGACCTCAATGCCTCTTGGACCGACAACCGTGCCCGCAGCATCCAGTTTATGTATCCAGGCAAGCCCACCACCCATAGTGGCTCGTTTAATATGACCACCATCTCGTTGACGGGCTCCCTTGCAGGAATGGGCGATGCCAGCAACGGCTATCACTCCGATGCCTTCGACCACTTCCGTTCGCTGTTGCCGGAGTTCCGGAGCAGGGTACAGGCGCAGTATGCCGATGCCCCCCATAAACACCAGGATGTGAACCCCTATGGTGCCGACGTGATGGTGCCTGCCTTCCTCTCTGCCTATACGATGGGAGCTGGTAAGTCGCTTAGCATCTTCCCTGCCATCACCCGTCTGCTGCCCAACTGGACAGTGCGTTATACAGGTCTGTCAAGACTCCCGTTCGTGCAGGAGTATCTGAAGAGTCTCACCCTGAATCACGCTTATAAAAGTGTGTATAGCGTGGGTAGTTATGCCTCGTACAGCTCTTGGCAGGAGTATATGAACGGGTTGGGCTTCATCAGGGATCAGGCCACGGGTGCCCTCCAGCCCTCATCGATGTATAACGTATCCACAGTGAGCATCAACGAGGCCTTCTCACCCCTGTTGGGTATCGATGCCACCTTCCATAACAACCTCACGGCAAAGGTTGAGTACCGCACCACCCGTGTGCTCAGTCTCTCGATGACCAGTGTGCAGCTCAACGAGGCGCTGAGTCGTGACTGGGTGATAGGTTTCGGCTATAAGATACAGGACTTCCGTCTCTTCACCGATGGTTTCAGCCGTAAGGTGGGCAGGGCCCAGAAACGCTCTAGGCAGCCTGGTAATCCTAGTAATCCTAGCCAGCCTAGCTCTACTAGCCGAACCAAATCCGGTGTGAACCACGACCTGAACCTGCGCCTCGACATCTCTTTCCGTAGCCAGGCTGCCATCACCCGTGACATCGCCACAGGAACCTCTTCGGCTTCCAGTGGCAACAGCGCCTTCAAACTGTCGTTTATGGCGGACTATACCCTGAGTCGCCTGATGACCATCACTGCCTATTTCGATCAGCAGACAAATACACCCCTGCTTGCCAGCAGTGCCTATCCTACCACCACCCGTGACTTCGGTCTCTCCCTCAAGTTCTCCCTCACCAGATAAGTAAAAAACATAGTTTTTTGATCAAATAATTTGGTTGTTTCGGATAAAACTGCTATCTTTGCAGATGAAATAACTGATTACCTTAATAGTAATGGCAAAGAGCTCGTTCACAAATCGGTTGAGCTTCGGTATCATGGCAGTGCTGATCGTGATATCGACGATTATCATGATTGCGATCTTCGTGATTACGAAGGACTCGATGGCCCGTGAGGTAGAGGCGCGCTATGAGAGCGTGGTGCTTCACCAGAACGAGAAGATACGTGGCGTGCTCTCCGACGTGTATGTGGGTGCCATCAACAGTATTGAGAACATTGAGCGTGACCTTGATGACCCCGATGCGCTGCAGACACACCTGGAGAAGATGCTGGGGCGCAATCCCTATATGTCGAGCTGCCGTCTGATATTCGAACCCGACTACTTTCCTCAGAAGGGACATCACTTTGAGATCTACGCCTGGCGTGATTCGATGGGGGTGTTCAAAGGAAAGCAGATGAACGAGCATCACCCTGATTTCCTGATACACTCGTGGTATCAGGAAGCCTTCGATAAGTTTGAAGGCGACTGGACACCCCCATATTTCGATCGTGCAGCATCGCAACAGCTCACCACCACCTATATGGTACACCTGCGTAACCCTGCTAGGCGCAAGGTGGGTATGCTGGGAGCCGACGTGTCGCTGGAATGGCTCAGAGAACGTATCAAGCAGGAAGACAGTGCCAATCATGAACGTTACGAGAAAGGATTCAAGGAGCACTCCTACAGCTTTATCATCGACTGTGATGGTACCTATCTGGTGAATCCAGACGAAAACCGTGTGCTGAAGATGAAGTTTCAGGATGTGGCAGCTTTGACGCCTGATACCCTTGACGATGCACTGGCTCGTAAGATGATCAACCGTGAGAGCGGTACCTGTGAGTTGAAAAGCGACGGTCTGGACTGCTGGGTGTTCTACTCGTATGTGAAGTATGCCGACTGGACCATTGCCATCGTGGTGCCAGAGCCGATCATCCATTATAAAGGCAATCTGCTGGCCACGATCATCTTAGCGGTCTTGTTCATCGGTTTGGTGTTAATATACATTCTGTGCCACGAATATATCAAGAAAGGTATGAAACCCTTGACCCGCTTTGTGATGGCAGCCCGTCAGGTGGCAGAGGGCGACTTCGATGTGGCATTACCTGAGGTGAAGACACGTGAGGTGGATGCGCTGCGCACCGCCTTTAAAGATATGCAGGACTCCCTGACAAACTATGTGGATGAGTTGAAGGACTCTGCTGCCTCGAATGCCGCTATGGAACAGGAACTGAGGATTGCCAGTGATATTCAGCAGCGCATGCTGCCAAAGGTGTATCCGCCGTTCCCTGAGCGTACTGATATCGACATCTATGGTGAGGTGGTGACAGCCAAGAAGGTGGGGGGTGACCTGTTTGACTTCTTCATCCGTGACGAGAAGCTCTACTTCAGTATCGGCGATGTGGCAGGCAAGGGTGTACCGGCAGCTCTGGTGATGGCTGTGGCGCGCTCGATGTTCCGCAGTGCCTCTATGACGCATACGTCGCCTAAGCTGATCGTGGAGTCAATCAACCGTTCGGTGTGTCAGAGTAATGACTCGTTTATGTTTGTGACGCTCTTCATGGGCGTACTCGACCTGAACACAGGCCGACTCTCATATACGAATGCAGGACATGAACCACCAGTGCTGGTGGGCGGTGCCCATACACGATTTGTGAATGTGGACAATAACATCCCGTTGGGCTTGCGGCCTGATTGGGAATATTCCGAGCAGCGGTCGCTAGTGGATAAAGGTACCACTTTGTTCCTCTATACCGACGGCTATACGGAGGCCGAAACAGAGGATCATGAGCAGTTTGGCAGGAAACGTATGTGTGATGAAGCCCTGCGCCTGTCGGCGGAGCATCTCGACTCGCGTACCTTCGTTCAGACTATCCGTAAGGCTGAGCGCGTGTTTGTGAACTATGTCCCACAGAGTGACGACATCTCACTGTTAGCCATCAAATATCAGGGCAGTCATGACAAGACTATTTATCGCCGTGGTATCTCGTTGGTGAACAATGTACAGGAGGTGCCGGCGCTTGCCATCTTCATCGGCAGCATCTGCGAAGACATGCGCTTCGACGAGCTTACGACAGCAGGTGTGAACCTGGCTGTAGAGGAGGCCGTGGTGAATGTGATGAACTATGCCTTCCCTGAAGGTAAGCGCTCTACGATTTTGCTGGAGGTGACAGCCGATGATGATGCGGTAACCTTTGAGTTGCGTGATGACGGAATGCCTTTCGATCCTACGATGGCAGAGACTGGTGACGTGGTAGAGGCGACAAAGCAGCAGAAGATGGGTGGTCTGGGTATTCACCTGATGCGCCACTACATGGACGTTATCAGCTATGAGCGTCAGAATAGTCAGAATGTGCTGACTATGAAGAAGTTTCTTAAAGGTGAGAAATAAAGTAGAGAGAAATAAAAAAAAATCGAAAAATGGAAGCAACAATCAGAAAAGACGATGAACATCAAGTGACCTTGATTCTTGACGGACGGTTAGACACGTCAGTGACACAGGAGACGGAAAGGGAAATAGAACCTCTGTTTGAGTTTAAACACTGTGAAATCGTGATCGACTGTAGCCGATTGGACTACATCTCATCGAGTGGACTGCGCATGTTGATGGCTATCAATCAGCGCTGTCGTGCAAATCATTGTGAGATTTATATCAAAGGCTTACAGGAACGCGTGTATGACGTGTTCATGACAACAGGGTTCGTACATCTGTTCCAGTTTAAGAAGTAACTTTCTGCTCATTGGTTGTTACCAGGAAGTTGGCTACCTCACCCTTTGCATTATAGAGTGCCTTGATATGGCACTCTATATATTTATCAATGCCATATTCAGGATAATACAGGTGTCGGGTGACACGCATATCTTTACGATCCTGAGGGCGTGAGATCTCTTTGAACAGACTGCTATCGATACCATGCAGCAGGTTCTTCATGGCCTCATTATGGTCGATGAGGATGCCTCTGCTGTCATAGAAAGACATGGCTACGAAAGGATCGTTGAGGATGGTCTCGTATTTGTGCTCGATATCGCGAGTAGCTTCGTAAATCTGCCTTTCGCGAGTCACGTCGTTGACGGCATTGATGATATAGGCGGGCTGACCGTTATTATCGAGTTCACAGATGGCATGCCCCTGAAAGTTCAGGTAATGCGGACTCAGGTCGGTGCCTTTGTTCCAGCGTTTATTAAGCTCGAAATGGCGTTCGCGACCTTCTACAAGACTTTTCAGCTTGTGGGTGAACTCTTCGCGCTGGTCGTGGTGGATGCGCTGTACGTACTCCTCCAGCGGACAGCCTTCTTTCGGCAAAATGGTGCCGTACTGGTTGCTGACATGGTTTTTGGCGATGTCATACACCATGACATCGTAGCTGCCCATGTGCAGGGCTTTCGTTATCATGCCGTTGAGGTCGGTGGAGTAACGGGTTATTTTCTCTACGTAGCGCTTTGACAGAAAGTCGAACAGGTAGAGGATGGCTGTAAAGAGTAGGATGGCTCCTGCGATGCTGAGAATTATGGAGGCCGAGCTTGTCTGTCGTTGTCCTGGCTTCTGCCAACGGTCCATAATGTTAGCCAACTCACCGTTCTGTTTCATACGCTGGTACTGGTCGTCGATCTGGTCTATGAGCTGGCGGTCTCGGCTGATGAAATGAACCTCGCTCACAGCACCGTCTCGCGAACGCTGGTAGTTAAGCACCTCTTTAGAAACACGGTAGGAGGCGTCGTGGAAAGAGCGGTCATCGCTCAGGATGAGGTCGGCTTCGCCTGTCTGGAAGATATTCTTGGCAATACCCCAGTCCTTCATGATGAAGATGCAAGGGATATCGAGCCTGTTCATCACGTACTCGACGATTTCGACGTTGATGCCTGCGGGCAGGCCGTCATCGTTCAGGAATTCGTAGGGCGGGGTGTCCCAGTGACAGGTGATGACCAAAGGACGCTGTCTGGTGTATCTGTCAGTCAGGGCCTGTGCAGCCGTCTGAAGTACAACGGCCAGCAACAGAAGCGTAGCGGTGATATATCTTTTCATAAGGCGATGCATTAGAAGTTGAAATCGGTTTGGTAAGCCTGGCAGAAGACGAAGATGCCTATCAGCTTGTTGTTGTCGTTGTTGCAGACCTTCATCTTGTATTCAATCTTCTCGCCATTGATGATCTGGATGGCGTGGAAGTCGTCAGTCTTCGTCAGGTCGGTAAAGCTGGTCTTGAAGAAGTCGTTGATATGTATGTGCTGCTTGACGAGCTCGTCGCTGTTACAGTGACAGAGTTCACAGGCTTTAGGACTTGCATCCACGATGGTGCCATGCTTGTCGAACTGGAAGATGGCTGCATCCTCGCTGTAGAAGATCGACCAGTAGCGCAGGGTGCGCTCGTCTTCGATGCGCTTCAGACGATGGGCCCCTGTGACATCTTTCTTGGTGCCGATAATCATGGTAGGCTTACCATCCTTATCGCGCTCCAGGACAGAGAGTACCACGATGAAGTCGCGCAGCTCGTTGTCGCCGTCTTCCATGTCTTTCGCTTTCAGTTCGAGGGTAATTTCCTCTTCCTCGTGACCTCTGTCGTCTTTATGCTGGGTGACGAGTCGGTTGAGCGCATCCTTCAGTTTTGTACAATCGCTCTCGCTGTAACGCTGTGCGAATTCTCCCACGGAGTAGGTATAGGCAATCTTACCGTTGTCGCTACGCCAGGCAAACTCATGTTGCTTCACATCGTAGGTCCAGATACGCACCCCGCTGGTCTCGATGATGAGGGCCAGGCGGCGGTTCAGTTTACGGTTCTCTTTGATGATACGGCGAGCCTGTATCTGATAGATTGCCATAAACACCAGGGCTATGATAAACAGCAGTGCGGCTATCGCCACGAAATACCACACCCATACTGGTGTCTGAGGCTCCACATGCTCGGGATAGAACCATTTATTCTCGATAGGGGATATCTCGTTGTTGAGGTTGAGATTGGCATAGGTGTCGTCGAGCAGATTGAGCAGGTGCTGATCGTTCGACATGAACTTATATTCGCCGTGAGGCATATTCACTGGAGTAACTTCCAGGTTATCCAGATGGAAGCGCTTGATGAGCCATCTCAGGGAGAGCGTGTTCCACACCATCTGTCCTTCCTCGTTGGTACTGATGTCCTGAATGGTTTTCTTAGGGTCGCGTGTGGCGATGACGTGGTCTGCCCAGCCGTAGTCGAGCATCAGATGATGGCAGAGGCTGGAGTCGTTGACAATCACCTGCAGACCGTCTTTGCTTAGGTCACGGAAGGTCTTGATCTCCACTTTGTTCTTCTTTGGGGAGGCAACGCTCTGGGTAAAGAGTGTGACGGCATGGCGACCATAATGTCCGTAGGCATCATGGAAACCGGTAGCCAATCCGAGCGTCAGGTCGGAGCGTCCAGCCTTCAGGTCGTCGAAGGCTTCCTGTTGTGACTTGAGCTTCACGACATAAGGGATGTTGAGTGCCTTCATCAACTTGTCGATCAGATCGATGTTAAAGCCTTCAGGTTCTCCTTCGTCATTGATATAGGAATAGGGCCACAGATCACGGGCATCTTCGTAGATCAGTGGATCTTCTTCGGTATAAATTCTTGGACTCTCAGTCTGTGCGACAGCCTGAAAGACGGAGTTTGATATGCAGAAAATGAATAGCAGCAACCAACGTTTTATTTGCCAGCTTTCCCACAAATATCTCTCTTTCATGATCATGCGAATATAGGTTTTTAAAATATTCTAATTGCAAAGGTATGCATTTTTTTTTGTGAAAAACAAACAATTTCCGAATAAATTTTGTATCTTTGCAACCAGAAGAGTTAGTCAATCTATTGATTATAACGTAAAAAAAACGGATATATATGCGAGAGAGAATTAACTTTTTAATGTTGGTATTTGTCTTCCTGATCAGCCTCCCAGTTGAGGCTAAGGACGATACGCAGTTGACAAAACTGCACGCGGAGATGCTGCGACTTATCAGTACACCTGACAAGGATAAGTTCACTGAAGTAACAGAAACTCTGAAAAATATTTGTCAGCAGCAGGGCAACGAACGTCTGTTTTACATCACATGGGGTAATCAGTCCACCTATGAGGCGACTCACCAGAACTACCCTGCGGCAGAGTCAATCGCTAATAAGATTGCTGACTATGCCGAAGCGCAGAGCAGTCACTGGGGTAAGTACATCGTGCTGCATGTAAAGGCGGTGAATGCCCTGCAGATGCAGCACTACGATGAAGCAGAGTCAGGTTTCCTGAAAGCTGTGGAGTTCCGTCATAAGTATTTCCCCAACGAGAGTGCTGGTGACGATCTGCAGGAGCTGATGAAGATTGCCAACCATCGTAAGGATCAGAAGGCTGGTCTGAAATATGCCCGCCAGATTCTGGCAGAGCCGAATGTGGCACCTATCCACAAGGGCAGGGCACTGTTCCGCCTGAGTCAGTTTGCCTTTAACAAGAATAACAGAGAACTTTACGACAGCATCTATAACGAGCTGATGGCGCTGAAACAGTCTGACGGTATCGGAACGATAGAGCCAGTGGTGGAGGTGAACCATGAGATTATTAATGGCAACTATGCAGAGGCACTGCGCCTCTGTAAGCAGTTGGCACCTGAGACACAGGCTGAGCGCATGGCAGTGATCTATCACCGTATGGGAGATAATAATAAGGCCTATGAGCAGATGGCAAAATTTAAGAAGATCAACGACTCGATCGTACTGGTGTCTCACGGCAATGTCGTTGCCAGCTGTTATGTGCAGATGAACAATGAGCGCATGAAACTGGAGCAGAAGTTGCTGGAAGATGAAAACGCCCAACTGAAACGCTGGATTATTCTAACGGTAATTGTAGCTGTCATTCTGATACTTGCCATCGTCGTATGGGAACACCGTAGGCGTATAGAACGTTTGAAGAAAGAGAACGAACGCCTTGAGAAGGAGCGCAAACAGGTTGAGAAGGCCTTCGACATGAAGAATGAGTTTATCACGAATATCACGAACGAGTTGCGTGCGCCGCTGAATCCTATTGAAGGATTCTCGGATATCCTTGGCACTCAGGATTATGAGTTGCAGCCTGAGGAGCGTGAGGAACTCAGTAATATGATTAAGGACAGTTCGAAGACTATTACCAAACTCATTGACGAGCTGGCAGAGTTGTCGCTCTATGAGAGTAAGAAGGCACTGCCTATGAATTATTCGATGTCGCCTAATCACCTGTGTCGTCACATGGTCGATGCACTTCGCCCTCAATGCAAGCGTGGCGTGCGCATGTTCTACGAAACGGAAATCTCTGACGACTATGCTGTACAGACGAATCAAGAAGCTGTAGAGGCACTGTTGCGCCATCTGATAGAGAATGCCATCCAGTACACTGATCAAGGTGTGATAACAGTGGCTACGATGGAATTTGAGAATACGTTGCGCACGAGTGTGACTGATACAGGTAGAGGTATTCCGGCTGAGCGTAGACCTCATGTGTTTGATACTTTCCGAGAGATGGGCGATAATCAGAAGTTACAAGGCCTTGGGCTTTCTATCTGTCAGGCTATTGTGAAACTGTTGGGCGGTAAGATATGGCTCGATGAGAACTATAAGGAGGGTTCACGGTTCGTCTTTGAACTGCCGAAGCAGTAAAGCATCCTTCTACCGCTTAGACTTGAAGAAGTCCTGCATCAGCGTGCGGCATTCCTCTTCCAGCACGCCCCCTGTAATCGTAGCCTTGGGATGCATGGCGTGAGGTGCATACTCGTGATAGCCCCGTTTGTCGTCGATACAACCATAGACAATACGAGGGATCTGTGCCCATCCGATGGCACCTGCACACATCACACAAGGCTCCACGGTGACATAGAGTGTGCAGTCAGTGAGATACTTGCCGCCCAAGGTGTTGGCGGCAGCGGTGATAGCCTGCATCTCGGCGTGAGCCGTTACGTCGCAGAGCGTCTCTGTGAGGTTGTGGGCACGGGAGATGACACGGTCTTTACAAACCACAACGGCACCGATGGGAATCTCGCCTGCTTCAAAGGCCGTCTGCGCTTCATCAAGAGCCATACGCATATAGCGTTCGTCTTTTTTTTGCTGTTCTTCTGAAATCATGGTGCAAAGTTATAAAAAAAGTTGTATCTTTGCAAGCGGATTATGGAATTTAAGGTGATACATATCGAAGAAACGGACTCTACTAACCGTTGGCTGAAGACATATGGGGATGAATCTAACCTCTGTGTGGTGGCGGATTATCAGACAGCGGGTAAAGGCTGTGGTAGCAACAGCTGGGAGTCGGAACGGGGGAAGAACCTCACGTTCTCGATACTGATACATCCGACAGATATTCCTGCCAGTGAGCAGTTCCGTATTACAGAGATGGTGTCGGTAGCGTTGTGTGAGACAATCGGGATGGAGGCGAGCATCAAATGGCCCAATGACATCTATGTGGGTGAACGGAAGATATGTGGCATCCTGATAGAGAATCGCCTGCAGGGTAGTGAGATGAAGGACTCGATCATAGGTATCGGACTGAATGTGAATCAGCAGACGTTTGTGAGTGATGCCCCCAACCCGGTGTCTATCAAGCAACTGACGGGCTGTGATACCAATCGGGAGATCCTGTTGAATGACTTTCTGCATACCTTCAATGAAGTTTCAACTCGCAAGAACAATGCCTCGACCTATCGGAAACGTTTGTTTCGCTTAGGACAGAAAGCTGCCTTTGCTGATAAGACGGGGCGCTTTGAAGGTACGATTGTGGATGTGGAGCCAGATGGACATCTGCTGATAAGGGACGAAGCAGGGCTGGTGCGCCGATATGCGTTTAAGGAAGTGCAGTTTCTTATCAATAAATAGTAAAATAGTAAATCGTTAAATTGTAAATTACAGAGATGGCAAGATTTAAAAGAATCCTTTTGAAACTCTCAGGTGAGAGTCTGATGGGCAAACAGGGTTATGGTATAGACCCTGAGCGCCTGAGTGATTATGCAAACCAGATCAAGGAGATCAGTGAGATGGGTGTCCAGATCGGTATCGTGATTGGTGGTGGTAATATCTTCCGTGGACTCTCAGGTTCACAGAAGGGTTTCGACCGTGTGAAGGGTGACCAGATGGGTATGTGCGCCACTGTGATCAATTCGCTGGCATTGAGCAGCGCATTAGGTGCTGTGGGTGTGAAGAACAAGGTGCTGACAGCTATCCGTATGGAGCCGATCGGTGAGTTCTATACAAAGTGGAAGGCTATCGAGGCGATGGAGGCTGGCTATGTGTGCATCTTCTCTGCTGGTACGGGCTCACCTTACTTTACAACTGATACGGGCTCCAGTCTGCGTGGCATTGAGATCGAGGCTGATGTGATGCTGAAGGGTACACGTGTGGACGGTGTCTATACCGCAGACCCAGAGAAAGATCCTACAGCTACGAAGTTTGATGAGATTACCTATAAGGAGGTGCTGGCTCGTGGTCTGAAAGTGATGGACCTGACAGCTATCTGCATGTGTCAGGACAACAATCTGCCTATCTATGTGTTTAATATGGATGTGGTGGGTAACCTGAAGAAGGTGATGGATGGCCAGCCTATTGGTACGCTGGTTCACAATTGAGTGGGTGAGGTGGGCATTTAGTTGCTGACTTCCTCGAACTCCACATATTCACCATCTTGGTCGTCGAAGATCTTGCGCTTGTCGCTTGTTTCACGATCATCGATAATCGTTACATTACTACCTGCAGCTGTCCTGTGGGTAGTTTTCTTTTGCTCCTGCTGGGGCTTCTGTTGTGATTTCTCAGCATTGGCATTGCTCTGCTTGCCGGTTTGCTGATTTTTCTTTGTAGAAGCACTCTTGAAGTAATCTTTGCCAAAAGGATGTTTCTCTTTCTGCTCCTTTTCTTTCTGATGCTGGTAGTAGTCGTCCACAACTTCCTCTTTCATTTTCTTCAAGCCCTTATAGGTGAAGTTGATCACCAACATCACGATGATGGAGATGATAATCAGTCCGAAGACAATAGCACCAATTAGGATTTTCATGTTACAAATAGTTTTTTAGAATTGTTTTAGGTATCTCTTATCTCTCTGTTATTTCTTGGAAGTGGCAATCGAGAGGATGACATACCATGCGATGATGGCTGCAAGTCCGATAGTGCCCAAGAATAGAAGCAGCGGGATGCAGGAGAGGATGAAGATATATTTGATCTCGTTACCCTTCCATCCCCAGTGCTTGAATTTCAGTGCAAACATAGGAATCTCGGCAATCAGCAGATAGCAGCTGAGGAAGGTGCCGATAAGAATGATCCATTCAAGTCCCTCGAAGTTCACCTCATATTGTTGCAGACCTACGATGAGCGAACCCCAGAACAGCGCGTTGGCTGGGGTGGGCAGACCAATAAATCCTAAGGCCTGACGCTCATCGAGATTGAACTTCGCCAGGCGGAGGGCAGAGAAGGCTGCCATGATAAAGGCAAAGAACGGCATGATGGGCATGTGGAGGTGGAACGATGCGAGGTAGTCGAAGATGATGGCGGATGGTGCAAAGCCGAAGGTGATATCGTCGGCCAGCGAGTCGAGCTCTTTTCCGATGGGGGAGGATACATGGAGCAGACGTGCCACCATGCCGTCGAAGAAGTCAAACACAGCACCAGCAACAATCATCAGCAGTGCCATATGGGCATTACCCATGAAGGCAAAATAAGTAGCCGCACAACCAGAAATGAGGTTGCAACAAGTAATCGTGTTTGGAATGTGCTTTTTAATCATTAAACAATAACCATTAAATAACTGTTATGCCAGTTTGGCAATCACAGTTTGGTCGCCTGTAGTGGGCTGATCCATCGTGATACAAGGCTTTGCTGTGAGTGGAAGGAAAACATCGACACGTGACCCTAATTTGATAAAGCCTAAGTGCTCATCAATATAGCACTCCTCTTCGGCCTTGGCATAGGTGACGATGCGGCGGGCGAGGGCACCGGCAATTTGGCGTACCAGGATATCCTGTCCGTCAGGTGTGGTAATCATGATGTCGGCATGCTCATTCTCTTCACTGGCTTTAGGTAGCCAGGCTTTGTGGTAGTTGCCGTTGAAGTGTTTTACAAACTTCACCTTACCATCTACAGGGAACCAGTTGGCATGTACATTCAGCGGACTCATGAAGATAGAAATCATAAGACGCTTGTCGTGGAAGTAGGTGTTCTCTTCAGCCTCTTCTACCACTACAATTTTACCGTCAGCAGGCGCCACCACTAATTTCTCAGAATCGCCATTGAAGTAGCGGATCGGACAACGATAGAAGTTGAGCGCAATCAGCCACGCAGTGCCGAAGACGATGAGGAATGCCCATAAAAAAATGTGCGAGTGGAAGCCATACCAAATTAACCAGGCAATAGCTGCTATAGCTAAAGCGCTGAGAGTCAATTCATTGGTTCCTTCTCGGTGAATTCTTATCTTTTTTAGTTTCTTTATTTTTTCTCCCATCGGATCATTGATTGTTGTAATACTCGCCTGCAAAGGTACGTATTTTTTACGTAAGTTACAAACTTTTCACGTTTTTCTTTTGGTATTTCCATTTTTTAGCCGTAACTTTGGAGCTCGAAACAACAAGATAAAGACTAAGAAATGGAAGATTTCGTACATCTACATGTACATACCTACTACTCGATCCTCGATGGTCAGTCGAGTATCAAGAAGTTAGTAGATAAAGCGGTCAATGATGGCATGAAGGGTATGGCCATCACTGATCACGGCGATATGTTCGGCATTAAGGAATTTCACGACATCTGCAATGGCGTGAATAAACAGCGCAAAAAAGAAGGGCTCGAACCCTTCAAGCCCATCTTCGGCTGTGAGATGTATGTGTCACGTCGTGGCGATATGCATCTGAAAGAGACACGAGAGGATCAGGGTGGTTACCACCTCATTGTACTGGCAAAGAATGCCAACGGCTATAAGAATCTGATCAAGCTCGTGAGCAACTCGTGGGTGGAAGGCTTCTACAGTCGTCCGCGTACAGATAGGCATGAATTGGAGAAATATCATGAGGATCTGATTGTTTGCTCGGCCTGTATCGCTGGTGAGGTTCCTGCCAAGATCCTGAAAGGCGACATTGCCGGGGCACGTGAGGCTATTGAATGGCATAAGCGTCTTTGGGGCGACGACTACTATCTGGAACTTCAGCGTCATGAGGTGACTGATCCCAGTATCCGTGCGAATCGCGAGACCTTCCCCTTGCAGCAACAGGCCAACAAGGTGCTGATAGAACTGGCACGTGAGTATGGCGTGAAGCTGGTGTGCACGAACGATGCCCACTTTGTGGACAGGGAGAATGCGGAAGCGCATGATCACCTGCTCTGCTTGTCAACAGGCAAGGATCTTGACGATCCTACCCGTATGCTCTACTCCAAGCAGGAGTGGTTTAAGACACGTCAGGAAATGAATGATATCTTCAGCGACGTGCCTGAAGCATTGAGTAACACTGTAGAATTATTAAATAAGGTGGAGACCTATAGTCTGGATGCCGATCCCATCATGCCGTTCTTCCCCATCCCAGAGAGTTTTGGTACAGAGGAGGAGTGGCGACAGAAATTCACCGAACAGCAGCTCTACGATGAGTTTACGAGCGATGAGAACGGCGAGAACCAGTTGCTCCCAGAGGAAGGAGAGAAGAAAATCAAGAAACTGGGAGGCTATGATAAGATCTACCGTATCAAGTTTGAGGCCGACTATCTGGCAAAGCTTGCCTACGAAGGTGCTGTGAGGCGCTATGGCAATCCGATACCTGACGAAGTGGTGGAACGTGTGAAGTTCGAGTTGCATATCATGAAGACGATGGGATTCCCCGGTTACTTCCTGATTGTGCAGGACTTCATCAACTCTGCCCGTGATGAACTGGGTGTGATGGTAGGGCCGGGACGTGGTTCTGCAGCAGGCTCTGTGGTCGCCTATTGTCTGGGTATCACGAAGATCGACCCCTTGAAGTACGACCTGCTGTTTGAGCGTTTCCTGAATCCTGACCGTATCTCACTGCCTGATATCGATACTGACTTCGATGACGATGGACGAGGCAAGGTGCTGAAGTGGGTGATGGACAAGTATGGTCATGAGAACTGTGCCCATATCATCACATACGCCACGATGGCCACGAAGAACTCCATCAAGGATGTGGCACGTGTGGAAAAGTTGCCTTTGGCTGATTCGAATGCCTTGTGTAAGGCGATACCAGATCGTCTGCCTGATGGTATGAAGATGAATCTGCCCAATGCCATCAAGTGTACAAGAGAGTTGCAGGAGGCTGAGGCTTCTAACAATCCGCAGATGGCAAACACCATCAAGTATGCGAAGATGCTCGAGGGAACAGTGCGTGGCACAGGTATTCATGCCTGTGGCTTCATTATTTGTCGTGACCCTATTTCTGATCATGTGCCAGTCTCAACGGCAGACGATCCGGACTTCAAGGGTACGAAGACGAACTGCACGCAGTATGACGGACACGTGATTGAATCGACAGGTCTCATCAAGATGGACTTCTTAGGGCTGAAGACTCTCTCGGAGTTGAAAGAGGCTTGTGCTAACATCAAGCGCACACGTGGTATCGACGTGGATCTCGACACCATCCCCATCGATGATCCCAAGACCTATGAGCTCTATCAGCAAGGTCGCACGATCGGTACCTTCCAGTTTGAGTCGCAAGGCATGCAGAAATATCTGCGTGAACTGCATCCGACTGTGTTTGAAGACCTCATCGCCATGAATGCCCTCTATCGTCCTGGTCCTATGGACTATATTCCTTCTTTTATTGCGCGTAAGAACGGACGAGAGGAAATCAAATACGACATTCCCTGCATGGAGAAGTACCTGAAAGATACCTATGGAATCACGGTATATCAGGAGCAGGTGATGCTGCTGTCGCGCCAGCTGGCTGACTTTACCCGTGGTGAGAGTGACGCCCTGCGTAAGGCGATGGGTAAGAAGAAAAAGGATATCGTAGATGCCATGAAGCCAAAGTTCATCGAGGGTGGACAGAAGAATGGGCATGATCCGAAGATATTGGAGAAAATATGGGCTGACTGGGAGAAGTTTGCTTCCTACGCCTTCAACAAGTCGCATGCAGCATGCTATTCATGGGTAGCTTATCAGACGGCTTACCTCAAGGCCAACTATCCTGCTGAGTTCATGGCTGCCATCATGAGTCGCCGCAGGGATCAGATTACGGAGATTACAAAACTGATGGATGAATGTAAGGCGATGGGCATTGCCACCTTAGGCCCTGATGTGAACGAGTCGTATGAGAAGTTTGGTGTAAACCATCATGGAGAGATCCGCTTTGGAATGGGTGCCATCAAGGGTATGGGCGACTCTGCAGCACTGTCGATTATCGAGGAGCGTGAGAAGAACGGCCCCTATAAGAATATCTACGATTTTGCCCAGCGTGTCAACTTCTCAGCTGTCAATCGTAAGGCTTTTGAATCGCTGGCATTGAGTGGTGGCTTCGACAGCTTTGGCATCCGTCGTGAGGATTACTTTGCTACCAACAATAAAGGTGAGATGTTTATTGAGACACTTTGTCGCTATGGACAGCTCTATCAGCAGGAGATGGCAGAGATGAAGAACTCGCTGTTTGGGATGATGGGCGAGGAGGTGGAGATTGCACAGCCACAGCCTCCCAAGAACGATATCCGCTGGAGCGACATAGAGCGTCTGAATAAGGAGCGTGAGCTGGTGGGCATTTATCTCTCGGCTCATCCGCTCGATGAGTATAAGATCATCCTCGACAACCTTTGTAATGCGAAATGTGCCGATTTGGCAGATCTGACAAAGCTGAACGGGCGAGAGGATATCCTGTTGGGTGGCATCGTGACAGCTGTGCGTCAGAAGTTTACAAAGAGTGGTGAGCCCTGTGGCTTCGTTACTATTGAGGACTTTGAAGGTTCTGGCGAAATACCGTTGTTCGGACAGGACTGGGGGCGCTGGAACGGCATGTTTACAGAAGGAGCTTCAGTCTATGTCACAGCTAAGTTGCAGCCCCGTTTCATGCACAGCAACCAGATGGAGTTCAAGGTGCAGAACGTGGAGTATCTGCAGCGTGTGAAGGAGAAAGCCGTGGAGCGTATCACCATCTCGATGGTGACTGACATGCTCGATACCCAGGTAGTGGCCGATCTCAACGAGATTATTGGCAATAACCCTGGAAAGACGCAGCTCTTCTTCCAGTTGCGCGACTCGCGAGGTGCTAATCATGTGCTGTTGCGCAGTAAGAGTCATGGGGTTGATGTGCGTCATTCACTGATCGACTATATCGACAAGGTAGATGGTCTCGACTATCGTATTAATTAATGGCATATAATTTGCAGAAGTTATTATAAACTTAGTATTCACTTTTAAATAAAGAAAACAATGGAAGTAACAATCACAAATGAGAATTTTGCGAGTCTGAAGAGTGGCAATCTGCCACTGGTAGTGGATTTCTGGGCTACATGGTGTGGCCCCTGCCGTATGGTCTCTCCCATTATTTCAGAACTGGCTCAGACCTTCGATGGTAAGATCGTAGTGGGCAAGTGCGATGTAGAGGAGAACGACGATCTGGCTGCTGAGTTCGGCATCCGTAACATCCCCACTATCCTCTTCTTCAAGAATGGTGAAGTGGTTGACAAGATGGTTGGTGCACAGCCAAAGGCAAAGATTGAGGAGAAATTCCAAGCACTGCTGTAAGGATGGCAAGTTTTGACGAAGAAATCCGTCTCGACGAAGAGGAGAACAGACGGGAACTGGCTTATATTCGCACACAGCTGCCCTCAGATATCAAGAAGTTCTATAGCGACAAGGATATCCTCTATATGATGGATCTCATTGTTGACTATTATTATACAAGTGGTATCTTGGAGAGCGAGGAGGAGGAAGTGGATATCGACCTCGAGGAGATAGCTTCTTATGTGTGTAAGCGGGCTAAGGACGAGGGCTTCTGTGCCACGTTCAATCCTAAAGAAGTGTTTTTCATCGTACAGGCAGACCTGGATTTCCAGGAACAGAACGTATCATAGAAAAGAGGTGGGCACAGGCTCACCTCTTTCTATTTATAGCTTGACGGTTCGTGTGCCATCGGCATTTTCTGTGATGCTCACCCTCACAGCGTCCTCTGGCAGTAACTCCTCTATCAGTTCTGGCCACTCGATGAAACAGAGTGCCCCACTGTAGAAATAGTCCTCATATCCCATGTCATACACCTCTTCGAGTTTCTTGATGCGATAGAAGTCAAAGTGGTAGATGATACCCTTTTCAGCATGATACTCGTTGATGATCGCAAATGTAGGACTGGTGATGACATCATCCACTCCTAGTTCTTCGCAGATCGCCTTTACAAATGTGGTTTTCCCTGCGCCCATATTGCCATAGAAGGCAAAAACCTTGTGTTCGCCAATCTGGGCGATAAACTCGCGTGCAGCCTCATGAATACTGCCTAAATCATTGATTTTGATATCCATATCTCTTTTTCTTACCTTTTTACTTTTTTACTATTCATCGTTACAATCGGTATAATCATCTCCTCCATCGAGATACCACCATGCTGGAAGGTGTCACGATAGTAGGTCACGTAATAATTGTAGTTGTTCGGATAGGCGAAAAACGAGTCGCCTGTAGCGAAGACATAGCTTGTCGATAGGTTAGGGGCAGGCAACAGCGCTTTCTGGGGCTCTTTGATCACGAAGAGGCTCTTGTCGTCGTAAGCCAGATTCTTGCCTAACTTATAGCGTAGGTTAGTGTTCGTGTTTCTGTCGCCAACAATCTTCACAGGCTGCGTACAGCGGATGCTGCCATGATCAGTGGTCAGTATCACCTGACAGTCAGTCTGTGCCAATAGCTTGAAGAAGTCGGCTATCACGGAGTGGCGGAACCAGGAGAGGGTAATGCTGCGATAGGCACTCTCATTGTTGGCAAGCTCACGCACCATCTTCGACTCTGTACGGGCATGACTCAGCATGTCGATAAAATTGAACACGATCACGTTCAGGTCATTCTTCATGAGGGTATTGAACTGTTGCAGCAGCTTGTCGGCATCGCTGGAACTGTTCACCTTGTGATACGAGAATGTGTTTTTCCTGCGAAATCGTTCCAACTGAGTCCTTACAAGGGGCTCCTCGTTCAGGTTCTTGCCTTCCTCCTCGTCTTCATCCACCCAGAGGTCAGGAAACAACTTCTCGATCTCGTTGGGCATGAGTCCGCTGAAAATGGCGTTGCGTGCATATTGGGTGGCAGTAGGCAGTATGCTGCAATACACATCCTCGTCGATGTCGAAGTTCTCACAGAACTCCTTCTCGAGCATGCGCCACTGGTCATAGCGGAAGTTGTCGATCACCACGAGAAACACTTTCTGCCCCTCGTTGAGCAGTGGAAATACCTTGGTCTTGAAGATATCGGGGGAGAGGATAGGAGCGCCCTCGCGCCCACTTAGCCACGAAAGGTAATTTGCCTTGATAAACTTGGCAAAGCCATTGTTGGCATCTTCCTTCTGCATGTGCAGCATCTCTGTCATGGTGCTGTCAGCAGCAGTCAGTTCCAGTTCCCAATGCACGAGTCGGCGATACACGTCAGCCCAGTCTTTCCACGACTTACAGTCCAGAATCTGCATCGCAATTTGTTGAAAGTTCTGCTGATACTGGCTCTGGGTCACCTCTGTCACTATTTCCTTGCGATGAATGTTCTTCTTCAGTGTCAGCAGAATCTGGTTAGGATTCACGGGTTTGATAAGATAGTCGGCAATCTTCTGTCCGATGGCCTGTTCCATGATATTTTCCTCCTCACTCTTTGTCACCATGACAACAGGTAGCGAGGGCTGCAGCTCCTTGATGCGTCGCAGCGTCTCCAGTCCACTCAATCCTGGCATCTGTTCGTCGAGCAGCACCAGGTCGAAGTTCTTCTCCTTGCACAGGTCGATGGCATCGCTGCCGTTGGTAACAGTTATCACTCCGTAGCCTTTCTTCTCCAGAAACAGAAGGTGCGCCTTCAACAGCTCAATCTCATCATCTACCCAAAGTAACAATCCGTTCGTCATGCTTCACTTTTTTACTTTTTTTACCTTTTTACTTTTTTACTTTTTACCTTTACCAAAAGTCATCTTCAAATTCAAAATCCTGCACTTGCGGCTGAGGTCTCTCTGTGGGGAACAGGTCGTCTTGCTCCTCTGTGGTTTGCTCCTCAGGTGTCACCACATCCTCAGCGTCAATCCGTTCAACCTCTGCCGGCTCTATCAGCAGTTTCTTTTCACTGACCTTCATGGGTACGAAGGTGTCCTCATAGAACTGCAGGTAGTCGTCGTAGCTGAACCGTATGCCTATCAGGGCGAAGTTGCTCTCACTGATAATCATACTGCGACAGCCCTTCAGCTTGTCAGCCATCACCTTGTCGGCATAGAGCTGACGGGCATATTGCATCGCCTCATCGTAGCTCAGGAAGCCGCTGATATGCATACGATGCAGCCCCTCATCCTCGTCGATGGTGATATCGAAGCTGCGCACTAGAAAATTAGTGAAGTTATAGCGAGCCATCTCGAACAGCAGCTGGTTCTCGTTCACGGAGTCAGGTTCATAGGCTAAGATAAACATAAACCGTTCGTCGCGCGCAGCACTTAGGGTGTCAGCTTTCGTGGAGTCTGCCTGCATCGTGATGTCTCTTCTGGACCATATCTCGCCAATGTCGAACTTGCCGCCATAGAGGCGGCGCCCCCCCTGCACACCCTTGATAATCATACCTGCCAGTTCACTGACCTCACTCTCAGGGTATTGCTCCACCACCTGGCGCATGCGCTCAAGACAGCCGTCGCCGTCACCATCGTTCAGGCGAGTCATACCATCGATGAAAATGAACTTCGCACGGTTGGCACCCAATGGAAACCGCTCTTCCGAGAGTTTGGCGTTATGTTTCACGACCTCCAGCCTGTCTTGTTTAAAGGCCTCATAGGTAGCGGCATAGAGAGAGTCCTCGATGTGCTCACCAAAACGGGCATTCTCCTTAAAGTAAGGGTCGGAGAGCAGGATGGTCCATTCGCTGTCGGGGTAGTCGGCTTTCAGTCTGCTGAGACAGTTTGTGGCCTGCAGGGTGCGCCCTTGTCGTGAATAGAGCAGGAACAGGTGATATAGCGCCTCGTCCATCTGTGGGTAGTCCTGATACTCGTTGGTGAGTCTTACTAGCATCTTCTCGCTGAGTCTCAGATTGTCGAGCTTATTCTTGAAGATGATACCTGCATGGAAGAGGGCATCTTTCAGAATCTCGTGAGCAGCAGCTTTCTCTTCCGGTGTGAAAGGTATCTGTGCCAGATAGTAGATAGGATCATGCGGATCGAGCTGTTCGGGATTATCTGGGGTTCCTAGGCTATCTAGGGTTTCTAGGGTTCCTAGGCTATCTGGATCCTCTAGATTCTTTTTCTCCTCTAGGCTGACGACAGTCTGGTTGCTGCGCTGCCAGTTGTCCTTGTTCTCACGCTTGCCCCAGAGCCTCTGGAACGAAGCCTTACCCTGACTGACGGCTACAGGATTATAGAAATACCACTGTCCGTTGCCCTGTTGTGGTGCCTGTGGTGTCGGTAGTTGAGGCTGGTTGAATCCAGCCTGTGTGCCTTGTTGCTGTTCGGCTTCTTCCGCCAACAGGGCGTCACGCGCTTCCTTCTCCTGTTGCTTCAGGGCCTCAATCACACGGTTGATAGCTTTCATGCGGTCTGCCTCTGGCATCTCCGACAACAGCAACAGCGAGTCCTGCAGGTGGATGGCATCTGTATAGGGCACCAGTTCGTCGAGCACCTTCGAGCGCAGCGACAGCTGTTCATAGTCAGGACGCTCTCTGTCTAGCAGGCCGATGGCTTCGCCATAACAGCGCTGTGCATCGTTGTAACGCTCCTTGTCCCAGTAGAGATTACCTAATGTCAATAGCAGCACGCCCTTCTCAATGCCGTTTCTCACAGAGGCCTTATTGCCCTTCTCGTAAGCAGCGATGGCCTGCATAGTGTCGCGTTCTGTGAGATACACATTGCCGATGGCGTAATAAACCTGATCCAGATACTCCTTATTGTTGTCATTGCGCGCCATCCGTCTCAGCTTACTGATCTTCTGTCTGCTTCCCTGGGGCATCACTTCTGTCTGGGCGATGCGGGCATTAAACTCCAGTTGGTAGGGTGGGTGGTTTCTGATCACGTGCTGGAAAGCGTCGAATGCCTTGTCGCGATGACCAAGCTGGGTCTCTATCTGTCCCATCAGATGCCACTCTCTGGCTCTCTGCACGCGGCGCTTCTCATGGCTGATCACCTTCCGCAGATAGGGCACCGCCTTCTGGTAGTCGCCTTGAGAGATATAGTAGTTGGCGTAGGTATAGTCCCAGTCTTTCACTGCCCTGAAGTCCATCGAGTCACGACTCATGTTCCTGATCACGTCCTCCGCGTCGTACATCCATCCCAGCTCCGTGTAGCATTTGGCGAGCCAAGCTCTAGCCAGTCCGTTCTGCATGGGTTGGGTGTGGTATATCCTCGTCATGTAGGTAAAGGTGGCGGCAGCCTCCTCGAAGGCTCCCTCCTGAAACTGCGCCTTGCCCAGCAATAGCCATGCCCGCCAGAGAAAAGGGTTATATTCCCTTCTGCCCAGCCACTCACGATCCTTGGCAGTCTTCCTGCGATTGCTGTTCCACTCTGGTTTTGCCTTGATACTATGCTGACGGATGGCCTTTTCGCATTTCTCAATGGCACGTTCATACATAGCTTTTCCTAACTCCCGACTCTCACGCTTGCCCACAGAGTAGAGTGGCAGCATCTCTGTGAAGTTGTCCTGATGTCCCTTTTCCTTCTCTAAGTTTCCCTCAATGAAAGCTTGAGAACCATTGAAATAGGTGTTATAACGTGCATTGAATGCATGCCATCGACGTGAGCCGACGGTGTTTTTCTTGGTCGAGCAGCCAATAACAGCTGCAACGAAGAATACGATGAGTGCTATGTGCCATCTCCAGTGCATGTGCCTTCTTTCTCTTCAGCTTCCTTGCGCTTTTTCTCCTCTATCAGGCAGTGAATCTTGCAGTTGCCTTCCTGAGCAGCCGTACAGGTGGCGCAGTCGTGGGCTACGGCAATGGTGTCGTCACTCCTGTCGAAATGGGAGGCGATGGCGGCTATCAGTCCGATCACCGCAATCATGCCGATGCAGACGATTGTGAAACTCATATCTCACTTCTGATTGATTACTTCTATCTGAAATCCTGCTTTCTTCAGATCCTCCCAGAAATGGGGATAGGATTTTGTTACCACTTGCGGATTGTTAATGATCAGTCCTGGGTGGATACAAGCAAATGGCGCCATTGAGAGTGCCATGCGGTGATCCTCGTAGGTGTCGATGCCTTGTTCGAAGTCTGGTTCACAGCGCTCACCGTCCCAGATCAGCTCACTGTCGTTTCTGTCTTTCAACACAAAGCCCAGCTTCCGCATCTCCTTCTTCAGAGCTTCGATACGATCCGTCTCCTTGATCTTTAGGGTGGAGAGACCTGTAAAGTGGAAAGGGATGTCCTTGGCAGCACAGGTCACCACGAAGGTCTGTGCCAGATCGGGCGAGTTCACGAAGTCATATTCCAACTTTGACACGCAACGGCCGTTCTTTGCCACTGTCACTGTCTGGGGGATACCCACCTTCTTCGTCTCAAACTTATTCTTCACGCCCAGCAGGCTGAAGATATACCGTGTCACAGAGTCGCCCTGTTTCGAACCGTCCATCAGTCCTGAAAGCCTTAACTCAGCATCCTGATCCTGTGTCAGCGACATAATCTCATACCAGTAGCTGGCACCGCTCCAGTCGTTCTCGATGAAGTAGGGACGACTCTGATAAGGCGTTGGTTTTACTGTGATGGTATCCACTGTACTCCAGTCGGCATCAGCCCCAAACTCACGCATGGTCCACAGTGTCAGGTCGATGTAGGGTCTTGAGATGATGTTGCCAGTGAGCCTCAGGGTGAGTCCTTTCTTCAGACTCGGTCCGATCATCAACAGGGCAGAGATGTACTGTGAACTCACGTTGCCAGGTATCTCCAGCAGTCCGCCCTCCAGCTTCTTACCGTTGATGCGGAGTGGTGGAAAACCCTCTTCGCCCACATACGTGATGTCTGCACCCAATAACCGGAGGGCGTCCACGAGGATCCCTATCGGACGGTGCTTCATACGCTCCGTTCCTGTCAGCACATGCGTACCACCAGCCACACTCAGGTAGGCTGTCATAAACCGCATGGCAGTACCAGCGGCTTTGATGTTAATCTCTTCAGGCATCTCTTGGAGTGCCTTGATGATTACTTCTGTATCGTCGCAGTCACTGAGATTCTCAGGCAGCTGGGTGCCTCCGCTGAGCGCGTAGATAATCAGTGCTCTGTTAGAAATACTCTTAGAGGCTGGCAGCTCGACGGTGACGTCAAGCCGTTGTGGAGCTGTAAGTCTATATTGTTCCATTTGTACGATTCATGTTTTGCGAATGCAAAGTTACTTATAATAATCGGTATATACAAATAACAGCCTCCAAAATTATGATAATATATCTTAAAAGAAAAAAGTTGGTTAAAAATTTGGTTGTTTCGCAAAAAGTATGTACCTTTGCACCCGCATTCGACAAAAGTCAGTGCTAAGCATTATTTTTATGATCGGGATTTAGCGCAGTTGGTAGCGCACACGTCTGGGGGGCGCGAGGTCGCTGGTTCGAGTCCAGTAATCCCGACAAAAAGTAAAAGAGGCTGAGGATCGAAAGATTCTGAGCCTTAATTTATTAACTACTAATCTCTTTTAAATTATGAGTAGAATGTTTTTTCTCTTGTTGACTCTCATCGTCGTTATGTCTGCCAAGGGCCAAGATCGGCAACCCTTCAACCTGATGGTCTATGCCATTGGCGGCGGCAATCTGGATGATAATATCGAGGGGGAGCTCAAGGATCTTCTGCCCGATCCCGATGCCGGATCGACGGATGCGAACGTCTTCGTCCAGATGAAATACTCATCGCCTGAAGGTCTCAAACAGGAGACATCGAGGATGAAGAATAAGTACGAATATAATTATGTGCCTGGCGGCAGACCTGGCTTTGTGTATCGCTACGAACTTACCAATGACCAACTGCCCGATGCGCAGAAGAATATTAAAAATTTTCTCGACCTGACCGACAACGATCTGTGGGGCGGCAGCGAGGCAGAAATGTTCCAACCCGACAGCCTGGCCTCGTTCGTCAGATTCTGCAAGAAAGAGGCTCCCGCCGACAACTATATCCTCATACTGACGGGGCATGGCAGCGGATGGGCTGTCGGTGATCCCGACGACCTGTATCCAAACATCTGCATGAGCCATATCGGCGTGCTGCTCGATGACAATCTGCAGGACCGCGCCATGACCGCCCGGGAATTACGTCAGGGACTGGAGCGCGCAGGCATTCATCTGAAATTGCTCTACCTCGACTGCTGCATGCTGAACAACATCGAGTTCCTCTCGGAACTGACGGGTGTCACTGACTATGTGATGGCGTCAGGCCACTCCAACCGAGGCGGCAGTTACGAGCACCTGCTGACAGCGCTGGAGAACATTGCCCAGGGGAAGGGCTTCGAGAGCGAGATGAGTGCCTATCTCGACAGCGTGGCTGCACAGCACAACGACTATCTGCCTGAAGATAAGCTCACGAAGGTGCCGTTGAACAAGGATTTCGTGCTTACCGACATGAGGAAACTGCCCGCAGTATGGGATCCGATGCGCCGCTTTGTCAATTTCCTCTGCACGCATCTGACTAACAACTCAGCCGACTACGTAACGCCTAGTTCGAAGTGCTATCAGTATTTCAACGATGAGCCGATGTACGATCTGCTCGACTATTGCCGCCAGCTGGTGGAGGGTCCTTATAAAGACAGCCAGGAGCTGCGTGCCATCTATGCCGATCTGAAACGCGCCATACAGGCGGCTCAGGTACATCACGCCTATGCCTTAGACCATACCAGCCTGAAGGTTGACTACCCGCTGAGCTATAGCGTCACACTGGGTGCACTGGGTAAACTAACTGCCAATTACGAAGAGCAGCGTATTGACGACCTTTTGGGCTATCTGTGTTACGACAACGAGGGACAGCCCGTGCTCTGGCAGGCCAGCAGCAATAAGTATATCACTATCGAATGGGGAATGTCCAACCCGCAGTTGGTGTGGGCGAACTCCATCCTTCCTACTGAGTTCGAACGTCGTACTGGCTGGAGCCGCTGGCTGATGAAGAATCCCATGATGCCTATCCATAATCCACCTTATAATGACAAATACGATCGTTACAGGAAGTGAATTCCTTGTGTTATAAGGATTTTCCTCTAATAATGGATATAGATGTAGGCGTATGTAAAGAAGATGACAATGGTCAGTAGGACGACGATGATCGTGAAGGGGATGAGGGCAACAAGCAGTCGCCAGATGGTGCTCCAGTAGCTGTAGCCCGAAAATTGCTTGATGGGGATGATGGCCAGTAGTAGGAGCAGCGTACTGATCACCTCATCTGTCTTTGAACCGAGGGCCAACAGTAATGAGGGGACGATGCTGTAGATCAGAAGCATATTGGTGATGTAGATCATTGCCACGAAGCACTCCGAAAATCGTAAGTCTGGTATGGCAGGACTATGGCGGAACATCATGTAGAGGGGCACGGTGAAGAGTAGCAGACCAGTGAGCCACACCAGCGAGACATGTTTGTTGCACCACTCCCAGGTAATTAAATTTATCTCTTCAGTGTCAAACATGTTTAATACCTTTTTCTTCTTTTGCTGCCTTGCCCTTTCCTCGGCAGTGAGTGTCTTGTCGGTCTCTTCTTCTGCCTTCCCCTTTTTTGCCTCCGCCTGTTTTTGCTCAGTCTTAGCCTCTTTTATGGTCTTCTCATATTGCTCCTGCTGTAGCTGGAAGCGGTTCTCGCCCTGAAAGTTCATGCCCGTGTCTATCAGGAACGACAGGGTGAGGAGCAGAAAGAACATCTTGAAGGGAGGGAAATAGGCCATCTGCATACCTCTGAGGTAGTCGCGGATCATGTAGCCAGGACGCAGTATCAGGTCGCGGATGCTACGGAACATGCCCCGATTGCCCAAGCCCCACACATCAAGAAGCAACAGAAACGCATTCTTGAAGGAGTAGCGGCCTATCTTAGCCGACTGGCCGCATCGGGGACAGTAGTTGCCTGTATAGTGTGTGCCACAGGTAGCACACTCGTGTTGCTCTTCTGAGAGCGGAGCCACCTGGTGAGGCTGCTGCTCCCATTCCTTAAATCGCCTGTATCTGTCTTTTACATCTTTCATTCTGACTGCAAAGGTACAAAAAATAAGCCAAAATCGTATGCCTTTATGAATTTATTTACCGGTGAGCCAAAATAATCGCTTGAAAATATGTATAATTCACCAAAAATCATTACCTTTGCATCGTTCCTTAAAAACAGGCATCAGGCAACAAAATTTGCGGCATAACTATAGAGAAAATTTTTCTTAGTGCACGGGATAGTTTTTCATAGTATAACCGCAGAAATTACGATTAAGGAATAGGTTTTGAGAAATAGGAAAATACTTAACGATATGAAGAAGATATTATTTACCGTTATACTGACCCTTTGCAGCACAACGTTTCTAGTTGCCTGCTCGAACATCGACTCCCCTAATGCACCTGTCGGTGGAAAGGTAGCTGAGATTGTGGCGCGAGACACCTTGCTTGTTGGAACCACTGGTGACTACAGGCCGCTGTCGTTCTGTGAAGCCGATGGCACCTACTGGGGCTTCGGCATCGAGGTAGCAAGGGAGATTGCCAAAGGTCTGGGTGTCGAGACGAAGTTCGTTAAGACCTCGTGGCCTACGCTGACGGCTGATGTGTTGGCAGAGCCTCAGACCTTCGACCTGGCTATGGGAGGAATCACCATCACTGACACCAGAAAGGAGACGATGCTGATGAGCGAGGGCTATCTGGCTAACGGCAAGACCATCCTCTGTAGAGCGACGGATGCCGATCGTTTCCATACCTTAGCAGACCTTGACAAGGAGGATGTGCGAGTGATGGTGAATCCCGGTGGACTGAATGAGAAGTTTGCTAACGAGAAGCTGACACATGCCACCATCATCGTTCATCAGAAGAATGAGGAGATACCTTCACTGATAGCCGAGGGAGAGGCTGACGTGATGATCACGGAGATCACAGAGGCACCTTATTATGTGCAGACCGACAGCCGACTGGCTGCTCCGCTGTTGAACGAACCTTTTACGAAAGGGGAGATAGGGGTGCTAATGCGGCAAGGACAAGAAGATTTATTGCAGCAGGTGAACAAAACCATTCAGCGGATGAAGGCGGACGGCACGCTGCGCCTGCTGCATGAGAAATACGGATTGGTTTACGCCTATTAATCCATTGGATAGCGAACACCCCACTTCTGGCGGAAGTCGTCCATGAGCTGCATGATGTAGAGCGTCTCTTCCAACGGCATCTCCTTGGGTTCCAGTAGTCCGTCGATCAGGGCTTGTCTGCAGGCGATGAACT
>JAEEGG010004537.1_pt1 | contig 33571 bp, 24 predicted proteins | sample 9134161 | NCBI WGS metagenome assembly JAEEGG01 (sample SAMN16246543, study PRJNA631951) | gut metagenome | biome: gut microbiome; feature: rumen; material: CR-attached | host: Bos | place: Iran: Karaj | collected 2018-10 | reverse complement strand
GATTTTTATGTTAGTTATTCGTTAACGGATTACAAAAGTAGTGTTTTTCTTTGAAATTATCTTGCAAATTCCATACTTTTTAACTAATTTTGCTGTTTTCAACAGCGAAAATAGGCTGCACCTCGGAAAAACTCAAATTTTATTTGGTTTTTCGCTCGGTTTATACTATCTTTGCAAATTGTAATGGCTTTTGAGCAAGTTATAGGACAACGAGAGGTGCAACAACGCCTGATGCAGATGGTCAGTGAAGACCGTCTGCCACATGCCATGATGCTGACCGGACCGCAGGGTGCGGGGAAGCTGGCACTGGCCATCGGTTTTGCCAAAGTGCTGCTGTCGCAGGGCGGCGAGACGAGTATGTTTGGCGAACCCGTCGAGAGTCCGATGCTTCGCAAGCTGGAGCATCCCGACCTGCACTTCACCTACCCTACCATCAAGCTGCCCTCGATGAGCAGCGACCACAAGCCGGTGAGCGACGACTTTGCCCGCGAGTGGCACGAACTGGTGATGGCAGGTCCCTACTTCACCATGAACGAATGGCTGGAACAGATGGGCGGCGAAAACCAGCAGGCCATCATTACCGCCGGAGAGAGCGACGAACTGGTGCGCAAGCTGTCGCTGAAGTCGAGCCAGGGAGGCTATAAGGTCAGCGTCATCTGGCTACCCGAGCGCATGAATCAGGAATGTGCCAACAAAATCCTGAAGCTGTTGGAGGAGCCCCCTTCGCAGACCGTATTCATCATGGCCTGCGAGGAACCCGACAGGCTGTTGGAAACCATCCGCAGCCGCGTACAGCGCATTGACGTCCGCAAAATTGACACGGACGACATCCGGCAGGCACTCATCGAGAAGCGCGGACTGACCGAGGACGTCGCCCAGCGCGTGAGCCGAATGGCAAACGGCAGTTGGCTGAAGGCACTGGAAATGCTGAGTGCGGACTCGGAGAACGAGCTGTTTCTGGATATGTTCCAGACGCTGATGCGGCTGTCGTACCAGCGTAAGGTGAAGGACCTGAAGACGTGGTCGGAGCGCATGGCATCGCTGGGGCGTGAGAAGCAGAAGCGGTTCCTGGATTATTTCCTGCGGCTCGTGCGCGAGAACTTCATGTATAACTTCAAGCAGGAAGACCTTTGCTACATGACGCAACGCGAGGAGGATTTCGCCAAGAATTTCGCGAGATTCATCAACGAAGCCAACGTGCTGCCCATCTACGACCTTATCAACAAGGCCATCCGCGACATCGGACAAAATGCCAATGCGAAGATCGTGTTTTACGACATGGCACTGCAAATGATAGTGCTTCTGATTCAGAAGTGACGGAATTACGGAATAACGACATAAAAGAAATTAAGATAAAAAATGGAAAAAGAACTCGAGATAAAGACCGGCTGCGACCGAGGGCTATGTAAACATGCCATCGGACGACAGGACCGTCAGTTGAATACCTACGACTGGTTGGCCGACGTGCCAGGGAATGCCGACACAACGGATTTGGTGGAGGTACAGTTCAAGCATACACGCAAGGGCTATTACCACAATGTGAACAATCTGCCGCTGAAGAAGGGTGACATCGTTGCCGTAGAGGCGAACCCGGGTCACGACATCGGTGTGGTGACGCTGACAGGACGACTGGTGCACATGCAGTTGAAGAAGGCGAACCTGAAGAGTGCCGACGACATTCGCCGCATCTATCGCATAGCGCGACAGACCGACATCGATAAATTCAAGGAGTCGAAGCGTCTGGAGCATGCGACGATGATTGAGAGCCGTCAGATTGCCAAGAATCTGGGCCTGAAGATGAAGATTGGCGACGTGGAGTATCAGGGCGACGGTCAGAAGGCTATCTTCTATTATATTGCCGACGAGCGTGTGGACTTCCGCCAGCTCATCAAGGACTTGGCAGCAGCATTCCATATCCGCGTGGAGATGAAGCAGATTGGTGCACGTCAGGAGGCCGGACTCATCGGCGGTACGGGTCCCTGTGGACGTGAGCTCTGCTGTGCCACGTGGATGAAGAACTTCTCGAGCGTCGGAACGTCGGCCGCACGTTTCCAAGACATCTCGCTGAATCCGCAAAAACTGGCAGGTATGTGTGCCAAGTTGAAGTGCTGTCTGAACTACGAGGTGGACGACTACGTGGAGGCAAGTCGCAAGTTGCCGTCGAAAGAGACCATCCTGCAGACGCTGGACGCTGACTACTATTATTTCAAGGCCGACATCCTGGCAGGGCTTATCACCTACTCTACCGACAAGAACATTGCCGCCAATCTGGAGACGATTACTGCCGAACGTGCCAAACAGATCATTGAGATGAACCGTCAGGGCGAGAAGCCGGAATCGCTGTTGGAGGACGGCAAGAAGAAAGCCCCGCAAGGTCCTATCGACTTGGCAACTCAGGAGAACATTGCCCGTTTCGACCGTGCCAAGAAAAAGAAGAAAAAGAAGAAGAAAAAGCCCCAGCAGCCCCAAGATGCTCAACAATAAGCATACCTTATTATATATTAGTAGCCTCGCGCTGCTTATCATGCTTATGACAGCCTGTGACAAACGGACCGTCTATCATCACTACGAACATACCCCACTGTCGGGATGGGAGCGCAACGACACGCTCTCGTTTGTCGTCGGCCCTGTCGGTGAGTCGGGATCATACGTAGAGGATCTGGGACTGCGTATCAGCAATGAATATCCGTTTATGGCTCTGAACCTGATTGTCGACCAAGAGGTTTGTTCCACGCACGAAAAGCGTCGTGACACGCTTGTTTGCGACCTCATCAATGAGCAAGGAGTCCTTACAGGGCAAGGTGTGAGCCAATATCAGTATTCGTTTCATATAACCACGATGGAACTGCAAAGTGGCGACAAGCTTTATGTATCCGTGCGCCACGACATGAAACGCGAGATACTACCGGGCATAGCGGATGTCGGACTGAAGTTAAGCAGGAAATAAGTTTCTTAACTCCTCAACAGATTGCGGCTGGCATCGAGGCGCAGGAAGATAAACAGCAGGAAGGTGAATCCCCACAACGAGGAACCGCCATAGCTGAAGAACGGCAGCGGGATGCCGATGACGGGCGTCAGTCCGAGCACCATGCCGACGTTGATAAACACGTGGAACAGGAAGATGGACAGTACGCAATAGCCGTAGATGCGTCCGAAGGAATGGGGCTGACGTTCGGACAAATAAATCAGGCGTAGTATCAGTGCCAGGAACAACACCAACACACCGGCAGACCCCAGGAATCCTTCCTCTTCGCCAACGGTGCAGAAGATGAAGTCGGTATCCTGTTCGGGGACGAACTTCAATTTGGTCTGTGTTCCATTGAGGAATCCCTTGCCCTCGAGTCCTCCGGAGCCGATAGCAATTTCCGACTGGTGGACGTTATATCCCGCACCACGCAGGTCTTCATCTAATCCCAGCAGCACGTTGATACGTGAGCGCTGGTGAGGCTCCATCACATTCTGCATGATGAAGTCGGCACCGTAGAAGAATCCCAGAGACCCTAAGGCGAACAATGCTATAAAGAAATAGGAACGTATGCGCGTGCCTAAGCCTTCCCACAGTAAATATACTACGAGCAGAGCCGTCAGTCCCAGTTGAATATAGGTGATGTCGAAGGACAGTTTCAGGAATATGAGTGACACGAGCGTTGCACCAATGCAGTAGAGCAGCAACTTCCATGCCAGGCGACGGTTGCAATAGACCCATACCATGCCGATGGAGAAAAGCTGTATCAGCAAGATGACCGAGAACTTGCCAACGCTGGTGGGTGTCTCGCCGAAGTGGACGTCAGCAAAGCGGATGCCTACTACGAAATAGATGACCATAGCCACTCCCGTAAACAGGATGGAGCCCGGCATTCCCTCACGGTAGAACATGAGGAAGAAGGCGAGATAGACCAATGCGGAACCCGTCTCACGCTGCAACACGATACATATCATCGGCATCAGGATGAGCAGCAACGTCATTCCGAAATGTTTCCAGATGTGGATGCTATAACCGTAAGCCGACATGAATTTCGCCAGTGCCAGTGCTGTGGCGAATTTGGCAAACTCGGCAGGTTGCAGTCGCAGCGGACCCAGTACGAGCCACGAGCGCGACCCCTTGATACTATGTGGATTGAATATCGTGGCAAAAAGCAGTAAGAGCAGTGCGACATAAATGATGTAGGCAAAGGTGTCGTAGAATCTGTCGTCAAGCATGACGATAACGAATCCCAGCGCAATGCTTGTCCCGATCCAGACAATCTGCATACCCGAACGTGTGTCGAGGCTGAAGATGTCCGTCTCGCCATACGAATAACTGGCTCCGCAGACACTGATCCATCCGAAGGTCAGCAAGGCGATATAAATAGCTATCGTCCACCAGTCGATGCTGCGCAATACACTCTGTTGCTTCTTACCTGCTTGTTGTACCATACGATATATGTCTGTGTTGGAATTCACTGGCTCGCTTCTGTGAGGCTTCCGACAGTTTTCCGTGAATATACTGTTCCATGATGAGTCCGCCGAGAGGGACACCATACGTGGCACCCCATCCACCGTTCTCCACATAAACGGCAACGGCAATCTTCGGATTGTCCATCGGGGCAAACCCCATGAACACCGAGTGGTCGTGACCGCGGTTTTGGGCGGTACCAGTCTTGCCACACGCCTGGAAATCATAACGGGACAGTTCGTGACACGTTCCGCCCGTAGCCGAAGCCCTCATACCTTGCACCACGTAGTCGTAAGACTCACGAGTGGCCTTGGTGCGGCGGTGCTGGGTGTAGAGGGTATCGAGTTTCTCACCTTGCACGTGCTTGACGACGTGGGGGGTGATGAACCATCCGCGATTGGCAATCGTGGCACCCAGATTGGCAATCTGCAAAGGAGTAGCGGTGACCTCACCCTGTCCGATGGCGATGGAAATGACGGTCAGTCCGTTCCACGACTTCTTGTAACGGTTGTCATAGTAGTCGCCGTTGGGAATCATGCCGCGTTTCTCGCCTGGTAAATCAATACCCAACGGATAGCCAAAGCCCATCGACACCATATAGTCGCGCCACACGTTCATGGCATCGTGAACGTTGCCGTATTTGCTGATGTTCTGGTTTATCATGTAGTAGAGTCCCCAGCAGAAATAACCGTTGCATGACGTTGACAACGCAGGCACCAGGGGCAAGGGAGAGGCATGACCGTGACAACCCACGTGCAGACCTTTGAAATTGAAGCCGTGACCGCAAGGATAGGCGGTATGTGTAGGATGCAGAATTCCCTCAGACATGAAGGTCAGTCCCTGGGTGGTCTTAAACGTTGAACCCGGGGGATACATACCCATGATACTACGGTTCAAGAGGGGTTTCCATACGTTGCGCTGCAGTTCCTGATGACTCTTCGAACGCTGGCGTCCCACCATCATTCGCGGGTCGTACGACGGTGATGACACCATGCAGAGCACTTCACCCGTCGAGGGTTCTATGGCAACGATAGAGCCGATTTTTCCTTCCATCAGTCGTTCGCCTAATGCTTGCAAGTCGGCGTCAAGACTTAGTGTCAGGTTCTTTCCTGCCACAGGACGACGGTCGAACTTTCCGTTCTGATAGCGTCCTTGTATGCGACCATGTGCATCGCGCAACAGGATCTGAATACCCTTTTCTCCTCGCAGTTGTTTCTCATAACTGCGCTCAATGCCCAGTTTACCAATGTAGTCGCCAGCCTGATAGTATTCGTCCTCCTCGATATCGGCAGGAGACACTTCTGCCACATCACCTAGGACATGGGCAGCAAAGGGGTATTGATATTGTCGGATGGTACGACGCTGAACGTAGAAACCGGGGAAGCGGAACATCTTCTCCTGGAAGACGGAGAAGTCCTTGTCCGACAACTGACTCATGAATATCTGCTGTGTGAAACGCGAATAGCCGGGGTTCTTGTTGCGGTCCTTAATGGTTTCCATCCTACGGTCAAACTCCTCGCGACTGATGTTCAGCGCCTCACAGAAGTCGAGCGTATCGAGATGGTCTTTGGCTTCATTCATCACCACCATGATGTCGTAGGCTGGCTGATTGTACACCAGCAACTTGCCATTACGGTCGGTGATGACACCACGCGAGGGGTATTCAATCTTTTTCAGAAATGCGTTCGAGTCGGCACTCTTCTTGTAGTCGTCGCTGGATATCTGCAACTGAAACAGCCGGATGATATATACCACCACAATGAGTATGGCCACTCCGCCAATGACATAGTGCCTGTATTCTGCCCCGTAATCCTTCATTTACTGCTTGCTTTTGAAAATTTCAAAGGTGTAAATGAACAGCACCGTTATCACCGTGCTGCCAACGATGCACATAACCCATTGCAGCCAGTTGAAGAAGTTGAAGAACTCAAGCGAATAAAACAGTATACAAAAGAGCAATACCAGCGTAATCATGTATACAGAATACTTGCTAGGCCCGAGTGTTGTTAATGATGGTTTCAAATTTTCAGCCGAATCGCGCGGGAGGAACAATTGGACATAATACGGCTGTATGGCAGCAATGAATGTTAGCGATGCAGCCGCTACTCCTGGTGTGTTTGCAAAGATGTCGATAAATAGTCCGAGGAAGAAACTCCACAGCAGAATGGCCCATTTGGGTTGGTTCTGCTCGAAGCCAAGCACGAAATAGATGTAGAGCAGCGGTGTGGCATAGTGGAATAGATGGATACGTCCCAACACAATAGCCTGTGCCAGTACGAAAAGGACAAATACCAATCCACGTTTCAATAAATCTGCCGTCATAAATTTCTTACCTCTTACATCTTACATCACTCCGAAACGTTCAGCTTCAGCGAGTCTCTTGCGGCCTGCATCAGTCGCATCCGTTCAGCAATCGTCTTATCACTGATGACCACTACATCACGTAGATTGCCGAAATCCGTCGACAACCGTACTTGCAGACGATACGATAGTCCGTCGCGTGAGTTGTATACCTGCTTTATTTGACCTACGAGTATCCCTGGTGGGAAAATGGTCGAGAAACCATTCGTCTCAACCCAGTCACCCTTGTTGAATCGGGCGTGACGGGGGATATCCTCCACATAAGCAATTCCTGCATCCCTACCGTCCCATCGCAAAACGCCAAAATAGCCTCTGTTACGGATAGCACAGCTGATGCGCGACGATTTCATGTTCAACACAGGAATAACAATGCTGTAATGGGCATTGGTTAAGTAAACCACACCGACGACACCCTTTCCGCAGGCTACACCCATACCGACTTCGACACCGTCCTTCTCACCTTTATCGATGGTTATCAGGTTGTTTGCCAGATGCAGTTCGTTGGTCACTACCTTGGCGGGTATCAGTTTGTATTGCTGCAGTTTCTCCAGTTCCTGCTGTTCTTTGACGTCCGTCTCGGTGGTCGCCTCCGCATAGAGACGACGCAACTGAGTGACCTGACGCTCCAGATAGAAATTGCGAAGCGTCAAGTCCTCATTAACTTTGGTCATCGAGAAGAACGATTCCATCCACGATGTCCATTCGTACACCTTACCCGTAACCCAATTGGCAGACGTAAACCATACGCTGTTCTGATAGTTGTTATACTGAAACAGCAGTACGGCACACAACGCCTCGAGCAGTACGAACAGAAACCAGTGGAAATGGTTTCTCAGAAACTCCAGCAGGTTTCTCATTTACGGTCAAAGAGCTTTAACCATTAACCGTAATTATCTCATCAAGAACGAGAAACGATCAACATTCTTCAGTGCAATGCCGGCACCCTTTGCCACTGAGTGCAATGGGTCTTCAGCAATGTGGAACGGAATATTGATCTTGTTCTCCAGACGACGGTCCAGACCACGAAGCAGTGCACCACCACCTGCCAACCAGATACCATTCTTCACGATATCAGCATACAATTCGGGAGGTGTATTCTCCAAAGCGGAGAGCACGGCATTCTCTATCTTCGCAACGGTCTTGTCCAGACAGTGGGCAATCTCTTGATAGCATACGGGAACCTCCATAGGCAGGGCCGTGATACGGTTAGGACCATGAACAACATAGTCCTCGGGAGCCTCATCGCCCAGATCGGTCAGTGCCGAACCTACGGCAATCTTGATACGCTCAGCCATACGCTCCGATACCTTCACGTTGTGCTGACGCGACATATATTCCTGAATATCAGCGGTCAAATCGTCACCAGCGGTACGAATAGAGTTGTTCGATACGATACCACCCAGTGAAATAACGGCAATCTCAGTAGAACCGCCACCGATATCAACAATCATGTTACCTTCGGGGGCCTCTACGTCGATACCAATACCGATAGCAGCAGCCATCGGCTCAAAAATCAGATATACGTCACGACCATCTGCATGTTCTGCAGAGTCGCGTACGGCACGTAATTCAACCTCAGTAGAACCTGAGGGGACACCAATCACCATACGCAGTGAGGGCGAAAACAGACGGTGACCCGTGTGTACCATCTTAATCAGTCCGCGCATCATCTGCTCACAGGCAGAGAAATCGGCAATTACACCGTCTCTCAACGGACGTACGGTACGTATATTGTCATGTGTCTTCTCATACATCATCTTAGCCTTCTCACCCACAGCAATCATCTTGTCGGTGTGGCGGTCCAGCGCAACTACTGACGGCTCGTCAACCACAATCTTATCATCACTGATAATGATGGTGTTAGCCGTTCCCAGGTCCATTGCTATCTCCTGAACAAAACTAAAAAATCCCATAAAAACTTAACTTCTTTAACTTCTCTAACTTCTTTTCTTCTTTATTTCTCGAACCAAGCGTGAATGGCTGTGTCGTAGTGCGAGCTGACGCCAAAGGCACATGTAGCAAGCATACGACGCTGAGCCTTCGTGGTCTCGGCACCCTGCTTATTGAGAATGTCTAATAATACAGAGTACTCAGCCTTAGACGGAACTATCACCACGTCATTGAAATTTTTTGCTGCTGCACGAATCAGCGAGATGCCGCCAATGTCAATCTTCTCGATGATATCCTCTTCGCTGGCACCGCTTGCAACGGTCTGTTCAAAGGGATACAGGTCGACCACAACGAGGTCAATCTCGGGAATCTCGTACTGAGCCATCTGCTGACGGTCGCTCTCCAGCTCACGTCTGCCCAGAATACCTCCGAACACCTTCGGATGCAATGTCTTCACACGGCCACCGAGGATAGAGGGATACGTCGTCACGTTCTCCACCTTCTCACACTGGTAGCCCAGCGATTCAATAAACGTCTGAGTACCGCCTGTCGACAGGAACTTCACGCCCTCGTCGTTCAGTTTCTTCAGCAACTCTTCAAGCCCATCCTTATGAAACACGGAGATGAGCGCAGTCTTAATTTTCTTGTTGTCTGCCATAAAAATAATATAACGCGTTATTAATTATTATCCTTTGAGCCTGCAAAATTACAAAAAAGTTTGCACTCTTAGCAAAGATTTTACGAAAAAAAACGGTTTAAAATAAAAAATATAATGTATGTCAAGCGAGAATTCGTTTTTTCTTTGTACCTTTGCCGACGAAATGTCAACCAATTACATTTTTTTGCATGAAAAGAATTATTGTTTCCGCTGCTATTGCAGCCCTCGTGACAGTCAGCGCTTTCGCTGGCGGACTGATGACCAACACAAATTACCACATTGCCTTCGACCGCATGTTTGCACGTGGTGCTACGACAGAAATTGACGCCGTATTCTCCAATCCTGCAGGTCTTGCCTGGGGACACGAGGGATGGCAACTATCGCTCAACTTCCAAAAGCCCTGGCAGAACCGTGACGTTGAAATCAACATCAACAATTTCCTTGCCAACCCCGCAGTAGGAAATCCTGGCGAGACATTCCACAAAAAGTATAATGGTGAGGCGTCAGCCCCCATCGTACCGGCCCTGTTTGCTTCTTACAAGAAAGACCGCTGGGCTGTTTCAGCCATGATAGGTATTGTGGGTAGCGGTGGCTTCGTTGAATATGATGAAGGTGTACCCATGTTCAACGTTCCTATTACGGCAAAGATATATTCAACGCTCTTCCAAACTATCGCCGCCACTCCTTATGCAGCTCAGGCAGATGCTCTCGCTCGTGATTTCATCCTTGACTCTTCCATGAAGGGCAAGCAGTATATCTATGGCGGTCAGGTCAACTTTACCTATAGGATTATTGATTGCCTGTCAGCTGCCGTTGGTTTCCGCACCAACTATTATGACGGATACTACAAGGGACATGTGACAGCCGTGCCGGGTCAGAATATTGCCGCGATGGTTGGCAACAATCCTCTGATGGACCTTCAATTGGACTGCGTACAGCGCGGATGGGGCTTTACTCCTATCATCAGCGCCGACTTCCATATGAATAAATGGACCGTTGCCATGCGTTATGAGTTCCGTACAAAGATTAACACAGAAAACGACACCCGTACGCTGACCGTCGGTACAACGGGCACCAACGGATATAGTGTTACTGATGTCAAAGCTATGGCTGAACAATATGGTAATGCTGCCGTTATAACAGCCCTTTCAGCCCCTGATAAACTAGGCGATATGGCAGGGAAGGTGGCAGACTATCTGCCTAACGAACATACCCGCTACGATATGCCTTCACTTTTCGTGGCTGCCGTAGGGTACGAGTTCACCCCTAGCCTACGTGCCGCCACCGAGTTCCATTTCTTCGACGACAAAAACGCCAAGATGGGTGGCCAGCGTCAGGAGAAGCTCTCTCATGGCACATACGAGGTACTTGCCGGAGTGGAATGGGATATCAACAAGAAGTTTACCGTCAGCTGTGGCGGACAGCGTACTGACTACGGACTTACCGATGACTACCAACAGAACACTTCCTTCGCCTGCGACAGCTGGTCTCTGGGGCTTGGCGGAGCATGGAACATCAACGAGAAGATTCGCCTCAATGCAAGCTATTTCTGCTCGCTCTACAGCGATTACAATAAGACGCTTAACAATGCCTACAGCACGCCATATACGGTAGACAAGACCTATTCACGCACCAACCACGTTATTGGTGTCGGCGTCGACTACAAATTCTAACACAACAAAAGATATCAAAATAAAAAGAGTGGGCAAACCAAATTGGTCTGCCCACCTTTTTTATATATTCTAACTTCGTTTACTTGAACAAGCTCTGAGCCATCTGGTAGAGGCAACGGCGCCAGGTAAGGAATTCGTGAGCTGTACCCTCGGAGATAAGACCCTCTGCATTGTAGCCTGCAGCCTTGAGGTCAGCAACGCTCTTGTTGATGCCTGCGGGATTCTCCTTGTCACCACAGCCCTCGAAGATATACTTCACGACTTTCGGATCCTTGATCTCATCGGGAGCATACTGACCACCAGAGAGCAAGCCCCAGTAACCGAAGACCTCAGGACGACGCAGAGTGATGAGCTTCGTCTCCATACCACCCATCGAAAGACCTGCCAAGGCACGGTTCCACTTGCCTTCCTTCGTCAAGAATTGCTTTTCGATGACAGGGATGAGCTCGTCAATAAGCAGCGTCTCGAACTCCTTAGCGGTGAACTGACCAATGGTACCGAACTTGAAATCGTTGGTAAGACCATAGGCCATAACAACGATGAAGGGCTTGATCTTGCCGTCAGCAATCAGGTTATCCATGATGATGCCGGCCTTACCCTGTACGGGCCAACTGGTCTCATTCTCACCCCAACCATGCTGGAGGTACAGAACGGGATAACGCTCCTGCTTTCCCTTCACGAGCTTACCATAGCCATAAGGCAGATAGACATTGGCAGTCTGCATCTTACCAGTACTCTCAGACCAGAAGTTCACCTGCTGGATGTTGCCATGAGGAATGTCCTTGCGCCAAGCGTAGAAATCCTGATCGGGAGCGGGAATCTCGATACCGCTCTCCCAACGGCAAGAACCGAAATAGTTATGTGTACCAGGATCGTTGAACGTGCCGCCATCGATAGTCAGGTGATAGTAGTGGAAACCAGGATCCATCGGACCTTCGGTAGTTCCTACCCACACACCATCCTTATCCTTACGCAGTACCGTACCGCCACGACCACCAAGACCGAGGCTAACAATGACCGACTTAGCATCGGGAGCCTCCACACGGAAGCGGGCGTAACCCTCGCTATTAACCTGCGGCCATTCCTGTCCGGGCTGGTTCATAGGATTGGGAACGAAGTCCTCCTTGGGAACAGCATTATCGAGAGCAGGATTAAAGTTCTTGATGGCATAGTAAGCCTGCTTGGGCTTGTAGTTCTCGTCGAAAGGCAGTGGGTGGTTGTTCACGCCGAGCCATGAGTCGCGGTCACCAAGGTTCCAGAAGGTCACACAATCGATGACATCCTTATGCTTGCGGAAGATCTTGAAGATGCGAGCATATTGGTCGGTGAGCAGCGTGTTCATATAACCAGCCACAGGTTTGTTCTCACCACGTGAGAAGCGCAACTGACCACCCATCTCGGTGTTCATACGGATGTCGAGCTCGGTGACGTGGATGTGCTTCACCAGTTCCTTATATTTCGTGATGGCAGCGTCGATGTCCTCCTCAGAGGGGCCATAGACATTGTAGTGGCCCTGCATACCGATTCCGTCGATGGGCACACCGGCATCCTTCATCTTCTTCACCATATTATATATACGGTCGCGCTTGCCTGGGTCGCACTCGTTGTAGTCGTTATAGAACAACAGTGCATTGGGATCGGCCTCACGGGCAAACTCGAAAGCCTTGGCAATGAATTCGTCGCCACAGAGCTGGTAGTGACGGCTGTCACGATAGGGACTGGGGGCCTGACCACGACGTCCGAAGCCGCCAAAGCCACCAAAACCGCCACCATCGGAGATGGCTTCGTTCACAACGTCCCAGCAATAGACTACATCCTTGTAACGATTGACAACGGTGTGGATGTGGTCGCGCAGACGCTCATAGAATACCTCTTTCTTGACGGGCTTACCCTTCTTGTCGGTAAACATCCAGTCGGCAAACTGTGAGTGCCAGCAGAGGCAGTGACCGCGCAGTTTGATGCCGTTTTGACGGCAGAAATTGGCAATCTTGTCGGCTTTCTCCCAGTTCCACTCACCTTCCTTGGGATGTAGTTCACCAGGCTTCATGTCGTTCTCAGCAGTGATGCTATTGAACTCAGCCTTCACCAGATTAATCTGGTCGTCATTGCTCACATTACGCTGGTTGAGGGCTACACCAATCATGAAATAGTCCTTGTAAGCGTCTTTCAGTTTCACCGTTGGATTTGGGTCTTGGGGTGCTCCCCACTGTGCCCAAAGGCTCGTGGCGGTCATAGCCAGCACGAGGGTAAGGGCGGTTTTTAATGTTTGTCTCATTGTGTTGATTTTTAGGAATTATAAATAATGATTATTTGATTTCGATAGTAAGTTTCTTGAGGTCCTTGTCTGCCGAACTGCTGCCAACAAGAATCTCATACTTGCCAGGTTTCACACGCATAGTGTTGGTCTCGGGATCCCAGAATTCAAAGCTCTTGCGGTCGAGTGTCAACTTGGTGTTAACTGTCTGTCCTGCCTTCACGTCAACACGTTCGAAAGCACGGAGCGACTTCAGCGGACCATCAGGATCCTGCTGGTTACGGACATAGAGTTGCAGAACCTCTGTGCCGTTCTTCGCACCTGTATTCTTGACGGGAACGGTGATGGCGACCAAATCGCCATCCACATGACTGGTGGCTGCGCCTACCTCGAACGTGGTGTATGACAGTCCGTAGCCGAATGGGAACAGAGCATCAGTAAAGTAGCGATACGTGCGACCCTTCATCGAGTAGTCCTCATAGTCAGGCAGCTGGTTGCTGTTCTTGTAGAAAGTGACAGGAAGCTTTCCTGAAGGATTATAGTCTCCGAAGAGCACATCAGCAACAGCAGTGCCGCCCTCCTGACCAGGATACCATGCCTGAACGATGGCATCGCATGTCTCAGTCTCAGGCTGCAGGGCTATGCAAGAGCCAGAGCAGTTGACGAAGATAATCTGCTTGCCGGCAGCCTTCAGCGCCTTCAGGAATTCGCGCTGCACCTTTGGCAGTTCGATATTGGTGCGGTCGCCCCCCTTGAAGCCTTCGATATCAACAGGCATCTCCTCGCCTTCGAGGGCTGGTGAGATACCACCTACGAAGATGACCTTGTCAATACCCTTCAGCTGGTCGATGGTCTCCTGGTAGTCGATAGGATGTTCCTTGGCGATGTTGATGGCAAGGTTGGCATTATAGGTCTGAACATGAGAGAAGCGCACCTCAATGTTATAGCTCTTGCCCTTCTCAGCCTGAATAGCAACGCGGTTAGGCGTAGTGCGCCAAATGCGATGTCTGAACTTACGCTCACCATCGATGTAGAGCTCAAACTGTCCGCAGCCATCCACATTCACCACATATTCACCAGCCTCACTTGGAGTAAATACAGTCTCATATTTCGCAGAGAAGTCCTCTAACTGTACGCCAGGGGCGAAGTTGTGCATACCAAAGGTGGTGACAGCCAGCGGCGTAGTATAATACTGCGTGGTCACAGGCTTACCCTCCATTTTACGATTGTTCCAGAAAGTACCCTTCAGACCCTTCTTGCCTTCGATACTGCACTGCGAAGCCATGAGACACTCCATCACCTTGTCATAGGTAAGGTCGCAGCCGGGGATAAAGGTTAACTTCTTCTGTTTTGCCTTTATACCATCAAGTATTGTGACAGTATGATTCGGCTGACCGTTATAGTTGCCCCACATCATAGGCGTATTGTCAGCATTAGGTCCGATAACGGCAATCTTTTCCTTGCCTTTCTGCAAAGGAAGAATATTGTTGTTATTCTGAAGCAGCACAATGCTCTGGCGCGCCATGTCGAGCGAGATATTGGCAGAAGCCTTTGTTGACATTGCAGAATAAGGTATCTTAGACCATTCCACCAATGAGGGATCGTCCATCTCGCCTAGATCGAAACGGCCCTCGAGCAGTCGGATAACATGCTTGTCAACCTCAGCCTCAGTAATAAAACCACGTTGTACCGCCTCAGGAATGCTCTTGTAGGCATAACCATAGCCACACTCCACGTCAGTACCGGCAATAGTAGCCTTTGCAGACGCATGAACAGGGTCTGACGAAGACTTGTGAGACTCATAGAAATCACTGACAGCACCACAGTCACTCACTACCAAATACTGGAAGCCCCACTCATCGCGAAGGATTGTTTGTAATAGGCGCTGACTGCCACAGCAGGGGTCATCGTCCAGACGTTGGTAGGCACACATCACCTCACGCACCTTAGCATCCTGCACCAGCGTCTTGAAGGCAGGCATATAAGTTTCCCACATATCACGCGGCGACACATTCGTCAAGTTAGCCGAGTGACGGGTATATTCCGGCCCGCTATGAACGGCATAATGCTTGGCACAAGCCCATAATTTACGATATTTGGCTGTCTCAGGACCCTGCAGGCCTTTTACGACCTGCACACCCATCACACTCGTCAAATAGGGATCCTCGCCATAAGTCTCCTGTCCCCTGCCCCATCGCGGGTCGCGGAAGATATTTACGTTGGGCGTCCAAACCGACAGACTATGGAACTTCTCGTCCTCACCAGAACCGCGCTGCATACGCTCATTGTACTGAGCACGAAACTCCGTCGAGGCCACGTCGAAACACTTGTAGAGCAGACCGGGATTAAACGACGCTGCCATCGCCACTGGTTCAGGGAACACCGTCACATTACCCTGATTAGCAGCGCCATGCAGAGCCTCACTCCACCAAAAGAACTTCTTGATACCCAGACGCGGAATGGCCGGACTCTCATCCAACATCAACATAGCCTTCTCCTCCAGCGTCAGTCGCGAGCACAGGTCCTTGGCACGTTCTTTGGCACTCAGATTGGGATTCTGGTAAGGTAGTGTCTGTGCCGACACATGCAGGCCGACACAGCACACTACGAACATTGATAATAAGTTGCGTTTCATATCGTTATAGCATTATGTTTCTATGCAAAGCACAAATCCTCCGCGTGGCGCAAGGTCGAGGCTTGAAGGCAGCGAGAACATCGGAACTATAATCCACGGATTCTTCTTATCGCCGCTATCGCCAAATAGCGTCATCTCGCTGATATCACCCTTAATAAAATCCAGCGAGAACTTCAACGTCCGCTGTTCATCGCTCCCATTGATGCCAGCCACATACCATGTCGTACCACTCCTGCGGGCCATCACCACATATTCGCCGGGGTAGCCGCAGACTAGTCGTGACTCGTCCCATGTCGTAGGCAGATAGCCGAAGAAGTCCTGCACGGCCTGCGGTTGCGCCAGATAGCTCTCCGGACGGTCGGCCAAGTGCTGCAGTGCACTCTCAAAGAGCACCGTCAGCGCCAGTTCATGACCATTGGTAGTGATGTGCGGATGTTGCGAGTCTCTGAACGTGCAGGGGGTATAGTCCATCGGACCAATGACATTTCGCGTAAAAGGCAGCGTGGCATTATGGCGTGCGGCCTTAGCCGTAAAAGTCGGTACATTGTTATACCACTCGGCACCGTAGACGCCTTCCGTTGACATCAGGTTCGGCCAAGTGCGTTGCCAGCCGCGGGGAACGGTAGCCCCGTGGAAATTTACCAGTAGATGGTGGCGTGCAGCACACTCTAGCAGGTCCTGACAATAATCCATATTCTTCTGATTGTCGCCAGAGAAGAAGTCAATCTTCACACCTGCAACACCCATTTTATCGCACCACGCAAATTCGCGCTCGCGATCCTCGGGCTTATTCAGGCGGAACTTCGGCGTAGGTGCACCATCCACCCATCCTACACTGGAATTATACCAAATCAGTGGCTTAATACCTTTCTCCTTGGCATAATTGAGGGCATCCTCGATGGTCTTGCCATTTTTCATTTCATCCCACTCGGCATCTATCAACACGTATGGCAAACCCAGCGTGACGGCCATATCGACATATTTCTTGATGATGTCGTAGTCGTTCGAACCATGATTATACGCCCAGTAAATCCACGACACGGTGCCAGGATGAATCCAACTCGTATCAGCAATCTTGCACGGCTCCGAAACGTCAGTCACCAGCGTCGATTCCACCACGTCAGCCAGCGTACCGATAATCGCCACGCGCCAAGGCGTCTTTCCGTTGGTGGTCTTGTGGTCACTGGTTTCCCCAGCGACATCCATACGCTCCGCCTCCACCACGCGATACGTCTCCCCGTCGTTATAAAGGCACGACGCACTCTGCCCTTTCTCGATGTTCGCCTCCGTAATCAGCACGAACACACCGTCGGCAGGCTCTATTAGCGCAGGATAGCCCCAGCGATTGTTCCAGCCTTCTGCCGATTTGAATGTACCGCTATATGACGGCACGGGCAGCACCTTATAAGTAGTATCGAGCGGGAAGAAACCCTCGTAGGAGTCACACCACTGCTGCATCCAGCGCCGTGTACCCTCTGGAATACGATAGGCGATGTCAGAGGGCTGAGGGCAGATGTCGGATGTGCGAACGGCAATACCATCGTTATACATCCGCAATGTCACGTCACCACACTGGTATTCATTAGCCTCATTCGTGCAATGCCGTTTCTTACCCGCCAGCATCTGGTAGTCAGCCTTCACCGTTCCCGTACCTATCATCGTCTGTCCGGCGATTCCCTGCACCGTCATAGCCAGTGCCCGCTGACCGTTATAACTGATTACCAACTGGTTATCCTGAACATCTGCGGTCAGTTTACCATTAGGAGACGACACCTTTGGGGCTGCGAAGACTGTCGTCATCACACCCAGCATCAGTGCACATATTGCAACTATTCTTCTCATCTTTTACTTCTTCTGGTTAAGTCTGGAGACATACTTCACGGGGTCTGCCTCTCCTTTTAAGACGTCTGCAAACTCCCGAGGTTTAATCGTCACAGCATTTTTCATAAATTCCGGCACATTATAGCACTTCATGAACTGACGGTGATAGTCCGGATCAGCGCAAGGAAGTTCAAAGGGTTTCGACCAATTGCCTTTCTCGTCGACATGGGCAAAAAACGGACGCGTGTACTCGCCGTCATAGCGACGGCTGCTGAACACCAGCCAACGACCGTTGCTCGACCACGAATGATAGCTCTCCGTGTCCTTCGAATTGATTTCCTGCAACATGCGGGGGGAACCACTTATGAGGTCTATCGCCCACAAGTCTGCGTCACGATGCCAAATGTGGAACACGCCATACGGTGCCATCGTAAATACTAGGAAACGGCCGTCGGGCGACACGCGTGGCAGCGTGGCACTCATCCCCATCCCCGTAGCATCGAACACCAGTTGACGCTCTCCAAACGTCATGGTTTCAGGATCGAACGACTTTTTATAAATATTGTATTTAACCTCACGCCGGTGCCTGATAATCTGCGCTCCATGATCTATCGAATCTATAAATTCAAAATGCGCACTACAGTAATACAGCGCTTTGCCGTCTGGCGCCCAGCAGGGAAACACTTCCAACTCCGTCGTGTCGTTCTCAATGTTCGTCACCTCGTTCCGCTCCACATCGTAGGCTATCAGGTCGCTTTCCGCGTCAAACACTTCAATCTTGTTCGGGTCTGTCAACTGGAACGTCTGACTTGTGTTGTTCGTCGAATATACTATCAGATTCAGCCACGGATGCCATGCGGGATACACACCTGCCGACAGGATGGAGTCATTTCTCATATTAATCTTCTTCATCTTGCCGTCGTAAGCAATCAACGTACCGCCATAGTTCTGACGGGCGTGGAACTGCATGCGCTCAGGGTTATATTGCTGGTAGTTGTGACAGTTGATACACTGTCCGCCCTTGTCGCCTTCTGTACAACACAGAATGTTGTCATAAATCACGCTCTCGTCGTAGTTCTCCAGACAACGCTGACTGATAGTCAGTTCCTCGTAGCTGACATACGACGGATAAATCAGACGATAGCTCAAGTAGGAGTCGATGCTGTCCTTTGACACATAAATATTGAACGGCTTGTATTTCGTCCACTGACCGTCATATTCGGCATACACCTCCACGCCGATGTTCTTGCCTAGGGCCTTCTGTACCAATCGCTGCCAGTCGTCACGCTCTGGCTGTATCCTATCACCTCCCAACAACAGTTCTTCGCCGTCCACAGTCAGACGCGCCACCATGTTGTCAGCCATATTTTGCATCTCAAAAGTCAGCGGTGCTATATTAATGGGCACCGTCACGTCCTTGTAGTCGGGGTAGATTTCTGGTTGTTTGTTGGATGCCGTATATTCCTCAGGCACCCTCACCCCACAAGCGGTCATCAGCACCGCCACTGCAATGAAAAATATCTGTCTTTTCATACTTCTTACATCTTGCTTCTTACATCTGACATCTTACAGATATGCCACATCACCTGTCAGATAATATTCAAAAAAGAACGTGTCGCCAAACAACGGATACAATGCCGCACGCACCTCGGGCAGGTCTCTGCCATCATATTTTTTCACTAACTCCACAAATTGTTTATAAGTTTCTTTCACGCCATTGTCGTATGGAATCTTCACGGGTGCGCCACCTGCTATGTCAGAATAGAGGTAGGCAGCCTCCTGATAGTATCGGGGGATTGGCTTGTTGGGATGCTGTTTCAGATAGACCAGGAATCGTCTCCAGAACTGTTCGACATCCTTGGTCCACAACGTGGCCAGCAGACACTGCTCCTGGAAATACGGGTCATCGCTATCCAGCGTGGCCAGATGGTTCATCAGGTATCTCTCCGCATAACCGCGGTCAGCACCGACCATATCCGGATAATGCAGCATGTGCATGACGGGACCGGTCTCCTTGTCCTCCTCCATCATCTTCGGATTCTGTTGCAACGTCTCAAGATGTTCTGCCCACGCGCCGTGAAATAGCGTGTGTTTCAATATTTCGGTGTACTTATACATGACATTTACCTCGTTGGCCATTAAGCCGCAGCGCGCCAGATACTTCAGGTGCTCAGGGCGCCACCCAAACTCTACACCAGCTTCAATACACATGTGGTGACTGTCGTTCAGCATGCCGTAATGATAGTATATCAAGTCGCCAATTACCATCGATGCCGGAGGGGCAAAGGGCGACGCAGGCTTCTTCGAACCGTTGGGATAGCGGTACATCTCCGTACTCTGACGCCCCAGTCGTGCCAGAGCCAGATTTCTCATCAGCGCCACCGATCTCGTCGTTACATCCTGCTGCTTGTCGGCCTCCTTTAGAACATCCTCCCAGCTGCACTGCTCCGCATAGTGATACATGGCGGCCTCGCGATGGAAGTTCTCGTCCTTCATCCAGCCATACCACACGCCATAAACCGTCGCAGCAAGCACTACCACAACAACAGCCGTCCGCAATTTCTTGCCTTTTGCGCCTTCTTTCGTCCATTTTACGATTACCAGCAGCAATAGGCAAACGCCCAGCAAGGCATACGGGATATAATACTCAGTATTCTCTTCCACTATCTTGAAGATGGGCAGAGCCGTCCACCATAAGTTTACCATGTTCGTTTGGTAATATACGTATTGGTAGCATAACAGCGGGACGGCTACTACGACCAACGCACCGATAACAGTGTCTACCAGCGCCTGCCACTTGTCACCATCCAGTCGCCAAATTCCTATCGCCATCAGCACCACGGCTGCCAGGCCATAGCTGCCAAACAGCGGATAACCGACAACAGCCACAACCACTATCAGCACACGGCGCCAAAGCCTCGACGCCGAGACCGCGCGGAAGGCCCATAACAATGCGGCAATCACCGTCACGCCTACTGTTGCGACAAAATACCAGCCCCTTAACTTAATGGTGTAAATCCAGTAGCCCATCTCCGTATTCGCTATCAGCAGCATTGCCACTGGTACCAGCAGCAACGGAGCCCACTGCTCGCTGACGTTGAACGCACGCTTCATCAGCCACATCATTAACCACCACAGCCCACACAGCACCAGCACACCCAGCAACGGATAGTACAACAACTGCATCAGGAAGGTTCCGACATACATCAGCAATCCTCCGGGCACTACCATCATTTGTTTGAAAAACAGTGGAGTATCCAACCACAGGCTCTGCTCCTGGATTTTCCACAATACATGGCGTTCGTACGTCAGCAGCACTACGGCCACCGCGAACAATGCCACAAACCACACCGCAATGGAGGAGTGGTTCCTAATCATTCCCATCATGCCCTGACCCTTGGTCTGAGCATTGTCTTGCACTTGTTTTTGCATATGTTTATTTAACATGGCTGCAAAGTTACAAAGAATTCTTTACATTTCCACACCTGCTTGTAACATAAACTATGCCGTTTGTAACATATATAATGCTGTTTATGAGTTTCGTTTGTTTTTTATTCTTTGTTTTATGTAACATTGCACGAAATGATAACATAATTTGATGAAATGATAACGCGAGTTTGGCAAAAACGTTTTAATTTTGCAGCCGTAAAAAGTTCATCACAAGAATGACAAAGACGACACAACAGATACAGGCAACGGATTACGCCATGAACTATCTGGAGCAGCTGCTCAAGATAGAGGACATCCTGGATCGTGAACTCGACTTGCGTATCGACCGAGCCGTCCGCAAATATATGGAATCGAAAAAAGCATAACATATAATATATAATAAGGTAACAATAACCATTAATCAATTAAACATTAACAACAATGAAGAAAGTATTATTCAGTATTGCAGTTTTGGCAGTGGTTGCCACAATGACTGCATGTGGAAACAAGTCGGCACAGCCCGTCGAAGGTCAAGATGCCGCAACTTCAGAACAGAGCACAGAGGCTCAGCCTGCAGAGGCAGCTCCTGCAGTTGCCCTAGCAACAACCATTGAAAAGGGAACCTACACCATTGGATTGCCCGAAGGTTGGTCAACATTATCGGCAAACGACAAGGGATGCTACGTGTACAAGGGTGATGGCAAGAAGCCTTCAGAGGCTGTGAATGGTACGTTTATTATCATGCAGTTCCAGCCCTCGGATGGTAAGACCATCGAAGACGGCATCAAGGAAGCGGTAGATAATATGGCTGCCAAGCAATTGGACGACGTGACCTTCAACGGTACAACCTACAAGCAGCTGAGCTATACGGAAGATGGTGTCGATGGACGCATCCTTGTCACTACTGATGACAAACAGGTAATCAGCTTCATGATGGCTCGCACCACTCCCGACGACCCTGAAATCCAAGCCATTATCAATAGTTTTAAAAAGAAATAAAATCAAACAATAAACATCAATCGATTAAACATTAACAAAAATCATGAAAAAAGTATTATTATTTGCTTGCGTGGCTATGGTAGCCACTATGGTAGTGAGTTGTGGTAAGAAGAAACTCGAAGGTGAGCAGATTGAGACGAAGTACTTCACCGTGACCATGCCTCAGGGCTGGGAGCAGGGCGGTGCCTCGCAGCCCGACCTGAGTTGTATGATTCACACAGAAGGTACTGGCAAGCAGCCTTCTATAGCCTTCACAGCCGAGGAACTCAACCCAAACATGAAGGCGCAAAGTGCCGCAGAGAAAAAGGATGCACGTATCAGTATGAACGGCTACGTGGACAAGGGCGAGATGACTTTCAATGATCACAAATATTATGGCTACTACGACGAGAAGTACGAGAAGATTACGCTCCTAACCGATTTGGCTGACAATGCCGTACTGCGCGTCGTCATTACCAATACCGATTTGGAAAATGAGGCCGTAAAGGAGATTCTGGACAATGTGGTCATCAAGGAAACAGCTAGTATGCCGGCCGGCATGGAGGATATGTTTGCCGCCAAGGAGTTCGACTGCGACTATTACACGCTGACGACACTCGATGGTTGGCGTCAGGAAAGCAGTGCAAGCAACCTCAATATGAAGAAGGACGACCAAAGCATTCGCTGCTTCTGCTCTACCGTTTCATTCGAGAAGCTGCAGGAGCAGAATGACCCAAAGTTTGAGTCGAAGACGGAGATGACCGTGAACGGAACAACTTGGATTGTGTATGGTAACGAGCGTTCGAAGCTCTATAACATCATTGCAGACTTGAAGAGTGAACCCGAGAAGGCAATGGTGCTGGCCACATTCAAGGTAACGCCAGACGACGCTGATCTGAAGAAACTGATTGAAAGCATCAAACTGAAAAAGTAATGAAACGGACAATCATTCTATTTATCGCCGCACTGGCATTAGGAATAAGTACTTCGAACGCTGAGGAGTATGATGTCAGTGTGCGTACGTTCGACCTCGATAGTCAGGACCCTGGCCCGGGCTACGAGTGCATCATTCGCAACAAGGACGGCAAGACGCTACAAGTTGTCGAGGGACGCACGTTAGGCTATCCTCGCGATATGCTGGAGCCCTTTGGCAACGTATGGCAGACAGATGTCGATTTCGACGGATATACCGACGTGCTTATCTGTCTGGGCTTTGAACCCGTCAGCGACCAGCATTTCGTGCGCTACGATGCGTGGCTGTATAACCCCGACGACGGTAAATTCTACTGTCCTGACACTTTCCGCGAGATTATCAATCCAGAGGTGGACCGTGAGGAAACACGTATTCTAAGCCACTATATTGCCCGTGACGGTAAGACCCGCGTCTATTCAGCCTTTTATTGGCAACGTGACGGCAATATCCAGCGAGTTGGTGAGTCGTGGACTGTAGAGCCATAAGAAATAATAAACATTAAACAATAAACATTAATCAGTTAATCATTAACAAATTTATGAAAAAGAATCAGATGATTGTAAAGGTCATGATGACCTTGACCCTGATGTTCGGGGTAAGTGCAACAGCAAGTGCCCAATTCGGCAAGTTGAAGAATATGGCCAAGAAGGCCGTGAAGGAGAAGGTTGATCCGACTAGCTCTAACGGTAACGCTCAGGCTGAGGGGATGGACGTGGCCCCTAATGGTTGGCGCTATCATGGTGGTAAGGTACACAAGTTCGTACCTGTTGAGCGCGCTGAAGTACTGAAATTCCTGGAGGTTGACCAGACTCCCGAGCAGCAGAAGGTTTATGCCTACTATAATCTTCCCAGCAACGAGACCATTAATGCACCTGCTAAGAGTGACTACGAGAGTGTTGCCGGTGAACTGATTTCAATGCTTTGGGACATTCACGATGTAGAAGGTCATCTGAGCGGCATGACTCCGGAGGGTTGGATGAAGAAGGCGAACGAAGAGTTGCCCAAGAAGATTGACAACGCTGCGTCATACGGAACCGAGCCCGCTGAGATTGCCGACCTGTTTGATGCCGAGTTGGAGCGCGTGAAGGCTTTGTTCCACGACAAAAACCTGCCCAACGAGCCGAAGATGGTTGGTAAAGATGTTTCTGCCTATCTGACTCAGCGTCAGGCTGGACGTGCTGCTTTCAAGTATGGTTTGAACAATCTGGCCGACAAGGGTCCAAACGCCAACAAGTACAAGCCCCAGTTCGAAGCAAAGGTGAAGGCTCAGCTGAAGCCGACTAAAATGATTGCCGTTTATTTGGTGAATGGTTTCTGGCAGGGACTCTACAAGCCGAACTATCCTCAGTACAAGGACTACGGCAACGTACAGGAGATTCCTATGAAGGCTTACTACATGAAAGGCAACAAATACTACTATGTGAAGGGTGGTTTCCGTAAGGGTTATCTCCAGAGCGACCCCGGTATGTCTTCAAAGCCTATTGCCGACTACAACCCTGGTCTCGAAGAGCCTATCGAGATTCCTGCTGACATTGCGAAGAAATACTTCAAGTAATGCTCACAAGGAGAGAGTGCCGTCCTAACAGGGTTTTTGTGCCGATGTAGGAGGGAGCAAGCTACGGAGTAGTAAGAGTCGGCCTCCCGCCCGAATTAATTCGGGCGGGAGGCCTTATTCATGCGGGCGGCCGTGCTTATTATTGCGGGCGGGCGCCCGAATCCGAAAATTGTGTCGGAGTAACGCCGAACATCTTCTTGAAGGCGCGGGTGAAGTTGGGCGTGTCGTTGTAGGCACAGAGCGTAGCAATCTCAGAGACGGTCATCTCCGGATGGGTTTCCAGCAGATGACGAGCGCGTTGCATTCGAATGGATTGTATAAACGACTGCGGTGTTTCGTCAATCAGCGCACCCAGCCGCTGACGGAGTTGGAAGAGACTCATGCCCATCTCTTCAGCCACATGTTGTGCATCTATTTGACCCTTCATGATAAGTTCGTTGATGGTGTTGATGGTCCGCTCCAGGAATTCGCGATCGCCCTGCGTCAATTTTTCGTTGTCGACAGCGGTACTCTCAGTGGTGTTGATGCTGTCACTGAGTTGGTTGTATTTCTCAAGCAACTCCTGTATGCGCTGCTGCAGTTCCTGGTTCTGGCGCTGCTGCTGACGCTGGCGGTAACGCATGAACAACCAGATGCCAACGGCTAATAGCAGCGCGACTATAGCAATGGCAATGGCCCACATCTTAGCCTTACGTTGCGCGTGATTCTCAATTTGAAGCCAGTCGTTGCCGAATTCTGCACTGTATTTCGCCAATTTGTCGGCCGACGTGTGGGTGTAGATGGAGTCTTTCAAGTCGTTGAAACGATCCAAATGCTTCTTGGCCTCGTCGGGGTTCGATTTCCACAGGCTCTCATAGAGTCCGCGTCGTGCGTGTACCTCATTATAAATGTCGCCCAGTTCGACAAAAATGTCACAAGCCTGCTGATAGTAAGAGATGGCATCCTGCTCGCGCTTCTGCGATAACAGCGCCATTCCCAACTTGTTGCAAGCAATACCCAGCGACTGGCGGTCACCCATCTGTTGCAGGATGGGGATAACCTTTTTCAGCGTCTGTTCAGCCTCTGCGTAGCGGTGCAGTCCGATGAGCACAGAGCCTTTCTGCGCCAAGCGAATCATGGCGCGCGGCTCATTGCCCGACGTGCTGTCAATGCGGTAAGCCTCATCGATGTGCGTCAGCGCCTTTTGGTCGTTGCCCTGGGCATGATATACCTCAGAAGCCATTGCCTGCAACACAGCCATGCGTCCGGGATTGTTTGCCTTCTTAGCCTGCTCAATGCCGCGCAGAACATACTCCTCAGCCTCCTTCAGACGGTTGGCACCCATATAGATAGCTGCCAGCGTATTCAGACTCGACGACATCACGTCAGGGTCACCGGTCTTTTCGTCCAACAGGTAACACTCCTTGGCATACTTCGCCGCCTCGTCGTAGTCGGAGAGTCGGATGTTGATAATAGCCAGCAGGTTCAGACAGTCGGCTTCTATCTCCAGCCCTTTCGTCAGTGGCAGAGCCTGCTTGGCCGTCTGCAACGCCTCCTGATACTGTTGTACGCCATAGAGGCTGTCAGCACGGTTCACCAATGCCTCAGCCTCTATGTTCTGTCCCTTCACGTTGCCCGTCCAGACCAGTCCGCACAACAGATAACAGGCAATCCGTTTGTATCTTCTTGTCATACCATGCAGCATGTTCAAAAGCGGTAGAAGCCGAAGAAATAGATGACGGCGATTTTGCGTTTGTCGGTCATGTTGTCGACCTTGCCGACGACACTACCGCCTCTCCAGACTTTGCCGTTGTCCTCTATCTTTCCGACGATAGAACCACCGAGACGGATATTGCCGTTGTCTTCTACCTTACCAACAATGGAACCACCCTTGCGGATGCTGCCATTACTCTCGATTTTACCTTCAATGCTGCCACCGACCCAGATGTTGCCATTCTGAATCTTACCCTGCGAGGAACCATGGATGATGAGGTTACCGTCTGGACGCAGCTCACCGAAAACGCTGCCACCCCACCACAGGTTCTGCTTTGTATTACGGCTGGTATTGGTCTGCTGAGCCGGACGGGCGGTCGACACCGTCGTACGGGTTGTCGTCGTAGTAACAGGACGAGTAGTCGCAGTTGCTGGCTTCTCAGTAGTTTCCGGCGCGGCCTTCACCGTTGCCGATGTCGTCTGATCCACCTCGGTCTGCTTCACTTGCTCTGGAGCCTTCTGCTCAGGCTGTTCGTTGCCATTCAACACCTCGTCAGCCTTTTCTTGCACTACCTGCTCAGCCTTCTGTGTGACTTTCGACTTTGCACGATTCAGCAAGCTGCTGAACTGTGCCTGTGCTTCACTCTGTGCAGCTACCAGCAACATGGCGGCAACTGCCATTCTCAGGAAAAAGGTGTTAGTCTTCATATTACTTCAGCTTTTTGAAGAGTTTGTTGGACTCGAGGGTCCAATCCTTGCGCTGGAGGAGCTGAGGATTCTTGCCGATGAACATCTTGGCGGCCTCTTTGTTGCCCTGCAACTGCCACTGGAGCCAGGCAAGGGCAGGAATGGTGAACTCGCCACCATGAGGCTGACGATAGGTGCCGCCGTGACCCACTGGGAAGTTGATGGCACAGCAGGGAACATGCTGGATGCGCTTGAAGTCGTCCATACCGTTGCCGTAGGCGATATCCTCCTTACCACCGAGCATATACATGATGGGCGTGTGGATGTCGTTGAGCTTCTCCTTTTTCGGCATAGGCATACCACCGACAGCCTGACCGGCATTCTGTTCGTTGAAGAGTCCGCTGTTGCAAATCATGAGCGCCTTGATACGTGGGTCAGCACAATTGAAGAGCGTCTGCAAGCCACCGCACGACATGCCAGCAACACAGATAGCCTTGGTGTCAATCTTCTGATAGTAGGGCGACTTGGGGTCGGCATTCTGGGCAATAATCCAGTCGATGGACTCTATCTGCTGCTCAGCACGCGACATGGGACCTTTGTACCACTCGTCAGTCATAGGGATGTCACCCGTGGCAAGAACGATGAAGCCGTTAGAGGCTATCTCGTTGAGGAAGTTCATGTGTTCGAAAGGAGAATTGGCGCAGGCTCCGTTGCCCCATACAAGCACGGGCAGCAACTTGGCAGGACCAAAGGCAGAGAGGTCCTGAGGCACGAAAATAGTGTGCTCGGGCAGTGTGGTCTCTTCACGCATGATAGCCTTGTAGGCACCCGTACCGCCTTCCTCGAGGATGCGCGTCTTGGCTTCCTTCTTGCAGCAAGGCTTGTCACAGCAACTCATATTGCCGCCCTTGCGGACACAATCCAGGAAGCACACCATCTTCTTGAGATTCTCCTCAGTGTACATCTGAGGACCACCGTGACCGCCCTCAGCGGGGAACGTGGCCTCGGTCTTAACGCCAGCAGCCTTCAGCAGCTCGTAGAACTCCTTACCCTGACAGTTGGGCACAACATTATCCTTGTCGCCGTGGAAGATGATGATGGGAGGATTGTTTTTGTTGACATAATAGGTAGCACTGAGACTGCGATACTTATCGGGCTCTTTGGCCAGTTTCGAGTTGAGCAGCACGTCCTCAGGACTATTCTCGCCCATCTTCATACCTTCGCCACAGTCCATATTGGTGAGATCCACAGGACCAGACCAGTCGCAGGCAGCATTGACGCTGCTGCTCTCGCCGAGGAAATTACCGAGGTTGCCTTCAAGGTCGATATCATAATCGCCCACCTTCGTCTGTTTCAGACCAGTAGTGGTAGCGGCGATAGAGGCCAGATGACCACCGCTGGAAAATCCGCTGGTGGCGATGAACGACGTATCGAACTTATACTTTGCTGCCTCACCACGCACGAAACGGATGACGGCACGGATGTCGTGAATCTGTGCAGGCCACTTGGCATCCATACTGCTACGGTGGTTAGGACAAACGACGGCATAGCCTGCTTCGAGCAGCGACTTGCCGATGGTGCCGAGGTCGGCCATGCCCTTGCTGCTGTTGCTGAACCACGCGCTGCCGTAGACATGGATAACGACAGGATAGCTGGCAGCCTCCTTCTTAGGCAGGTAGATGTCGCAGGTGTGATAAGCTTGGTCATCACCTGCATAGTTTACATCCTTCCACTCCTGAGAGGTGGGAAGGTCTACTTTCGGAGCCTGGAAACCGCCAAAGCCTCCAGCGGGTTGTGCCTGTGACAGCAATTGACAGCACAGCGCACATACTACGATAAGAATTTTCTTCATAGTGTTTAATAATTGATACTTTAAGTTGTTAGTTGTTTATTTGTTATCTAATTGAATCGTTTGAACATCGCCACGGACGAAGACGGGGATGTGGGCTTTGTCGACGGGGGTAGTGACATACTGTCCACCATGATAGTGACGACCCGTGCGGTAGTCGGTCCAGCCTTGCTTGTTCTTAGGCAGATAGGTTCGCCACTCGGTGACATTGGGTTCCGTCACAGGACTGATGAGCAGCGAAGGTCCGAACATGTATTCATACTTCTGTTGCAGGGCCTCGGCATCGTCGGCAAAGTCGAACACCAACGGACGCATCAACGTATAGCCCTCCTTGGCAATACGATGGGCACACTGCTCGATATAAGGTCGAAGCTGTTCACGCTCCTTCAGGCATTCAGAGATGATCTGCTTGGCCTCGTCACCGTAGTTCCACGGCTCGGTATTGCTCATATATCCGTGAACGCGCATCAGCGGCAGATAGACGCTGAGTTCTATCCAACGCAGCATGCGATCGATGTAGTCCTGATTGGTGTACTGGTCACCTGGACGAAAGAAGCCTCCTGCGTCGTACGTCCACCAAGGAATGCCTGCAGCCTGAACACCCAAGCCTGCAGTAATCTGACGACGAAATGTCTCCCAATCGTTACCAACGTCGCCGCTCCACAGGGCAGAGCCGTAACGCTGGATGCCTGGGAAACCGCAACGAGTAAGGATCATGGCTTCGCGACCAGCCTCACGGAGACCTTCGTAAACGGTCTTGTTGACGAGCAAGGGATAGACATTTCGTACCTGTTCCCCACTCCACCGTCCGTTGTTGACACGACGACCTACAAGGTCATCGTTCTCAGGTTCAGTAGCATCCTGCCACCAAGCATCGATGCCGAGCGGGAGGAGGCGTTCGCGGAAGTTATGCCAATACGATGCAGCGGCCTGTGGATTGAAGAAATCTATCCAATCAGTACCAGGAATGTAATACTGGTCACGCACCATCTGACGACCAACATCGGAATTCTTGTCAATCTTCGACCACACGCTGAGCATCAGTCGGACACCCATCTGATGGAGACTGTCGGTAAGCGCTTTGGGGTCTGGATAAAAGTCCTCGTCGAACTTCATGGAGTTCCAACCATACTTGCCCCAGTACTGCCAGTCCTGAACGATGAGACTCAACGGCATATCCTCCTTGCGGAAGCGGTTGGCCGTCTCTAGAATTTCCTGCGAGCTATGGAAACGTTCGCGGCAATGGATATAGCCCAGCGCCCATTTCGGCATCTCAGGACATTCGCCCGTCAACGAACGGTAGGTGGCGATGATTTCATCTGGAGAACCCACGAACACAGTATAATCGACGGCAGTAGCGACAGGCGAACGGAACGTCGTCTGGTCCTGCACACGGTCATAATACAATACGGGCTTGTCGTCCTTCGTCAGTTCGGCCGTCAACGTGTGACGACCTTTTTCCAAATGGACAATCTTCGAGGCCGTAGGAGGCAACCACAAGTTCTGCATCTCGATGACATTCTCACCATCAATGGCAAGGTTATGACGACGGGCCATCTTCTGACCAACATCCAACAGCAGGGAATAATCGCCCGTTTCAGGGATATCGACAGTCGCTTCGAAGACGTGACGCTGACGCACCTCACGCTTGTTTCCCTCGGTGGTAGTGACGTCGACGACATCGGAAGCTGAGGATGTTTCTGACTGACGAACCGTCAGGCGCACGCTGTTGTGACACGGGTTGTATTCCGTCATGCCGTAGTTGTTCCACAGGACGCCGTAGCCCTTGCTCGAAATGAGCATCGGGATGGAAATCTGCGTATTGACCTGCGTCAGACGACGCGAGAGACCACGCACATTACTATAGCCGTCCTGAAACTGTCCTAAACCAAACAGGCACTCGTCCTTAGGCGAAGAAAAGGTCAGCATAGCTTCACCATTCTTCAGCTGATGCCGCGTGGCGGTAAAGACGGTCTTCCCCTTTCGGTCCTTGATGACCAGCTGTTGCTTCTTGGCATCCACCGTGACTTTCAGCGCACAGTCGCCTACCGTTTCGTGCTTCACATAAAGCCAATCCGGCAAATCGCTTTTGGCATTTCCCTCTGTGTATTGGATGCGTACGGCATTGTCAGCAACTGCCTGTACCGTCATTTGTCCGTCGCCAAAAGCTTCCTGCGCCATCATGACGACGGCACAAAAGCATAAAGAAATAACACTTACTATCCGATTCATTGACACTTATGATTATGATTATTCTACTTTCACGTCTGCAAGGTAATGCTCGCGAATAGGCTTGCGGACTGGTTCACCCACCAGCGTCAACGTGCCTTCCAAACGAATATCAGCCGACGAGGCACCTATCTTCACAACATATTTACCAGGCTGGACGTTCCACGAACGTTCGCCGTTTTCACGACTGTAAAAGCCCAACTGCTCAGTGTACAGACGGACCTTGACGGTCTTGCTCTGACGTGGGTCAACTTCCGCACGGGCAAAAGCCTGTAGCTTGAGAGGACTGATGTTGATGGCACTATCGGCAGGCGAGATATACAGCTGTGCGATTTCCGTCGCGCTGACCTTGCCTGTATTCTTGACCTCAAACGACAGGTCGATGAATTCATCGGTGGTCTTCGCCTCCTCATCCAACGCCAAATGCTTATACTCGAAGGTGGTGTATGTCAGACCATAGCCAAAAGGCCATTGAATCTTCGAGAGCGACATAGAATCCTGAGGATAGCTGTAGCACACGGGCTCGTAAAGTTCCGTATTGGGATAGCTGACAGCGAGTTTTGCCGATGGCGATACATTACCATAGAGAATGTCTGCCACGGCATGACCACCCTCCTCACCAGGATACCACGCCTGGATGACGGCAGCACAACGCTCGGCCAGTCCGGCAATGACCTGTGCACGGCCTCCGAAGACCACCAAAACAACGGGCTTTCCTGTTGCCAGCAACGCTTCTACATATTCCTCCTGCTTGCCTGGCAGTCGCAATCCCTGACGGTCGCGATTCTCGCCACACAGCATCACATTCTCGCCTACCGCAGCAATGATGACGTCAGCAGAATCAGCCATTGCCAGTGCTTCTTCGCGATTAGCCTCTTCGCCGGCATCCACCTTACGATGAAGGATAGGATACTCCCACGAACGCTTATCACCAACATGCGAGAATTTGGTCTCAATCTCCTCCGTCCAGTCACAACCACGACTATACATCAACGTGTCGCCCTCAGGCAGACGGTCACGCATGCCCTCCAACAGCGTTATCACATGAGGATGGTCGAGGTCTTCCTCCACCCGTTTCCAGAAGAACGTCATAGCAGGGAACGAATAATCGCCACACATAGCCCACATCGTATGGGCGTTAGGACCCGTCAACAGGATGCGCAGCGAGTCGCCCTTCAGCGGCAGCAAATTACTGTCATTCTGCAACAAGACGATGCTCTGGGTAGCTATCTCGTAGGACGTCTGACGCTCCTCAGGAGTATCGAGCTTGATATCGCCCTTGGCATACAGGTTGGGCTTGCTGTCGAACATTCCGGCACGGAACTTATAGCGCAGCACGTCCTTCACAGCACGCTCCAGCGTCGCTGGCGCCACGAGACCGCTATCGATGGCTTCCTGCAGGAAACGGTAGTTGGCACCAAACGGGAAATCAACGTCATTACCGCCATTGATAGCTGAGGCTGCTTTCTCGACAGTCGACCACTCCTTATCCTTAGGGAAGTCTGAGGGCGCTACCAGCTGGTCGATAGCCGTATAGTCGCTGACGACCATGCCGTCGAAACCAAGATAGCCACGTAGGATGTTGTTCAGTATCATGCTGTCAGCCACACACTGTTGCTGCTGTCCTGCCATCGCATGATAGCCAGGCATCACAGCCTTGCTGCCTGCCAGACGGATCATAGCCTCGTGAGGCATCAGGATGTCTTCCATCAACACCTTCTCGTCGGCATCACCACCTCCGCCATAACCGAGGTAGTGTTTCGAACAGGCTCCCACGCCCTCGCGCAGATCGCCCTGCTGCAAGCCACGCACGAAAGCCACACCCATCGCTGCAGACAGATATCCGTCCTCGCCGTACGACTCCTCCAGACGATTGAAACTCGGCGTGCGACAAACATCCACCATAGGCGACAATGACAGCAAACCACCCATCTTTCTCAGGGCAGTACTCGTCTGGCGGGTTTTCAGTTCTGCCAGTTCGGTATTAAACGAACACGCCTGACCAATCTGCTGTGGATATATCGTTGCACCACGGGTATTGATACCTGACAATACCTCTTCGTGGAACAAAGCAGGGATGCCGTTCGGCGTCTTCGTCATCAGCCACTCCTGCACGGCAGCTACTCGGTCGCGCAACTCATTGGGGTCGCGAGGCTTCTGCATGCAGAACTGCGAGAAATGGCCAATACCGTAGGGTATCAGTTCCTTACACTTGACGGTATCCAATTTTCCCTGTTCGTCGAACAGTTCGTCCATATACATGCTCTTCAACTGAGCTATACGCTCCTCTTGCGGCATGCGTTGATACAGCTCGTCAACCATCTGTTCCAACTCCTGCTCGCTGACTGTCGTCTGACATGCTGTCAGCATTGCCGTTGCTCCCATCATCATCATCGTTTTTATTTTCATAAACTTTACATTATAAACCACGTGCAAAATTACAAAATATTCC
>JAEEGG010004536.1_pt1 | contig 33584 bp, 31 predicted proteins | sample 9134161 | NCBI WGS metagenome assembly JAEEGG01 (sample SAMN16246543, study PRJNA631951) | gut metagenome | biome: gut microbiome; feature: rumen; material: CR-attached | host: Bos | place: Iran: Karaj | collected 2018-10 | reverse complement strand
TTATGTCGGCGGCTTCCAAATGCTGATCGACGCCGATGCTAATGCTAACGAAGAATACGACCTTTTCACAATGGGATATGACGGTTGGTTTGAATACAAGATACCTGTGGATGCTGATAAATACTATTGGACTAGTCACATGGTTTCAAACAGGAGTGTTGCCATCCAAATTCCCGCCGGTACTTACGACTGGGTGATTGTAAACCCGAATCCAAAGTATCAAAAAGTTAATTATATTGGCGATGAAGGTAACGTCGGTAACCGACAAAACGACTATGTCTTCGAGGCTGGAAAGGTATATGAATTTGAAGTGAAATTGTATGGCAGGTTGTCTGGTGCTGACGTCACCATCACCGAGCAAACATCAGATTGGACGCTTGTCGAAAACGTCACCAACCCCTGCACACTTACGGACCTCATTGCCGGTACAAGGTACCAATTCCAAGTGCAAGGCGTCAATTGCGACGGCAACGGCAGCAACACCGAATGGAGCGAAATCGGCACATTCACCACGTTATATCTCGGATACGAACTCACCATTAACGGCTACGGCGATGACAACACCGTGAAAACTGGCTGGAACCTCATCGCTTCGCCTGTCACCGTGAATCCTGCCGATGCGATCGATCTTTATACGCAACAACGCATGATTGATGGCGAATTCGACCTCTACTATTTCGACCAAACCGGCGGCACCAACGGCAAGGAATGGAAGAACTGGAAGAACGAAGGAGGCGACGGCTACCATTTCAACCTCGAGCCTGGCAAGGGCTACCTCTACGCCCACGATACTTCTAGGGAATTCATCTTCACCGGCACGCCTTATAGCGGCAGCGGCGTGATTCCCTTGGAATATACTGCCAACAAGCCTTTATCTGGTTGGAACCTCATCGGCAATCCGTTTGCTGGAACTGCCAACCTGCCTAATGGCCTTTCCTATTATACATTGAATGAAGGAGGCTCTGAACTTGCAGCTGGAACAGCAGCTACTATTGGAGCCATGGAAGCCATTTTCGTGAAGGCTAATGGTGAGAATGAATCCGTTACCTTCACTGCACAATCCCGTAATGCAGAAGGCAATGCCAACGCCATTTTGGCCCTCAACCTGACCAGCAATAGCAATGGCCTTATCGACCGTGCCATCGTCCGCTTCGACGAAGGTAGTACACTGCCCAAGTTCATGATTAACGAGAACCACACCAAGATTTATATTCCGCAGGATGGTGAGGATTACGCTGTAGTCAACGCCGAGAACCAAGGCGAGCTGCCCCTCAACTTCAAAGCTGAAAAGAACGGCAACTACACCCTCAGCTTCAGCAACGAGAACGTCGAGTTCGGTTACTTGCACCTTATTGATAATATGACTGGCACCGACGTCGACCTGCTCGCCAACCCGAGCTACAGCTTTGAAGCCAAGACCTATGACTATACCAGCCGCTTCAAATTGGTCTTCGCTACTGGCAATGCCTCCGACGACAATTTCGCCTTCTTCAGCAATGGCGAGCTTGTCATCAACAACGAGGGCAACGCCGTCCTGCAGGTGATCGACGTCAACGGCCGCATCCTCAAGAGCGAAAGCATCAACGGCTGCGCGAGCGTGAAAGTCGACGCCGCGCCTGGCGTGTATATGCTTCGCCTCATCAATGGAGAGAATGTGAAAGTGCAGAAAGTGGTGGTTGAATGATAGAGATTCCCCTGCGGGGAATGGAGTTGAGAACAATGGTTTAAAGCGGCGGTAGGAAACGTTACGAACAACCAACTTGTTGCAACCGCCGCTGGTAACAAAAACAAAAACTCCATTCCCGCGAAGCGGGAAACTGAACAAACAACAATTAAACAATTAAACAACAAACAATTAAACAACAACATACAACAATGAAAAAACTGATAGTAACAATCGCAATCGTCCTTGGTTTGGGCATGACCACATTCGCACAAGAAGCCTTCACCGGTGCCGACGGTGTCGCCGAAAGCGGCCTCTTCAGCTTGGGCACAAGCTTCTTCGGCAACGGAGAACTCGGCTTGTTCTCTCCAGATTACTACGATTATGAAGAGGAATACGAGGCCTACAACAACTATCCGCAAAACTATGTGGACAATGGTCTCTTCGGCATGGGTGGAGGCTCGCTCTTTAGTAGAACCGACGGTACATTGGGGCTTATGCTGCCTACTGAACATGGTTTAACGACCGACGAGACCGCTCCCTTGGGCAGTGGCATCGCCGTGCTGATGGGCCTTGGCGCCGCCTACCTCGTGGGCAAACGCCGTAAGGAGGATTAATGGAGATTCCCCTGCCGGGGAATGGAATTAATCCATCCGTTTGACATGCGGCGGCGGGTGGAGTTTACGATTCATAGGCTCTACTTGCCGCCGCTTTATTATGCTTACCCTTAACGCCATTCCCGAAGGGAATTCAGTTGCTTGTTTCGGGAAATCCCCTATCTTTGCAACCCCAATCCATACACCCATGAGACGACATCTTTTTCCCTCCCTGCTTTTGCTTGCCCTGCTAAGCGGCAGCCTGAGCGCACAAATCCCCAACGGCTACTATAACGATGCCAATGGATTGATAGGCGATGAACTGAAGACCGCCTTGCACGACATCATCAAGGACCACAACGTGGTGAGTTACGCAGGCATCCTCAACGCCTTCGCCTACACCGACTGCAAGCCCAACGGCAAGCTCTGGGACATGTATTCCAACTACGAATACAGCCTGAGCACCGACCTGTGCGAGGAGTTCGAGCAGGAAGGTGAATGCTGGAACCGTGAACACGCCTGGCCGCAGAGCTGGTTCAACGAAAGCAACACGCCGCGTAACGACCTCTTCCACGTTTATCCCACCGACGGCACCACTTACACCGCCAGCTTCAGCATGGTGAAGATGAACGACTAATCCATTCAGAATCAGGTTTCACAACCTTGAAAAAAGGTCGCAATCAGTGGGTTGCGACCTTTCTTCATTATATCAATACCCGCCGCTGCACCCAGGCATAAACGACGATGACGGCGATGGTCGGAATTTCCATCGGCAGGTTGGCCAAGCCCGAATCGGGACCGACCAACAGGAAAGAAACCACAGGGATAATGCTGGAAATCATGATATAAAGCACCATCCAAAGGCCCACCTGACGCAGCCTACCGCGATAGTTAAAGATGATGAGACTGCCCAAAGGCACATAGACCAACATGAGCGAAACGGCCACTGGCAAACCCACGCTGAACATGATGGCTGGTATCAGTTCCGTCACGAATCCAGCAAGATTCAGCGCAATGACCAACCACCACCACACCGTGAACGGACGATACAAGGGCTTCATGCCGCGCATCAGGCCGACATACATCACCACAGGACCAAAGGTCTGGACGATGCCGCGCGCCCAAGAGAGATGATGATCGTTTACCCAATGCAAAAGCGGCACCCAGTTGAGAACGGCCTGCAACAGGTAGCACATAAAAGCCGCCTCAATGAGCCAGCTCGGCAGGCCACTATCCACATGATTCACAAGGGATTGGTTTTCGATGCTTATCGCCTTTTCGATGTGTTTTTGCTCCTTTTTCATGGCTGCAAAAGTACAATTTTATTACGACAACAAGCAAAAAACCATCATTTGTCATAAAACAATTTGCCCGACCTTCAAATGATGATGGTCGGGCAAATTCAGTTATTTAGGGATAGTCTTTGACTTCAGATCAGAAATCATATTCAGCTTTTATGTATAGGTATTCGGGGTTTTCTTGTGCTGTTTGCAAGAATCTGACCTTGGTTCGATTATAAATTTCACCACCTCTTCCAATTTTCTCACCATTTTTGCATATAAAGGCAATTGCACCATAGGTTAAATCATCGGGAAGATCGTCCTCATTATAAACTGGTCTGATTTCAATCTTAGCTTTGAAAGGAGCTTTTACATCGAAAGAATCACCGCTCCAAGGCAGGGTAACGTTTTTTACCTCTACCGGGTTACCATCAGCACCTGTGTAAGTCACATCAAACTTAAAGCAGTCGGAAGTGGTTTGCACAATACCACCAGTGAGTGTGACTGTGTTTTCAAGAGCATAGGAGACCTTGAAAGTTTTGTTTGTCGGGTCACTAGGAGTGTCACTAGGAGTGTCGTTGTTTTTCTTACAACCTGTGAACATCATGCCACCAATAAGCAGGGCGGCGAGCAGAAATGTTACCTTTTTCATTTTTGTAATGATTTTGATTTTAGTTAAACAATAATTTTATTAAAAGCGTCGCAAAAGTAACGATTAAAACGGTGCCGTATGACACTGTTTTTGGATAGACAGCCCAAAACTGGCATTTTCTGCGCAAAAACGGGTTTTCTGCGCAATAATCTGAAAAAAAACCAGACTATTGTCATGCGCATAATCTATATTTGCCTACAATTCATTAAAGTATAAACCACATAAACAAACACATTAATTATGAACAAAACCAAAAAACTCCTGTTGGCAATGGTTGGAATTCTGATTGCAGCATCCATGTTCACATCTTGCGGCGCCACTTACTCCGCCAGCGGCACGAATGTTTCTAAAATCGACGAACTTGCCTTTATTGAGCCAAAATCGCTCATGTATTATTTCGATTCGCCAAAATCCGGCTACCTTGACTCATCGTTGGTTGCTGCTTCCGAGCGACTGATTACCGACATAATAACATCCAGTCGCTACCCTTTCACTGACCCTGTTAAAGCCGACTATACAGGTGAGGGCGCATCCATCGCAAAATGGATTGACAGATTTTCGGACCTTGAATCCTCCGACATTAAGAATCTTAGAGTGCCCAAAGCACTTACTGAACTGATTAAGTCCACAGGACACCGCTATGGCATCGTTGTACATGCATACGGCTATATTGAGAGCAATGAAGCATACGATCAGGAAAAACTGGAAGAACTTGTGGGTAACATCATAAGAACTGTTTTTGATGAGCCAAAACGCTACACAGCAGGTGACCAGACTGGCAACGCTCTTTACACGGCTGTCATTGACACACAGACTGACCGAGTCATTTATTTCAACAGCGTCCTCTCCAATGCCGATCACCCGTTGAGCAGAAAAAATGTCGGCAACCAGATAAAGAGCCTCCTTAGGAAATTTAATTGAAACTGTATAGTAAATTTGCGGTTTATAATCGAATTGCTGAAAAGTTGATGGGTGTTATTACAACAAAACACTTATTTTTGCGTTTCAGAATACAAACTGAAACTATGGCAGAAAACAAATTAGGCTCACTTGCAAAGCAGACCGCCATCTACGGCCTGAGCAGCATCGTAGGCAAGTTTTTGAATTACCTGCTTGTGCCCATCCACACTCATAGGATGGCTGCCGAATCGGGAGGCTACGGCATCGTGACCAACCTATACGCCTACACGGCTTTGCTCTTGGTCCTCCTTACCTTCGGCATGGAAACCACCTTTTTCCGCTTCTCCAACAAGGAAAACGTCAATCCCGACAAGGCTTTTTCCACGGCTGGACTTTCCGTTGGTTTCGTCTCGCTGATTTTCCTGATTTTGGTGTCATTGTTCCTGAAGCCCATTGCTGGTGCTTTGGATTATGCCTTGCATCCTGAGTTTGTGGAAATCATAGCCATCATCGTGGCTTTCGATGCGTTCCAATCCATCCTTTTTGCGCGGCTGCGTTATGAGAACCGCCCCATCAAGTTCATGGCTCTGAAGCTTTCCTTCATCGTTATGAGCCTGTTGCTCAACCTATTCATCTTCTATTTGGCACCTTATTTGAAAGAACACCATCCCGCCATGATGGGTTGGTATCATGCCAGCTATCAAGTGGGTTATATCTTCATCGCCAATTTGATTTGCACCACGTTGGTCAATTTTGGCTTTGTCAACGAAATCAAGAAACTGCGCCTCGGAATCGATCGTAACTTGCTGAAACAGATGCTGAAATATACTTGGCCCATTCTGCTTTTGGGCTTGGCCGGCATCCTCAACCAAGTGGCAGACAAGATTGTGTTCAAGAAAATCGTCCCGGGTTTGGAGGGCGAGGAACAGCTCGGCATCTATGGCGCTTGCGTCAAGATAGCGATGATTATGGCGATGATTACGCAAGCCTTCCGCTATGCTTATGAGCCCTTTGTCTTCGGTGGTCAGCGCGACAAAAACGACAAAGAGTTGCAAGCTAAGGTGATGAAATATTTCATCATCTTCACCTTGCTGGCATTCCTCGCTGTGGTGATGTATATGCCTATATTGAAATATCTTGTCGGTGAAGACTACCACGCAGGCCTACGTGTGGTGCCCATCGTGATGATGGCCGAAATCTTCATGGGCATCTATTTCAACCTCTCGTTCTGGTACAAACTCATCGACGAGACCTGGTGGGGTGCCATCTTCTCAGCTATAGGTTGTGCGGTGCTGCTCGCCATCAACTTCATCTTTGTACCCAAATACAGTTATATGGCTTGTGCCTGGGGCGGTTTTGCTGGTTATGCTACTTGCATGGTGTTGTCCTATTTCGTTGGACAAAAGAAAGCTCCGATACCTTATAATTTGAAGTCTGCTTTCATTTATTTTGCCGTCGCCATAGCTTTGTATTTTGTGCAAAAGAATATCCACATTGAGAGTACCGTTTGGACTTTGGTCGTTAACACAGGTTTGTTATTGGTTTTTTTTGCTTTCATTTGCTGGATGGAGAAAGACTTGGTGAAAACGTTATGAATGTTGTAAATAATAAAATATTGAAAAAGAAATAATTATGATACTCAAAATCGTAAACACTTCAAATAACCCTTTACCCGCCTACGAGACCAAAAACTCGGCTGGTATGGATCTTCGTGCCTATCTGCCCGAAGGCCCTATTACTCTTGAACCCATGCAGCGAGGCCTCGTTCCGACGGGTCTTTATATGGAAATTCCTGAAGGCTACGAAGGGCAGGTGAGACCTCGTAGCGGCTTGGCTATCAAAAGTGGTATCACCGTGCTTAACTCACCTGGCACCATTGATGCCGATTACCGTGGACAAATCTGTGTCATCTTGATTAATCTGTCTGACAAGCCTTTCGTCATCAATAGTGGCGACCGCATCGCACAGATGATTATTGCCAAATGTGAGCAAGCGGAAGTCGTGCAAGTGGAAACCCTCTCGGAAACGGAACGCGGTGCAGGTGGATTTGGACATACCGGAAAAAACTGAAAACGATGAGAAAACTACTTATTTTCCTTATATTTGGCTGTCTCGCAGTAAACGTCACGGCACAACAAATTGAGTCGGAATTCAACGGCAAGCCCGACAAGAAAAAGAACGCCACCTATTTCTCCAACGGCCTCCAAAGCAAGTACCGCGAGGACACCGAAGGCGCCATCCGTAACTTTGAGCAAGCCCTGCGTTACATGCCCGATGATGATGCCTCGATGTTTGAACTGAGTGAACAATACTACAACGCCGGTCGCATGGAAGAGGCCTTGCAAATGATCCAACAGGCCGCCAACCTTGCCCCAGAAAACAAATGGTATCAGATACGTTTGGGTATATTTTACCGCAATCTGGAGCAATACGATGATTTCATCATCCTGTACGAAAACCTCACCAAAAAGTATCCCGACGACCTCGAAATGCTCAGCGACTTGATTGACACTTACTTGGTTACGGAGCAATACGACAAGGCTTTGACCAAGATGGATCTGTTGGAAAAACAAATCGGGCAAAACGAGGTGATTACTGAACAACTGCTCAACATCTACAAGCGGCAGGGCAACAACAAGAAACTCATCGCCGAATTGGAGCAACTTGTCAAGGAGAATCCTGAAAACCAGCGCTATTACAGCATGTTGGCCCAGACCTACAGCGAAAACGGCAAAGAGAAGGAAGCTTTGAAAACCTTTGAGAAAATCAAGGAACTCAATCCCAACGACCCTTATATCAATATCTCGTTGCTTGAGTTTTACGAGAACAACGGCGACAATGACAAGGCTTTCAACGAGTTGATAGCCGCCATCCGAAACAAGAACCTTGACCTCACTACGAAATCCAACATCTACGACTATTGGATGAACAAAAACCAAGGTTCGGCCGACATCGACGAGCAGGCACGGCAATGCGGTGAGGCTTTTATCGAGACCCATCCTGACAACAAAATCGGCTACCTGATTCTTGGCTCGTATTACATCGTCAACCAAAACTCGGTGAAATCGAAAGAGTTGTATCAGAGGGTGTTGGCCATCGACAGCACCGACTTCTACGGATGGCAAAACCTCGTCATTAGCGAATCGCGGATGAATGAGAACCAGGCTGTGCGCGACCATGCTGTGGCCGCCTTGAAATATTATCCCATGCAGCCTGTATTTTATTGGTATGCGGGCGTGGCCAGTGCCGTCCTGAAAGACAATGAAAATGCCATCAACTATCTGGAAAAGGGGAGGAGATACACCTCTGACAAGGTGCAAATCGCCAACTTTGACGCTTTCTTAGGCGACCTCTACCATGAGCAAGGTGATGAAGAAAAAGCTTTTGAGGCATACGACCGAACCTTGCGCAACGACCCTGATAATGTGTTAGTTCTCAATAACTACGCCTATTATCTCGCCGTGAAAGGCCAAGATTTAGACAAGGCTTTGGAGATGTCGACCAAAGCTATCGCTATGGAACCTGACAATCCGACTTATTTGGATACACACGCCTGGGTGCTTTACATGAAAGGCGACTACAAGGAAGCCGAAAAATACATGAAGAAAGCCCTGAAACTACTGAAAGAACCTGACGAGACCTACACCAAGCATTATGAGGCCATACAGCGCAAATTGAAAGAATAATGAGGCTTCGATTGAGCATAGTATTTTTGGGATTTCTGCTAGCGACTACTTCCTGCGCCTCGCGTAAGAAAGTCGTGCAGCCCACACAGCCCAAAACTTTTGAATGGCTGACTGCCAAGCTTGACATACAAGCCGATGTCAACGGACAGTCATTCAATGACTTGTCGGGACAGTTGCGGATGCGGAAAGACAGTATTGTGTGGTTGAGCGTGTCTGCCACGATGGGCGTGGAAGTGCTGCGTGCCAAAATCAGCAATGATTCCGTTTGGATTCTTAATCGCATGGAAAAGACCTATTTGGCTGAGCATGTAGACAGCCTCGATCAGCAAATCGGACCTGCACTTGATTTTAGACTGCCATTTGTGCAATATATGCTCTTGCAGAATATCGAGGGCATTCCACCTGTTGAAAACCAAACGGTAGGGTACAATCATTACGATTACTATATGGGTGACGTTAAAGTTAAGCTAAAATACACCAACATTAAATTGGACGAACCAACCACCTTCCCACTGAAGATTACAGACAAAATGGAGCGTATGCAACTGCCAATGAAATGATGAAAAGACTGCGTATTATATGGGTTTTGTTGCTGTTGGCTCTTGTCTCGCCTGGTTATGCCCAAAAGACGAAAGGCAAGTCGAAGAAGCAGTTGCAGAGCGAAATCAACTCGTTGCAGAAGGAGATTTCGACCGCCAACCAATTGTTGAAAAAGACCAAAAAGGACAAGGAGATGACCCTCAACGAGGTCTCCATTTTGGACCAAAAAATCAAGCAGCGCGAGAACCTTATCAAAGCTTACAATGAACAAATTTCCGTTTTAGACGAGGAAATCAAGTCAGGACAAAGCAACATCAAAACCCTCAACTCCGACCTCAGTAAATTGCAGAAGGAATACGCGAAAATGATCGTCTTCGCCAACAAAAACCGCAACAATTACGATAAATTGGGCTTCATTTTCGCCTCCAAGGACTTCAACCAAGCCTTCAGTCGTCTGCGTTATATCCGCGAATTTAACGATGCCCGAAAAGTCAAGATGGAACAAATCGCCTCGACCGAAAGACAAATCAGTAGCGAAGTGGAGGCCAACCAACAGGCACGCGAGGAACAAGCCGCTTTGCTGAAAGACGAGAAGACCCAGCAGGAAGCCCTTCAAAAGGAAAAGAAAGACCTCAACGGACAGGTGGCCAAACTCAAGAAGAAGGAAGGTAAAATCCAACAAGACATCAAAAACAAACAACAACAAGCCAAGAAACTGCAAAAGGCCATCGACGATATCATCGCCGAGGAAATTCGCAAGGCCAACGCTGAGGCAGAAAGAAAACGCAAGGAAGAAGCCAAGAAAAATAAAACAACTGCTACTACACCCAAGGAAAAAGGCATGGCTTTGACACCAGCAGAGAAAACGCTATCTAACAACTTCGTCAACAACAAAGGCAAACTGCCTTGGCCTGTGGAACGCGGCGTGATTTCCTCGTCCTTTGGCAAACATGCCTCGGTGGTTTCCAATAAGGTCACCGTGACCAACAACGGTATTGACATTGCCACAACCGAAAATGCTCAAGCTCGTGCCGTTTTTGAAGGCGAGGTGGCCAGCGTCACCAAACTAACAGGCTCCAATACAGTCGTTATCCTCCGCCACGGCGAGTATTTTACTGTATATTCCAACCTCGAAAACGTTATCGTGAAGCGCGGTGACAAAGTGAAAACCAAACAGACCTTAGGGACGATTCACACCAACAAGACCGAAAACAAGACGGAGCTACACTTTGAACTATTGAAAGAACAAAACCGACAAGACCCTGCAAATTGGTTATCGAAATGAAAAATAAGTTCTTGATATTATTACTGTTAGCCTTAGCAATATTGGCCTCATCCTGCAAGACCAAGGAAGTGCCAGGTCGCCGTAGGGCACCGCGAAACTGCAACACCTGCACCAAGTGGAGCTATGCACCGCAGGAAACCATAGAATACGAACTCTTGCACAACGATGAAGGCTGAGGAACTCGAACTGTTGAAACGTTATTTCCCCGAGGCTTCGGTCGGGATGGTGGGAGATATTTTCACACAACGCCGTTTCAAGCTGCATTTCAAGCGACCACGTACTTCCAAATTGGGTGACTTCCGTCCGCCAAGAACCCCAAATGGTATTTGTTCCATCACCCTCAACTTGGACTTGAACCCTTACCAAATGCTCATCACCTACGTTCATGAGGTGGCGCATTATGATGTGTATCAGCGTTATGGCTCACGATTTGTGCAACCTCACGGCACGGAATGGCAAAACCAATTCACTACACTTTTGCTGCCTTTCATGACCGAAGCTATCTTCCCGAAAGACATTATCGCTGCTTTGCAAAAGCATTTACACCACATCAAAGCCAGCAGCACCGCCGACCAAAACCTACAAAGAGTGCTGCACAAATACGACAGGAACCATGAAACCGTGACGACCGTGGAAAGCCTTCCCGACGGAGCCAGATTCGTGCTGAAAAACGGCTTGGTTTTCCAAAAAGGGGAGAAGCAACGCACGCGCTATAAATGCTATTGCGAGAGTAATGGGCGTTGGTATTTCGTGGCGGCTTTGGCGGAAGTCAAGGAATTGTAAGCGCATTTGCAAAACAAATCAACAAATCATTATCTTTGCAGCCAAAATATTGCTTAATGACCAAGAAAGTATTTGTTTCAGGCTGTTACGACCTATTGCACAGTGGTCATGTAGAGTTTTTCCGACAAGCCGCGCAATTCGGTGACCTTTATGTTGGTATCGGCTCCGACGAGACCATCCTGCATTATAAGAATCACAAGACACTTTATCCTGAAAACGAACGTCTCTTTATGGTGAAGGCTATCCGATATGTGAAGGACGCTTTCATTAATGACGGTGACGGCGTAATGGATTTTATCGGCACTGTCGACCGACTGAAACCTGATGTTTTTGTAGTCAATGAAGATGGTGCCTCAGAAGAAAAACGCAAGTTTTGTGAGGAACGCGGCATCGAATACGTGGTGCTGCAACGCACGCCCTCCGAAGGCTTGGAAGCACGCTCGTCAACGGCTTTGAAACATGACCTTTGTCAGATTCCAACCCGTTTGGACCTTGCCGGCACTTGGATTGACCAGCCTTACGTTTCGTGTTTCGCTCCTGGTTGGGCTATCACCATTTCCTTGGAGCCTACTTTTGAGGTACGCGAACGTTGTGGCCTTTCTACTTCGACACGCAATATGATCAAGAAAATCTGGCCCATGCATCTGCCCGACATGGATCCAGAAATCCTTGCCAAACTTGTTTTTTGTTTCGAGAATGACCCAGAGCGCAGCGATGGCATCATCAGTGGAGCACAAGACTCCATTGGTATTTGTATGCCTGGCTTGGTAAGGCATTATTACGACAAGCTCTATTGGCCTATCAAATTGGAGACTTGCCGTGACGAAACCATTTTGAATTGGCTTGAAAACCATCTCATTATGATTCCTATGGAGCCCCGCCGACTAGGTTGTTCCGTGGTAGAAGGCAAGGACATCACTGAATCAAAAGTCAAGGCTTTGGCCAAGGCTGCTGATGATTGCTGGAATGCTATCATGGCCATGGATTTGAATGGTTTTGCCTCAGCCTATAAGGCTTCATTCAACGCCCAAACCGCTATGTTTCCTGCCATGATTCAAGGCTCGGTGCAGGATTACATCGACAAATATTCCGCTATAGATGAAGTGTTGGCTTGGAAAATGCCTGGTGCCGGTGGCGGCGGTTATCTCGCTTGCGTGGTCAAGGATACCCATAATTTCTGTAGCAACCATCTAGAAGCTATCGCGTTAACAATCAGAAGAAAGTAAAAGGTCCCTGAGCTTGTCGAAGGGCCGACCTAAAAAGAAAAAATATGAACAAAGTTGTAGAAAAGAAATACTTATTGGCCTTTGTTTTGGTAACATGCTGTTTTGCCTTGTGGGGCTTCGCCAACGACATTACTAACCCCATGGTGAAGGCCTTTTCCAAAATCTTCCGCATGAGCGTCACTGACGGTGCATTGGTGCAATTGGCCTTTTATGGTGGCTATTTTTGCATGGCTTTGCCCGCTGCCCTGTTTGTGCGAAAATTTTCCTACAAAGCGGGCCTGTTGATGGGTCTCGGTTTGTATGCCGTGGGAGCCTTGATGTTCATCCCCGCCAAGGCGACAGGTAATTATTATCCTTTTCTCATTGCCTATTTCGTGCTGACTTGTGGCCTTTCCTTCCTTGAAACAACCGCCAATCCTTATATCCTCTCCATGGGCGACAAGGACACTGCCACACGCCGCCTCAACCTCGCCCAAGCCTTCAATCCCATCGGCTCATTGGCAGGTATGTTCGTGGCAATGAAATTCATCCAAGCCAAACTCAATCCGTTGAGTACCGAAGAACGCGCCTTGCTGTCCGAAGACCAGTTTGAAGCCGTGAAAAGTGCTGACCTTGCTGTGTTGAGCCGACCTTACGTCATCATCGGAGCGGTGTTGGTGGTCTTTTTCATCGTCATTCTTTTGTTGGTGAAGCCTCAAGCCAAGACAGAAGAAAGCCCCGACCAGAATTTCGGTCCCACAGTGAAACGACTATGGCAGAACAAGCCTTATCGCTTTGGCGTAGTCGCTCAATTTTTCTATGTCGGCGTGCAAATCATGTGCTGGACCTTCATTATCCAATACGGCACGCGCGTCTTCATGAACGAAGGCATGACGGAGCAGGCTGCCGAGGTACTCTCGCAACGTTACAACATTGTGGCAATGGCCATTTTCTGCGCAAGTCGTTTCATTTGCACTTTCCTATTGAAATACATTCATCCTTCCAAACTGCTGACTTATTTGGGCATTGCTGGAGCCGTGTTGGTGTTAGGTGTCATTTTCCTTGACGGTCGTGCCGGAATGTATTGCTTGGTGGCTGTTTCGGCCTGCATGAGCCTCATGTTCCCGACCATTTACGGCATTGCTTTGACCGACACTGGCGACGATGCCAAATTGGGTGCAGCAGGATTAATTATGGCCATTTTAGGTGGCTCGGTGTTGCCTCCTTTGCAGGCTCGCATCATTGACGGTAGCGGAATTGGAAGCATCGCTTCGGTGAATTTAAGTTTCGTTTTGCCGCTAATTTGCTTTGTCGTCATCGTTCTCTACGGAATTTTCATTACAAAACACGATAAATAATCTCACGCAGAACGCGCAGAAATCGCAGAAACGCAAAGCGACAAAGACTATTTGTCCGGTAGGATTCCCATAATTCTGCGGATTCTGCGTGAAAAACATTCAAATCATGAAAAGATATTGCCAAACCTTAGAACTCGTCAACGACCCCGAACTCATTGAGAAATATTGCGAAATCCATGCCCATGTGTGGCCCGAAGTGATAGCTGGCCAACGCGAAGTTGGTATCCTCGATATGCAGATTTATCGCTTTGAAAACCATGTCTTTATGATATGCGATACTGTGGATGATTTCGACTGGGAAAAAGACATGGCACGGTTGGCCACTTTGCCCCGACAAGCCGAGTGGGAAGCCTATGTTGCGCAATGCCAAGGTGCCGACCCAAGTCTGCCTTCGACAGGAAAATGGCATTTAATGAAAAAAATCTTTTGAAATACAGAAAATAACAGTATTTTTGCGGGTTAAAACATATTGACCATGAATGATTCTAACATCATTTCCAGCATCATCAAGAAATTTTGCAATTTCATTTTTGGAAAGCATAAAGCCAATACCCTGCCTCGTTATTGGATTTTGGTAGCAGATATGGTCATCGTCATTGTGGCCTATCTCATAGCCATTCTCATGCTTTATTTTAATGACATTAAGGCATCCGGATTCGACTGGGAACGCATCTGGATTGTACCAGTTGTCTATTTGGTCGCATTTCTCATCAGCAGAACCTACGACGGCATGTTGCGTTATTCCGGCTTCAACGACATTCGCAAGATTTTCGCTGCCTGCACCAGTACTGTTGTGGTTCTCCTCCTCAGTAAATTTATCCTCTCAAACTCATCGTTCCAAAATCTCGCTACCTATTTTCCCCGTTACGTCACTATAGTTTACCATTACCTCATTACAATGACGATAATGATTCTCATGCGTTTCACCATCAGGCGTTTGTACAATGAGGTTTACAAAAATCCAATCCAAAAGGAAAACACGCTTATTTATGGTGCTGGTGATGCTGGTACAATGCTTTTGCGCACTTTGAGTCAGGATACCGCTGCCGTTTACAAAGTGGTTGCCTTTACCGATGACGACAAAAAACGTGTTGGCATTCAGATTAATACGATAAAAGTATATTCCCCTTCTGAGGCTCTGACGAAAACCTTCATCAAGAAAAACGACATCAAGATAATGGTTTTGGCCATCCCCAGTCTCGACGAGGAACGCCGCAAGCAAATCATCGAAAAGGGCTTGGCGTTGAATTTGGTTGTAAAGACCATTCCGTCATTCTCCAAATGGGTGGATGGCGAAATCAAGTCGAACCAGATTGAGGATATCAAAATTGAAGACCTTTTGGGTCGCACGCCCATCAAACTCGGCAAGGAAAATGTCTCCCGAGAAATCAAGAACAAAGTGGTGCTTGTCACAGGTGCTGCCGGTTCCATCGGAAGCGAGATTTGCCGTCAGGTGATGCATTATAATCCTACCAAACTTATCATGCTCGATCAAGCCGAGTCACCGATGTACGACTTCCAGTTCGAGATGAACAACACGCCTGATTTCAAGGACTTGCGCGACAAGATGGCTTTCGTCATCACCAACGTGAAAGACCCTGTTCGCATGAGGGAAGTGTTTGAGATGTACCATCCGCAAGTGGTGTTCCATGCCGCTGCCTACAAGCATGTGCCATTCATGGAGGAAAATGCTTACGAAGCTGTATTTGTCAACGTGTTCGGCACCAAGCTTGTAGCTGACTTGGCCGTGGAATTTGGCGTGGAGAAATTTGTCATGATTTCCACCGACAAGGCCGTCAACCCGACCAATGTGATGGGTGCCACCAAGCGCATTGCGGAGATTTACACTCAAAGTCGCAAGGGCAACACGAAATTCATTACGACGAGATTTGGTAATGTGTTGGGCAGCAATGGTTCTGTGGTGCCGTTGTTCCGCAAACAGATTGCCCAAGGCGGTCCTATCACCGTGACAGACAAGCGTATCACTCGATTCTTTATGACCATTCCCGAAGCATGCAGCCTCGTGCTTGAAGCTGGTTCCATCGGTGAAGGCGGCGACATCTTCGTTTTCGACATGGGCGAGAAGGTCAAGATTTGGGATTTGGCTGAAAAGATGCGCAAACTGGCCCACCGTCCTGACATTGAAATCATCGAGACAGGTCTGCGTCCAGGCGAAAAGCTTTATGAAGAGGTGTTGGCCAACGAAGAGAACACCATCAAAACTGATAATGAGAAGATTATGCACGCCGTGGTGCGGAAATACGAAACCGCCGATGTGGACAACATGATTCTCAAACTCCACGTCGAGCTTGAAACCTGCGACCCGATGAAGATTGTGGCTCAAATGAAGGTCATTGTGCCGGAGTTCAAGAGCAACAACAGCGTTTTCAGTAAGTTGGACAAATAATCCGAAATGTACACCCTTTTTACCGACCCTCTGCACCGCATCGCCTACGCCACCGATGCGTCAGCTTATCGTGAAGTACCCGAAGCAGTAACCTTTCCCGAAAACGAACAGGATATTGTCTATTTGATTGAAACGACACGCGAACGTAAAACCCACCTTATCCCAAGGGCTGGCGGCACTTCTATCGCTGGTCAAGTGGTGGGAAGCGGTATTGTGGTCGACATCAGCAAACATTTCAAGAAAATTCTGGAAATCAACAAGGAAGAACATTGGGCAAGAGTACAACCAGGTGTAGTCCTTGATGAGCTGAACCTTGTCTTGGAACCTTACGGATTATTTTTCAGCCCTGAAACTTCAACCAGCAATCGTTGTTGTATCGGTGGCATGTTCGGCAACAATTCTTGTGGTTCCCATTCCCTGATTTACGGCAGCACACGGCATCATGTCTTGGAAGCCCGAGGTGTGCTTTGTGACGGCAGCATAGAGGTGTTCAAGACTTACACCATCAAAGAGCTTGAACAACGCTTTGGAAACCGTTTTTGGGAAACCGACATTTCATGTCATTCCGTGCGAGGACATAAGGAGGGGAAGGAATCTATGAAATGTCGGTTTCCCAACGCCCCATTAATTCAAACCATCTACACCCAACTCATCCGCTGGGCTTTAGATGAGAAAACCGTCCAACTCATTGAAGAAAACTATCCCGATAAGAGCCTGCGCCGTCGTTCCTGTGGCTATGCCATCGACGAAGTCATTGAAGACCTGCACGATACAAACAAACCAATCGAAGAACGTACCATCAACCTTTGCAAAGTCCTGGCGGGCAGCGAAGGCACGTTGGCTTTCATCACCGAAATCAAAGTCGACCTTGACCCTTTGCCGCCTAAAGAAAAAATGGTGGTTTGTGCCCATTGTGATACGTTGCAAAAGAGTTTCTTAGGTAATCTCGTTGCACTGAAATTCCATCCTGCCGCTGTCGAGTTGATGGACCGCAATATTTTGGAACTCAGCAAAGATAATGTAGAGCAACAGAAAAACCGTTTCTTTGTGCAAGGTGATCCTGCCGCCATCCTCATCATTGAACTGCGTGGCGAAACTCGTGCTGAAATTGATGCCGTGGCTGACCAACTTGAAAAGGCATTAATCGAAAATGATGAGCATTTAGTTTACGCTTGTTCAAGAGTTTACGGTTCAGAAATCAGCAAGGTATGGAGTCTGCGCAAGGCAGGCTTGGGATTGCTCACAGGCATGAAAGGCGACGCCAAACCCATTGGTGTCATCGAAGACACAGCAATTGCACCTGAAAAGTTGCCCGCTTATATGGCCGACTTCGCCCAAATGTTGGAAAACCTTGGCTTGAGTTGCGTCTATCACGCCCACATCAGCACAGGTGAACTGCATTTACGTCCCATTATCAACATCAAAGAGGCTGAGGGCAAACGCAAATTCCGTGAGGTGGCTTATCAAACCGCTTTGTTAGTTAAGAAATACAAAGGCTCGCTTAGTGGTGAGCATGGGGATGGTCGTTTACGTGGTGAATTCATCCAGCTGCTTTATGGCGATGAAGTCTATGCTTTGATGCAAGATCTCAAAAAATGCTGGGATCCGATGCAAGTCTTTAATTTGCACAAGATTGTCGATACATTGCCTATGGACAGCATGTTGCGTTTCGAGGTTGACCAGCAATATGCTATTGAAAAGGAACTGGGGAGGTCGGCCCTTCGACAGGCTCAGGGACCTCTCGGCATAAAGACCTATTATAATTGGAAAGCTGCCTTCGATGAATGTAAAGTGGAAGGAGCCACAGGGGCCAAAACCCAACTCCATGCCTTGATGTGCAGCATTGAGCAATGCAATGGTGCTGGCGACTGCCGTAAATCTAATTTGATTGGTGGCACACTTTGTCCAGCTTTTAAGGTCAGTGGCGATGAGACCAAGGCCACTCGTGCCCGCGCTAATGTGCTCCGCGAGATCCTAACTCGGGGTTGGGCAAGTGAAGCCTTCATTGTCGCAAATTGCGTCCCGCAATTTGATAAAAACGATTCCTCGAACTGCAAGACGCAGTTCGCGACAATGAAAAACATCCTGAAATCAGAGGAACTAGCCGAGGTGTTGGATAGCTGCCTAGCCTGCAAAGGTTGCCGCAGCGAATGTCCCTCCAATGTCGACATGACTCGTCTGCGTTCTGAGATTTTACAGCAAAAATACGACATCAGCGGAATGCCTTTGCGTTCCTTTGCGGTGTCGTATATGGCCACTGTAGAACAGTTGGGGCACATCGTATGGCCTTTTTATAACTTGTTCGCTTCGTGGAAGTTCTCATCGAATATCATCAAGAGAATCATTAAGTTCACCACTGAAAGAGACATTCCAACCCTCAGCCGCGTGACCATGAGAACCGCTGTGAAACGGGAATGCCGAAAACAAAAAGGCAGAACTGCCAAGGGCAAAGTCTATCTCTTCGCTGATGAGTTCACCAACTTCCAAGAAGCTGAATTGGGTTTGACCTTCGCCAAACTACTATTACACTTGGGTTACGAAGTTGAAATCCCTAAACACGTGGAAAGTGGACGCGCCGCCATTTCGAAAGGCAATCTGAAATTAGCCAAGAAGTTTGCCTTAAAGAATGTCAATTTGTTGAAAGACAAAGTATCGGCACAAATTCCATTAGTCGGTATCGAGCCATCCTGTATCCTCAGTTTCCGTGACGAATACCCTGATTTGGTGCCTGCTGAACTCCGCCCACAAGCCCAAAACTTAGGCCGTAATGCTTTGCTTTTCGATGAGTTCATCATGCGCGAAGTCGCAGCTGGACGCATCTCAACTGAAGACTTCAAGAACGACGCTGTAGAAATTTGGCTGCACGGTCATTGCCACCAGAAGGCCTTGGTGGGAACGGAGAAAACTGTTGGCGCCTTGAAACTCTTGCAAGGTGCCAAAGTCCATGTTATTCCAAGTGGCTGTTGTGGCATGGCGGGCTCTTTCGGTTACGAAAAAGAGCATTATCAGACCTCGTTGGCCATTGGCGAAATGGTGCTTTTCCCGACCATTCGCAAGGCTGTAGCTAATGCCGACGGTGTTATTCCTTGCATTGTTTCGGCTCCTGGTACTTCCTGCCGCCAACAAATACTTGACGGTACTGGAGTCCACGCCGTTCATCCTATTGAGATTCTTTACCGTTGGGTGAAATAATCAAGAAATCTTGGCGTTCTATGAAAAAGCAGTATCTTTGCAACACAGAACCCATAAAAACAACCCAATGAAAAAGTTATTCATTCCCTTTTTGCTGGTGTTTTTCTTCGTTGCTACAAGTTGCAACCGCAACAAGAGCATTTCGAACGATGTTGACGTGGAGACCTATTTCATCAACGACAGCATATTGTTCAATAATGAGTATGAAGAAGGATATTCCAGATACACGATGAATGTCGATTTGCCTGTCACTGAGAATGATACCTTGCGCCAAAACATTATTCAATGGATGCTTTCGTCGGAAACCGAAGATTATGAGGCATATTTCAAAGCTGATGAGAAACGATTCTTTGACGAAGAAGGACATGAGCCCAGATCCGTTTTTGAAGGCCATTACACCTTGATGGAACAGACCGATTTATATGTCACTTACATCTCAGACGGTTATGTTTACACTGGCGGAGCCCATCCCATGCCTTGGTATTACGGCGTGTCATTTAATAAAGCTGACGGTACTATGATTGGCTATGAGATTTTTGAAGACCCCGACCAATTAGTTGAACTTATTTCGGAAAACATCCGGCAACAATATTTTGACTATTTCAATACGGAAGAAGAGGAATATATCTTTGAGCCCGACGACTTTTTCCCTTTGCCCACCAACCAGCCTTGGATTGAGTCGGATAGTATCGTCTTTTGTTACGGTCCATTCGAAATCGCTCCGTATGCTGCCGGAATGCCTTCGTGCAAAATCGCCATCAGCGACTTGCAGCCTTATTTCAGTGAGATTGGGAAATCATTATTCAACAACTAAATAATCATGAACAACTACTGCATCATCATGGCCGGCGGTATTGGTAGCCGCTTCTGGCCCCTCAGCAAAGACAATTATCCGAAGCAATTCCTTGATATTTTAGGCACCGGAAAGAGCTTCATCAGAAGCACTTACGAACGTTTCAGTCCTGTCATCCCTGACGAGAACTTCCTCGTGGTGACCAACAAAGCCTACAAACAATTAGTGTTGGAACACTTGCCCATGCTCAAACCTGACCAAGTGCTTTGTGAGCCAGCCCGGCGCAATACGGCACCTTGCATTGCATACGCGGCCTATCACATCCAAAGCCATTGCCAAAACGCCAATATTGTTGTCACCCCTGCTGACCATTTGGTCACCAACGAAATGGAGTTTCAGCGTATTATTCGTTTGGGCTTTGACTTTTTGGCGAAAAACCAAAACGCTTTAATGACCATCGGTATCAAACCAAGTCGACCGGAAACAGGCTATGGTTATATCCAAGTGCCTAAACAAGAAACGCTTCCTGAAGTAGTGAAAGTGGAAATGTTCAAGGAAAAGCCCAACTATGAAACGGCTTTGAAGTTTGTCGCAGAAGGCAATTACTTCTGGAACAGCGGCATCTTCATTTGGACTTTGGATGGTATCATGCAAGCTTTCAGACAATATCTGCCTGATATGATAGAAGTGTTTGAGAAGGGTAAAAATGACTTTGGTACATCCAACGAGCAAGCCTTCATTGATGCGCATTTCGTGGAAAGTCCTAACATCAGCATCGATTATGGCGTGATGGAGAAATCACCCAATACTTACACTATCCCCGCTGATTTCGGCTGGAGCGACATTGGCACGTGGGGCTCGTTGTTCACACATGCCAAAAAAGACGAAAACGGCAACGCCAAGCGTGGAAAAGTCGTCTCTGTGGACAACAAGAACACCATTATTAATATAGAGGAAGGCACTGAAGCCGTGGTGCATGGTTTGGAAGACTATCTCGTGGCCTACCGCGACCATTCGCTCTTGGTGTGCAAACTCCATGACGAACAACAGATTAAGGTTTGGATTGAAGGATTGAAATAGTTTTGGATTGCCATGGAGAATCAGCCACTTGTTTCTGTCATTATGCCGTGTTACAACATGGAGAAGTTTATCGCTTACACCATAGAATCGGTGCAGCGGCAGACCTATCCATATTGGGAACTTCTCATTGTGGACGATACTTCGACCGACAGGACGGCTGAAATTGTCAAAAGCCATCAAAATCAGGATGACAGGATTTACTTTATCGTCAAGCCCAAGCATTCCGGCATTGCCGACACAAGAAACCAATGTCTAAAAATGGCCAAAGGACGTTTTTTGGCTTTCCTTGATGCCGATGATGTCTGGCATCCCGAAAAGCTTGAACAACAGTTGAAATTTATGATGAAGCGAAAAATCGGCTTCAGTTATTCATCGTATGATTGTATTGACGAAGAGGGGAATCCTTTGGAAAAGATGGTGAAATCTGCGGGCAATCTGGATTATGATGCTTACATGCATAACACCATCATCGGCTGCTCCACCGTGATGATTGACACTACCATTATCGGTGATGTTGTCGTTCCTAATTTCCGTACCAGTGAAGACACGGCTACCTGGCTCAATATCTTGAAAAAAGGATTCTTAGCATACGCCATTGAACAGCCTTTGACTTCCTATCGCATCCGTCAGCACTCGGCCAGTTCCAACAAACTGAAAGCCTCTTCTGACCTTTGGAGGGTGTACCGACAACAGGAAAAACTCTCTTTATTCAAGGCATTGGGATGCTTTTTCAGTTATGCCTACAACGCTGTCAAGAAACGCCTCTGATGAATGGTTATTATCTATATCGCAAGGCATGGCGGTTTGAAGGTGCGCCACACAAGGAACCAAAACTTGAGAAAAAGGAATGGCAGACCTTGTTGAAGCAAGGCGGACTGCTGGTTAGAAACACGTACAACTTTGACCAAAGCGTAGAAAGTAGTTTTTGGTATATCATACAAGACACTTTTAATGGATTAGATGGCTTTTCCTCAAACGAAAGGAACAAAATCAGACGTTCGAACAAAACACTGTCTTTCAAAAGAATAAGTATTGATTTATTAAAATCAGAAGGTTGGAATATCCTGAAAGCCACCTACGAGGATTATGCCGTTTCAGACCGTGCAATGGATGAAACCGTGTTTTTGGATTATCTTTCGAAGTGCGAAAAACAGGATTTTAACTATTGGGGTATCTTTAACCAAGATCGACTTATTGGTTTTTGTACCGTTTGGCTTTGGTTGCCAGACAGTTGCGAATATGGACTGATTGGTATTCTACCTGAATATAAGCACAATAACACATACCCATATTACGGGCTTTTTTACAACATGAATGCCTATTATTTGGGAGAAAAAGGATTCCGATACGTGGCTGATGGTGCCCGTTCCATCACAGAACACTCTCACATTCAGGATTTTCTCATACAAAATTTCAATTTCCGAAAAGCTTATTGTCAACTTGCCATCCATTACCAATGGTGGATGAAGATTGCGGTCAAGATATTGTACCCATTCAGAAAAATCCTAACTTTGCCGCGGATTAAGGCAATTCTCAACATGGAGGCCATGCAACGTGGAGAAAAATAAACACAAAATAGGGTTCTTTTTTAAATGGTGTTTCGACCGAATCGTGGCACTTATTGGACTTATTGTGTTGTTTCTTCCCCTGCTCATCATTGCTATACTCATTAAATTGGATTCGAATGGTCCTATCTTTTTCATGCAAACACGTATCGGAAAAGACGGCAAGCCTTTTCGTATCTGTAAGTTCCGTACTATGACCCACCAGTCGGAAGGTGATTCTGTCACCGTTGCTGGTGATTTGCGTGTCACTCGCATCGGTCAATGGCTGCGCCATAGCAAAGTCGATTGCCTCACAGAATTGATAAATGTTCTCATTGGCCAAATGAGCCTTGTAGGTCCGCGCCCTGATGTACCTGGCTATGCTGACCAGCTGCAAGGTGACGACCGACGCATTTTGCAACTTCGTCCTGGCATTACAGGTCCAGCCAGCATCAAATATCGTAATGAGGAGGAACTGCTTGCCCAACAAGCCGACCCAAAATGGTATAATGACAATGTTATCTGGCCCGATAAGGTAAAAATCAATCTTGATTATCTTGATAATTGGAGTTTCATTGGAGATATCAAGTTGATTTTTAAGACTATATTATAATTGTTATGAGAGAACAAAGCCGAATTTTCAACATCTTTAATAGCAAGTTCTATCCTTTGTTGTTATTTCTTGTTTCCTTTGTTTTTGTGACTTTGTTTTCACGATCGACTTCGTTTTTATATGTGTTTGAGGGAGGCGATGGTGCTATTTTCAAACAGATGGGGTTGGCTCTTTTGCGTGGAAAGACTTTGTATATCGACTATTTCGACAATAAAGGTTGTATATTATACTTTATCCAAGCCTTTGGGCTTTGGTTAGGCGGTAATTTCTTTATCTTGCTAATGCAAACGCTGTCGTTGACAATCACTTTACTTATCTGGGATAAAATGCTCGCCTTGTACCAAGACGAACGTGGTCGCCTGATGGGTTTAGGCATTGCACTGGTATTGCTGTTATGTTTCTATCAAGACGGCGACTTGACCGAAGAATGGTGTTTGCCCTTTGCCTCTTATCCGCTTCTGCTTTACTTTCACGCTTTGAAAACAGGAAAGGAAATCCGTTCAATAAAGATGTTTTTTGTCGGCGTTTGTTTTGGGATCATTGCCTTTATCCGCGTCAACAATGCTGCTCCTTTTTTGGGGTTTGTTGCCTTTTATTGGATTCAACTTCTCACCAAAAAAGACTTCAAAAACTTCTTCCTGAATATTTCAGCTTTCTTCATTGGTGCTATTATCGTTGCTGTAGCCTGCATACTTTATTTTTATTTTAAAGCTGGTTGGCACGGTGTTGATGAAATGATTTATGCTTCTTTCCTTTCCAATATTGAATATATGGGGGCAAATTTTGAATATATGGGGACAAAAGAAATATATGAGGTTCTTTTTGGTGTTTTCTACTTCTTGTTTCTGTCGTTGTGTATCTTGCAGCAAATCATTAATTCACGTAACGATACATCAGTATTGATTCCATCCTTAATTTCGTATGTCTTGTTTGTATTGGCTTTTGGCACACGTGGTTTTTCACACTATTTAATGGCATTATTACCCTTAGTAGTGGTCTTGCTCATGACAATAAGACCCAATCCTGAGAAAAGGAGAAAACCTGTGTTATTGGTGATGTCGCTTGTTGCAGTGTTCTTTTATCTTCCTATTCCTTTGGCATTTGCCGTGAATGACTTGATGCTGAAAAACGACAAATATTCAGCAATTTATGAAAATTTCCACCATTGTATCGAAGAAATCCCATTAGCAGAGCGTGATTCCATATACAATTACAACTTGCATGGCAATGCCGCAGGTATGATGCAACATGAAAAGTTGTTGCAATGCAACAGAGTGTTTTTTTCTTCTTTTGTTTTCTATTATAACAGATTGTACAAAGAGGAGACAGAAAAGCCGTTTTGTTCACCAAAATGGATTTTAATCTCTTGGGACAGGTATTTCACCGACGATGATGCTGATTTTGTCTTAAACAATTATGATTTGTATTGTGAGTTCTGTCATGACAGAATGTATCTCAACAAACCAAAAATAGGACAGAAGTTTCAAGTTTATCTTTACCGCAGAAAAGACTGAAATCGTGTGTTTCAGTCCCGTATTGGCGACAGATTTTAAGCAGACGATACAAGTCCCTGTTTTGCATGCGGTCGGCCAAACGGCTGAGCGCATAAAAAAACCCCATAAAACCGGGGAGGAATTATGAGGCCAAAAAATTAATAACATGAAACATAAAAATTGCGCCCCCTTCAGGACTTGAACCTGAGACCCCCTGATTAACAGTCAGATGCTCTGACCAACTGAGCTAAGGAGGCTGCACAATGTCACAGAACTTTCTGTTTTGCGGTTGCAAAAGTACAGCTTTTTTCATTACTGACAATATTTTTCCGACAAAATTTTTCAAATATTTTATATCTAATTGATAATCAATATGAAAATTTAATCACTATAGACAGAAGTATTCCTAAGAAAATGGCGTTTTTGTCTTTAGTTACATGCGGCGGCTAAGAAAGCTTACGACTTTTACAATTTTTCAACCACCGCTATTGAGCTATAAAACGTGCTCCATCCCCGAAGGGAATCTCTTTTTTCTTACCTTTGCACAAATTTTGAATCTTGAATTTTGAATATTAAATCCTTGAATCCCAAATGAAGAAAATCCTCGGAATAGGAAGCACCTTGGTCGACATCCTTAGTCAGGTACCCAACGAAGAAGTGCTAAACGAACTCAACCTCCCCAAAGGGAGCATGACCTACGTCAACATCAACGACGCCGTCAGCATTGGCGAACGCCTCGCCCAACAATATGGTAGCCAACGTGCCGCCGGTGACTCGGCAGCCAACACAATGAGTGGCCTCGCCCGACTCGGTGCAAAGTCTGGCTTCCTCACCATGATGGGTAACGACGAGATGGGGCAGTTTTTCACCAATGAAATGACCCGCACTGGCGTAGAGATGCTTGCCCTTAAAAGTGATACCCCCACTGGCCGCGTCATCGCCATGGTGACCCCCGACGGCGAACGCACTTTCGCTACCTGCCTCGGTGCCTCTATCGAACTCAGCCCCGATGACATCAAGCCTGAACTGTTCGACAACTGGGACATCTTCTATATCGAAGGTTACCTCGTGGCCAACCCCGACATGCTGCGCAAAGCCATCAGCACGGCAAAAGACAAAGGTTTGAAAATCGCCATTGACCTAGCCAGCTATAACGTGGTAGAAGAAAGCCGCGATTTCCTTCTTGAACTCGTCAACAACTATGTCGACATCGTGTTTGCCAATGAACAAGAAGCTCTTGCCCTCACAGGTATGGAACCAGAAAAAGCTTTACACTATATCGCAGAGCGTTGCGAAATCGCCGTGGTAAAAATAGGAGCCAAGGGAGCTTATATCCAGCGTGGTGATGAAATCGTCACCATTCCGCCCATGAAGGCTGATGTGGTCGACACCACCGGCGCTGGCGACATGTGGGCCGCTGGTTTCCTCGCAGGACTCGTTAAAGGCGAAAACCTACAAAAATGCGGCATGATGGGTGCCATCGTAGCCAAAAACATTATCGAAGTTATGGGTGCCAAGATGGACGATGAACGCTGGGATAATATTCATAAGGCCATAGCAGAATTATAAAAATGCTGAATGCTGAATTAGGAATACTGAATGACGCGAAGCGATGTATAAACTCGTCTCCATTCCGCATTCCGCATTCATCATTCCTCATTAATTTGTAGCATTATTGCTTAAGGTATCAATTTATTTTGTACCTTTGCGCCCACTATAGTTATTTTCGCGAGAATTAAATATTTAATAATTAGCTAGTTAGATAAAAATGAAGGAATTCCAAACAAAAGACATCCGTAATGTTGCCCTCATCGGCGCAGCTAAGTCGGGTAAGACCATCCTTGCCGAAAACATGCTTTATGAAGGCAAGCTCATCAACAGAAAAGGTAGCACCGAAGAGAAGAACACTGTTTCCGACTACCGTCCCATCGAGATGGAACGTCAGATTTCGGTGAACGCCTCCATGATGTACACGATTTACAACGACAAGAAAATCAACATCCTGGATACCCCTGGTTTCAGTGATTTCTCAGGCGATATTGTCAGCTGCCTTACCGCTGCCGACATCGCTGTCTGCACTGTGAACGCCCAATCGGGTGTGGAAGCTACCACCGAAAACGCCTGGCGCCATGCTGCCAACACCAACAAGCCTGTTGTGTTCTTCATGAACCAACTCGACCACAGCAACGCCAACTTCGACAACACAGTCCGTGAACTGAAAGAATACTTCGGCGATAAGGTTACGCCTATCCAATATCCTGTCAATACAGGTGAAGACTTCAACGCCGTCATCGATTTGATCATGATGAAGATGTTGGTCTTCAAGAATGGCAACGGTGCCCCTGAGATTCAGGACATTCCCGCTGCCGAAATGGCCAAGGCCGAAGAGATGCACAACAACCTCATTGAGCACGCCGCCGAAGGTGAAGAGGCTCTGATGGAGAAGTTCTTCGAAGAGATGACTCTGAGCGAGGAAGACATGGAACGCGGTATCCACCTGGGTATCGTCAACCGTGAGATGTTCCCCGTGCTCTGCGGCGCTGCCAAGCGTGGCGTGGGTGTCACCCGTCTGATGGAGTTCCTCATCAACGCCTGCCCGTCGCCTGCCGACATGCCTGCTATCAAAGCCAACAACGGCCAAGAGTTCCACAACAGCGTCGACGACCCGACCGCCCTGTTCATCTTCAAGGTCACTACCGAACAGAACCTCGGTGACGTGGCTTGGATGCGCGTCTATGGCGGCACCGTCGTGAAGAGCCAAGACCTCATCAACCCACGCACGGGCAACAAGGAGCGTCTCTCACAGTTGCTCGCTTTCCGTGGCAAGAACCGTGAAGAGGTAGAGAAAGTCAACGCTGGTGATATCATCTGCACCATCAAGTTGAAGGACGGCCGCATCGGTGACTCGCTCGTCGACGCCAAGGTTGCTGAAGCCACCTTCCCAGAGATTCCGTTCCCGACCCCGATCTTCTCGATTGCCGTCAAGGCCGTCAACTCACAAGAAGACGAAAAGCTGGGCAGCATCCTCAACGACATCCACAAGACCGACCCGACCGTCATCGCCGGCATGTCGCGCGAGCTGCGCCAGAACATCCTGCAATGCCAGGGCGAATATCACTTCAACACCCTGAAATGGTACTTCGACAACGTCTATAAGATTGCCATCGAGACGGCTTCGCCGAAGATCCCGTACCGTGAGACCATCACCAAGAGCGCAAGCGCCAGCTACCGTCACAAGAAACAATCCGGTGGTAGCGGTCAGTTTGGTGAGGTGCACATGCAGCTGGCTCCTTATTTCGAGGGTTATACCGACCCGAGCGAACTGCAGGTGCGCGACAAGCAAGAGTACGAACTGCCTTGGGGCGGTAAGCTCATCTTCGCCAACTGCGTTGTCGGTGGTGCCATCGATGCCCGCTTCATGCCCGCCATCCTGAAGGGTGTGAACGAACGTCTTGAGCAAGGCCCGCTGACGGGTTCCTACGCCCGCGACATCATCGTCTACATCTACGACGGTAAGATGCACCCGGTCGACTCCAACGAAATGGCCTTTAAGATCGCTGGTCGTATGGCCTTCAGCGCCGCCTTTAAGAACGCTGGCCCGAAGATCATGTAACCCATCTACGACCTCGACGTGCGCATGCCCGCCGACCTCATGGGTGCCGTGATGACCGACCTGCAAGGCCGTCGCGCCATCGTCATGGGCATGGACAGCGACCACAACTACCAGACCATCCACGCCAAGGTTCCGTTGGCCGAGATGGATCGTTATTCAACCTCACTGAGCTCGCTGACCTCTGGCCGTGGCACCTTCACCATGAAGTATGCTGAATACCAGCAAGTGCCCACCGACGTTCAGAACCGCCTCCTCAAGGAGTACGAAGAGAGCCAGAAGGAAGAAGAATAAAAACAGAACAAGAGTATTTTTTCATAAGTATTGCATTTTTTCCCCGCTGCACGTTTGCTGTGGCGGGGTTTTTTTGTATACCTTTGCGCCATGAAGCAAATGCTGACCATAGGATTTCTTTGGGTATTGATGGCCTTAGCCGCCTGCAATCCATCGGCTGAGGTCGCTGAACGTGGGCGAAACGAAAAAGGGCCAAATCCAGAGTTATCCGCCATCGACAGCCTGATGTGGCGCCAGCCCGAAAGCGCCTTGGCTGTGCTGAAGCAGTTTGCGGCAAGTTCTGAGGCCGACAGCCTCGATGAGTTGAATGGGCATTACTGCCAGCTGCTGATTTCGGAGCTGCTGTATAAGAACGATTACGGCCAAAGCAACCGCCCGGCTTTGCAGCAGGCAGTGCGTTATTTCGATTCGTTGTGCCTTTGCAAAGGCGTTGCGCGCAACATCTCTACCATCGCGTTTCTGGATGCCCGCGCCCATTATATTAATGGTGTGGGATACTACGAGCGCGACAGCGTTGTGGAAGCCTGCAAGGAATACCTGAAGGCTTTGGAGGTGATGGAAGGGCATTTCGAAAAGGATGAATTGACAGAACACTGGGCCCGGTTTATGGCCTATACTTACAACCGGCTTATGGAACTTTTCTCGGCACAGTTTATGATGGATCCTGCCATAGCTTGTGGGGAAAAGGCTTTGGCATATTGCCAAAAAGAACCTTCTTTAAATAATGAGATTCCCAATACTCTTTTTCATATTGGAAAACAATACCAAAAGAAGGGAGAAAAGGGGAAAGCAAGAAACTATTATCGCCAAGCTATTGAAGGAATAGCAGACACAAATACAAGTATTTATAGAGACATTGTTTCTGCAATAGCATTGAACGACTATCAAATTGGCTTGGGATATGAACAATCAATTTGTTCATTAAGGCAAATTCTATTACAATCAAAGAATGAGGAAGAAAGATTAGCTCGTTTCCTGACCATTGGAGCCATTTTCTCCGAAGAAGGCATCTACGATTCCGCCTTATTATATTTAACACCTGTTTTTGAGAACGATGCAAATGTGATTTCTCAAACTCGTGCTTCGGAGTATTTGAGTATTATATTCGACAGCATAGGGGATAGAGAGTAATCCTATGCCTATATGCGCTTCTTATCCGAACATAAAAAATCGGAGGGAGAGAATAAAGCCTTGGTTTCAAAGCTTGAATACTTGTTCCAAAATTACAAGAACAAAAAGCAGGAAAAACAAGCTGAGGAAACGCGAACAAAATCAATCAAAAGAACCATTGAAATCACTATTCCTATTGCTGTTGCAATTGCATTGGGCCTCTTGGTCTTGACGAAACTGAGAAGCAGGAAACTGCTGAGAAAACAACAAGAGGAAGCGAAAAGAGCCTTGGAAGAAGCGGGAAGACAGCATGAACAGGAACTCATCCAGCAACGAGAGGAAGCCTTGGCAGCCGAGCGAACGCACAGGATTCAGCAATCCGCCCTTTCCAACCGCCTGAAGCGGAGCAATGAGGAGCTGCGCGAGCTGAAAGACCAAATCAGACAGCAAACGGACAGCATGAACCCGAAGCAAGAGGCACAAGCCCTATCGTTCAACGACGAACCCATCTGCCATCTCATCATGGAGCGGGTGAACGAAGGACAGTTTAAGGCGCAAATGGACTGCATGAATTATAAGGACTATGCCTTGGGCAAAGACGACCTCGTGGCCTTGCGTGAAGCCGCCAACCGCCACTTTAACCAGTTCACCATCCGCTTGGCCAAAGCCTATCCCGCCCTCACCCAAGGTGACCTCGACTATTGCTGCCTCTATCTGCTTGGCCTTTCCGATGCCGACGTTTCGGCCTTGATGCAGCGTGCCTACAACACCGTCAACGAGCGCAACAGCAAGCTGAGGAGGGTTTTTGGCAGCGAAAATGCCATCTCCATCACCTTGCAGGCCATCGCCAACGAGTCTGTATCCATTTGATTGGCAAGACGTTAATCAAAAACCCGAACAAATCCGAACATAGTTTTTCTTGACAAAGTATTAGGGGCATACTACTTTTGCATCGTCATCTAAATTTGTAAAGCGATGGATAATGCAACAACATTGGTTCTGATGCTCTGTTTGTTCCTTTTGGGAGCATTGTGCTACTCCAATGGTGTGACCAGAACGGAAAAGAAGAAAAGAGAAGATGGAAAACCTATTGAAGTAATCCAACAGAGAACCTGTTTCTTTCGTTTGGAACACTCTTAAACCAAAGAGCATTTCCTAATAATAACAGAAAATCAGTTCTTGAACCACATTAATTGTATTTTTGCCCATAATAGTATTCAATAAAACCGCGTCCGTCATGAAAAAACTGCTTCTCATCATCGCAATTGCACTTGCTGCATTCCATGTCCAAGCCAGTGATATGGACTACTCCCGCGACTCGCTCTTCATGTGCATCACCGGACCCGATGGAGACACGAGCGTTGCCTTCAACTTCCCCACCTTCTTGGAGATGCGAGACAACACGCTGCTGACACGCCTCTTCCTGAAATCACAAGACGGCAGCCAATACATCGGCGACTGGTTCTACAGGTTCTCCCCCCAGGACAACACCGTCATCGATTCCGTCTTCGTGGACAAGGACGAAGCCTTCGATGGAACCTCTTCGCGCTCCTCGGCGCAGGATGACGGCAAAGGCCATAATTATGACGACGGCTCACGCGTCCTGCTGGCACAGAATCCCAATGGCGACGACTACATCTACGCCTACCTTGTCTATAACTACAAAACATCAGAGACAAGCCTCCGCATCCGCCATTTCGACGACAACCTGGACTTCGAGGACTTGGGCAACGCCGTCATCGTCCCTCTGGAAAATGCCATTGTCGACAGGCTCTGCACCATCATGCTGGAAGGCGACAACATCGTGCTCATGTACCTGATGGAGGGAGGATGGGACACACCCGTCGTCGCACGCATCGGCCTCGACGGCTCGCTGAGGGATAGGGTGAGCTTTTCACACCTGTTTCACATCAACTTTCCCAGGTTCCATGCCTTGGCCGTCTTCAACGATTCCCCAAGGAAATATGCCCTCATTGACATGAACGCCTCGGGAGGCGGCTACAATTATCATGTGATTGACTCCCTGTTTGCCCAGCAGGAAACCATAGTGATGGAGGAATCCTACGGGGATGTCTATCCGCCTTATCCAAGCGTGTCCTACACGGAAAACTACATACAGCTTGACATCCTTCCGCTCGACGACGGGTCTTTCCTTGAAGCCAGACAATACGAGCGGCACAACGTAATTAGGAACGGAGCCTGCATCATGAAGTACGACAAGACGACCCATGCCTGCCTCGCGAACGCCCAGTTCGAGTCAACTCCCATCTATACACATGTCCAGTACTACGGCTTTCCCATAGGCCTGGAGCAATCGGCCGACGGCAACCTCTATTTCGCCTACCGCACCAATGCGAATTATTCGACCAACGTGGGATGGATTGGCATTGCGAAGCTGGACACCGACCTGAACATCATCTGGCAGCGGTATTGCCTGGGGACATACTCTGCAACCGGAGGATACCATCATATCCATTGCCGGACGGGCGTGACGAAAGACGGTTTCGTCGTCGGAGGGAGATCCAACAAGGAAGAGCCACCTCACGATTTCTTCTGTTATTTCATCCATGACGATGGCGTCGTAGGCACTCCCGAAGCGGAAGCCTACATCCGTCCCTACCTCTTCTATCCCAACCCCGCCCAAGACCGGCTCCACCTGCAATACTCGCCCGATGTGAAGCCCGCGCAAGTCGAGCTCTACGACATGCAAGGACGCTTGGTGCGCACACAGAGCAAAAAATTGGAAAACGTGGACCTGCAAGGCCTCGCGCCAGGGCAATACCTGATGAAAGTCACCTTGGAGGACGGGAAGACTTATTCGGACAAGGTGGTGAAGGAGTAGGCCCCTATATCTATCAGCTGTAAGATTTACCCTATCCTGCGGGGAGACACATTTCTGGCGGATTTACGATCCTCCCCTGGAAGGGGATTGCCTCGCTCTTCCTTCGCACTTCTCTCGCTTTTGGCATACTGTTGGCATAGTCAAGCAAGCTGTTTGAGTATGCCTACACCTTGCCATCTCCTTGCCAACACCTTGCCAAAAGGCTTTGAAAGACCAAAAAAAGTGGTTCCTCTTTATACCGAATTTGCGAATTCCCGTTCTCCTATTAAATGAGTATTACAAATATATAGAAATTGACCGTCAATAGATTCCAAAGGGAACGACATAGACGGTCAATTTCTTTTTCATCTAAGTAACTGTTCAAAATTAAACTGCAATATCTTTTGACTTCGGGACGATGACTTGTGACTATGACAATGACCGCTTCAACCAAAGGCTGAAACTTCAGCATCCCCGTGGAAACGGTCATAGTCATTGTCAATGGTCATAGTCAAAAAGTCTCGTAGTCTCGTGTCAAATATGTAAACTATTTTTGCTCATCTACTTAATTAGGGACAGTCGTAAAATTAGCAAAATAATATAATAAATTGATTGTCAATTAGATAAATATTTGTATCTTTGTCATCGGAATGTAAAAAAATTCCCCCGAAAGCCGTGG
>JAEEGG010004532.1_pt1 | contig 33593 bp, 18 predicted proteins | sample 9134161 | NCBI WGS metagenome assembly JAEEGG01 (sample SAMN16246543, study PRJNA631951) | gut metagenome | biome: gut microbiome; feature: rumen; material: CR-attached | host: Bos | place: Iran: Karaj | collected 2018-10 | reverse complement strand
GATAAGCCCACCCTTTATAAATAGCCGGGAGGAGATGTGATGAAACTCCGATGTGATAAGATTTGAGTATTTACCGACCTTTGTAATCCACCGACTCTATGGTTTCCAGAGGCCGAAACCCCATGTTCGATGACATGGCGACTTCTGGGTTGTGGCCCGCCATTGGAACGGTAAAATCATCTCGGTTTCAAGTTATAATTTGATGAGTATCCCGATCGATCCTGTACCCCGGCTGTATGTTAACTCAGCTGTCTCTTTTGTCCGGTTCTCTTACCGAATCTGACGGCTTTCGTTTTGTTCTACATCGCAAAGGTAGTGCATTGTCATCATAAAAACAAAGGATTTGATGATTTTTTTCACCAAATCCCATGTTTTTAACATTTCAGCCTTTTATTCGCCGAGGAACACAGCGAATGACAGTGGTCTTCCTGCAGGAGTCTTACCCCAAATCCACAAAGTCTGTTCATCGCTTGTTTGTGCCGATTTGAAGGCAGATTCCAAGTCGGCAACCGACTTGATGTTCTGGTTGTTTGCCTTCAGGATGATGAAGCTCTCTGGCACGCCAGCATCTTTCAGATAGCCATTCTTCAGTTTTGTCACTTGTACTCCGTAGCTGAGATTCAACGTCGTCTTCTGGTTTTCTGTCAGCTCTTTGAATTCGGCGCCCAGTGCATCCATCTTTTGGGTCTTGATCACGTTGGTGCTTCCCTTCGCATTGCGGAACGTGATGGTTGTGGTTTTCTCCTTCTTGTCTCGGATGTAGCCAATCTGTGCCTTGTCGCCAGGGTGATACTTGGTTGTAGCCTCTTGCAATTCTGACATCTTTGTCACTTTCTTGCCGTCTACCGAGATAATTACGTCGCCACTCTTGATGCCTGCATCTGCAGCGGCTCCATCATCAACAACTTCTGCCACATAGACACCGTCCACTGTGCCGAAGTCTGCTGAGAACTTCTCATCGTCATGCTTCTTCGCGTCGATATAGTCGTGGAGTGTCATACCGCTGATGCCAATCATCGCACGCTGTACCGTTCCGTATGCCTGCAAGTCGCTTACCACTTTCTTCATGATGGTGGTAGGAATGGCGAATCCGTAACCAGTGAATGAGCCTGTCTGCGAATAGAGCATAGCGTTGATACCCACCAGTTCGCCGCGTGTGTTCACGAGTGCACCGCCAGAGTTTCCTGCATTGATGGCAGCATCTGTCTGGATGAATGATTCAATGCCGTTCTTGTGTGCACCAATGTTACGAGCCTTGGCTGAAACAATACCTGCCGTCACAGTAGAGGTCAGATTGAATGGATTACCTACTGCCAGCACCCATTCGCCCACTTTCAGTTGTTCAGAGTCGCCAATCACGATGGCGGAAAGATCTGTGGCATCAATCTTCAGGAGTGCCAGGTCGGTGTCGGCGTCGGTACCGATGACTTGTGCCTTGAATTCACGGTTGTCATTCAGCGTGATGGTGATTTCGTCGGCATCCTCCACCACGTGATTGTTCGTCACGATGTAGCCATCTTGAGAGATGATGACACCAGAGCCCGCAGCTTCACGCTTTGGGGTTTCCACCTGACGGCGCTGAGTGCCACCACCGCCACGACCGAAGAAGTCACCGAAGAAATCCTCGAATGGGTCGCGGTACTCGATGGTCTGCTTACGACCTTTCTGTACCACCTTGATATATACCACAGCGTTGCAAGCCTTTTCTGCAGCCTCCGTCAAGTCCACGGGTTGAGCGGCTGGTGCCGATGCCGTTGAAAGTTGCATCATGTTGTTTGCCGGTTTCTCCGTACCCTGCTTAGGCTCCGTGAAAGACAGAGCAGGCAAGACCTTGTTCACTGACTTCTGGGAAAGGGAATAAGCGAAAGCCCCCGTCAATCCCGAGAGAAAAGCCACACCAATCAGTGCGCCATAGAATCTTTTAGTTGCTTGTTTCATAGTTTGTTTATTTTTGTCTGATTTCACATTCTATTTCAAATTCGAGCGCAAAATAACGACAAATTCCCTTCACGACAAAACATTTTCTCCCGATTTTTTCCTTTCGTTGAATTAGTTTAACAAATCGTCCAAAAGTGTTAACACCGATTAAGAGATTATCTTAACAATTTCACAATTTGTTAACATGCTTTGCTCAGAATGTCATGCGGACTTTGAAGCGGATGCCCCAGCGGTTCGTGTTGGGATTATGAAGGTAGGTGACGCGGCGGACGTAGTCGATTTCGACGAGTTTGAAGATGTTGTGGATGCCGATGCGCCACTCCACGTAGGGGGTGTTCTTATCCATGCAGACGGTGTTCTGCTCGTAGGTTCCGTCGGCAAGGAAATGTCCTGGGAAATAGAAGAGTTCTGGGTCGGAATAGTTGAGGGAGGCGGGGTTGTTCTTGTCGGTGAGTTGTCCCCAAAGCACGTTGACGCCAAGACACTCGCGCCACTTGAGTTTGTGGAGGAGCGGAATGCGGTTGAGGAGCCATCCGTTGAGGTCCCACTCGGCGAAGAGAGTGGCATAGCGGTCGTTGAGGAACTCGAGGTTGGAGATGAGATAGAAAGTGTTGTCCTCGATGATGTAGGAGGCATTGGCGGCAGGATGGATGAGCAGTGGGAAGGGCACTTTGTTCCATTCAGCACCGGCCTTGAGGTTGATGTCGCACTTGCCGAACTTTCCCAACCAGCAACGTTTGTACAGACCTGCTTCCGTGAGGTTGTAGTTGTATTGTCCGCCGAGGAATCCATTGATGCCTCGGGTGTAGCTGAGGGAGAGGATGGGGGCATCGTGGTTGACCTTGATGCGTCGTTGTTTGGTGTTGACGTAGGTGACGTTGGGCTCGTAGGTGGCGCCGACTTTGAACTGGGCGGTGGTGATGCCTGAGAGCCAGCGGGTAGGGTCGTTGACGGGAGTGCCGACACCGTCGAGACGTTGGTAGAAGAGGGCATCGACAGGATGGTTGCGAGTGCGGGTGAACTGGGCGTAGAGCTTGATGCCTTCCTCAAACTCGCGGGTGTAGTCGATGTGCAGTTCACGGGCATGGTGGTATTGGTCCACCTTCGAGGCGTGGAAGGCGGTGAACATGTTGTCCTTGTCGGTGGGCACATATTTGTCGAAGGGGGAGATGATGTCGTCCCACCAATAGACGGAGAGATTGTGCTGTGGAAACTCGCGGGGCAGGTAGGCCTTCTTGTTGAAGGCGTAGGTGAGTTGTCCCTTCCAATAGACGTTGTGTGTCTTGGTGCCGTAGGCGACATAGGCGTTGGCGAAGAGGTGAGGGGAGAGGTTGGCGGTGGTGAGCGCCGAGGCACGTAAGCGGAGTCCGTCGAAGTGGTTGGCTGAGATGATGGTGTTCACAGGGCCGATGTCCACGTAGTTGGGATGGAGCGAATCGCCGGTCTCGACGAAGTTCTCGACGAGTGCCTTGAAGCCGAAGAGGAAGATGGAGAAGCCCTTGATGTGCGTGAGACGGTCGAGGAAACTGTCCATCTTGTCTTCTGAGGTGGTGAGTTTCACCTGCCGATATTTGTTCCAGAAATCGTCATCCTGCATGGAGGCATCGGGCTCGCGCAGGGTGTTGCCCTTAATGTGTTTGAAGAGCGAGCGGGGTATTTCCTCGAAGCCCACGTCGCTGAGTCGGGTCACGCGCTGCACCTGGAACTTCCCGAGCCACTTGGTGAGTTGAAGTTCTACGAGCATGTCGTTGGTGGAGGCGATGCGGTCGCCCGATTCCAGTTCCGTGAAGTCTTGGGAGATGAGCATGTTCTCGACGAAGTTGACATCGCTGCGTCGGGGGATGGTCAGTTCGACACGGCGCACCTGATAAGTGGAGTCGGGGTCGAGCAGGATGTAGAGATGTCCGGAGAAGCCGAAGTCCTGCTGGTTGTTGGGCAGGAAACCCACGTCGATGACCTTGTCCTGGTCGATGAAGATGGTGTCCTGCAGGTAGTACCGGTAGAAGGAGATGGCGTTGTCGGCGATGGGGGAGCGGAAAGGGTACTGCAGCAGGCGGCACTCGTTCTGGTAGATGTCCACATCGGTGAAGATGTCCTTCAGGGTGGTGGTGAATATCTCGCCCGTGTTGACCAGTTCGGTCACGCCCTTGTTGCTCTCGCCCTTGATGACGTGCTTCTCCGACTTCGGGTCCTTTCGGTAGAAGACCTCCGAGAGGGTTTCGTCCACAGTTAGGGGAAGGATGAGCTTGCCCGTCTGCGGCGAGCGCTCCACATGATCCTTGAGGAAGGCAAAGCGCTTGTACTCGCCCTCTTCGAAGACCTTGTCGCTGACCTCGTTGAGGGAGAAGGTCATCTTCTCGTATTTCGTGTAGGTGAAGTAGTCCTTGCTGCGGAGGTCGCTCTGCTTCTTGTTGGCGATGACTTTGCGCATCAGCTCGACGGCGGGATTGTTTCTGCGGCTGTAGCGAGTCCTTCTGGCAGAGACCGTCACGGACGAGAGGGTTTCGCTGTCGATGACATCGTCGGTCACTTGCGCATGGCTCAACAGGCAACACAGGGTCAGCGCGATGAGGTATAGTGCACGTCTTCTCATACCACGTCCAGCAAGTCCTTTATATTATGTATAATGTGTGTGGGCACTGACTCGTCCACCGTCTCCTCGCTCCATCCGATGCCTTTGACCCAGACGGTTTGGCATCCGATCTTCGTGGCTGGGACGATGTCCTTCCCATAGCTGTCGCCCACCACGAGGATGTCGCTGGTGGGAATCTCTCGTCCTGTCACCTCGCGGATGGCATCGACGCCCAGTTGGAAAATCTGCGGGTCGGGCTTCCTGATGCCCACGACCGCACTCTCGATCACGCGCTGGAAATACTCCAGACGGAAGTCCTTCAGGATGGTCTCGATGTTGCCGTAGAAGTTGCTGACCAGCACGAGCGGATATTTCTTCGACAATGTTTCGATGACGGGACGGCTCACCTCCAACACCTTCAGCACATGCTCATAGCAATACATCGCAACGGCATCGCTCATCCGTTTCCGTTCCTCATCGCCGACCTTCCAGATGCCCCTCTCCATGAGGTCCTTCGTCTCGATGTCGCACTTGATGGTCAAGAGGTCGAGGAAGTTGTGCTCGGGACGGATGTAGGGATGCTTTGCCAAAGCACGTTCTGCTACCACATAGCTCTGACGGAATTCCTCCTTGCTCACGGGGATGCCCACGTGCTGGTAGCCCTCCCACAGCACCTCGCTCCAATGCACGGAGTTCGTGTCGATGGTGCCGCCGTAGTCGAAGATGATAGCAGAAATAGACCCTCTCCGCCCTTCGGGCACCTCCCCCGTAATGGGGAGGCCATCCGGATTGTTACTTAATGACTTCCTATCCGCACGGTCTCCCTCCCCATTACGGGGGAGGGTTGGGGAGAGGGTCTTCTTACAGAACCCTTCGTGCTGATGCCGCATATACAGATAGAGCCCAGTGAATACCGTCATCTCCATCGCCAGATAGAGCCAGGGGAGGTCGATGAGGCAGGCGATGTAGAGGGTGATGGCACGGGTGTTGAACGTGAGGATGTTCGCCCATTTCATCAGGGGAAGACTGAGGCGGCGGAACTCGTCGCGGAAGCTTTGCGGCACCCGATCGACCGAGCCGTAGCGCTGCTTGAGCGTCGCCCAGAGCTGCTGGAACTGCGGCGTCTGCTTCTCCTGACTGCGCGTATAGTTGATGTAGGTGATGAGGAAGAGCTTGTAGATGACATTGCCCTTCCACGGCGTCTCCCTGTAGATTTGCTGCTGCTGGATGGAGTTGTCGAGCTCGCTGCCCGCCTTGCCCTTCAGAAAGAAGAGATGGATCTGACGGTAGTAGTCGGAGAGTCCGCACTGACGGGCGTGGAGCGTGATGCCCGAGAACCAGGCGAAGGCGTAGAACACGAGCGTGGCGATGATGCCGTTGCGCTCGGTGTCTTCGATACCCAACCATTGAAATTCAAGCTCGTGATGGAAGTAGAAACGGAGGGTCAGCGCATGATAGATGGCGAAGAACCACACGTCGCCTGCCGCCCCGTCGAGGATGCGTCCGAGCTGCGTCTTCTTGCCCGTCATGCGAGCCAGCTGACCGTCGGCACTGTCGTAGAAATTCGCCCATGCCAGCAGGAGCACAGCGATGATGTTGCAGACGAGTCCCTCCGTGCCCTCCGTCCGGTAACTGCCCGAGAAGAAGAAGTAGGCCGAAGCCACACCGATGATCATCGAGAGAATCGTCACCGTGTTCGGATGCACGTTCAGCGCATCGAACAGCCGCGCCCACTGATAGCCGATCGGACGCGTCCACACAACATCCAGCCATTCCTCCGTATCGTTCGACTTATATGTCTGCTCAATCTTTTCCTTCATCTCTATAACCTATAACCTCTAACTTCTTACCTCTAACTTCTTACCTCTAACTTCTTACCTCTAACTTCTTACCTCTTACCTCTAACCACTCTCTCCGCTATCGCCTTCGCCGCACGTTCCCGGCACGACGAGAAGCTGGGGAAGTCGTTGAAGTCGATCAGCCAGATGTTTCCCTCCTCGTCAATCACCGCATCGCCGCCATAGATGGGCACCTCGAGCGCCCGCGCCAGCTTCTCCGCATACTCCTGCACCTGTCCGGCATCGAACTTGTAGCCCGCCTCGGGTCCGTTGATCTTCTCCAGACCGAACTTCGAATGTCCCTTGCTCGCATAGCGCCATTGGAAGAAGCCCGTGCCCTCCACGCCGTAGAACTTGATGAGGTCGCCCACCACGTGGTCCTGCACGAGCCACGTGCTCACGCCCATCTCCTGATACGCCTTCCGCGCCTCCATATACTCCTTCTTCGTCTGGCAGAAAAGCGTGTCCACCGACATCGTTGCCGTGCCCTCGCTGTTCTTCAACCAGAGCGGAAACCTGAGTCCCGTCTTGCCCTTCTGGTTCGTCGCGTCGAAGATGATCTTCTTATCTTGCCCGATGCGGAACGCCGGTTGGGGAATGTCCGACATGAGCATCTGCAGCGCCACCAGCGACTTGTTCATGCACACCACGGCGCCCCTGACCGAGTTGAAGAACTTCTCCTGCACATCCTCCCGCTCCTTCAGCTCGTCCATCAACGTCGACAGCGTCGCCATGCTCCTCGCCATCGTCACCACGCGGTCGTACGCCCCATAGTCCTGCGCCAGCATCTCCTCCTCGCGGATGGTGCTCACCTCGTGGCCCTCAGCCCTCAGCTCGTCCATCACCGCCGTGAAGATGGCAGCGTCATTCCCCACCAGGTTCGGCGAGTACTTCAATCCTCTTCTGATACCTAATACTTTCATTTCGGGTGCAAAGGTACGATTAAGTGAGCACAATACAAAATGAAAAGCCGCTTTTCATTTTTATTGTCGAACGAAAGTACCTTCGCCGGAGCCAAAGGTACAAAAAAACGAACACGAATCAAACGAATCGGCACGAATGTGGAATAATTGTAACAAATTATCGGGGAAATGTTTCTTGTTTGCGGAGAAATGTTTATCTTTGCCGTGGCGGCAAACTCGTGTTGCAGAGTTGCAAGAGCACTTTGCCGTGGCGGCAAACTCATGTTGCAGAGTTGCAAGAGGACTTTGCCGTGGCGGCAAACATGTGTTGCAGTGTTGCGAGAGCACTTTGCCGTGGCGGCAAACATGTGTTGCAGAGTTGCGAGAGCACTTTGCCGTGGCGGCAAACTCATGTTGCAGAGTTGCGAGAGTACTTTGCCGTGGCGGCAAACATGTGTTGCAGGGCTGATTCATAGATGAAACAAGTAATAGTGAATAGGAACTTAAATGAATTGAATATGAATGTAAATGATTTCAAACAGATCAATCCGTTTGCTCGCATTGTGTCGCGGCAGACGAACACCCGTCACCTCTCGTGGATGACGCAGTTCAGGAACCGTGTGCAGTCGGAGATCACCGAGGTGGTCGGACAGGACGTGCCGACGATGTTGGCGAGTGCCATCGCGCAGCTGAACGCGGCTGTCGAGCATGAGGACGAGACGTACATGCTGCCTTCGTTCAAGGCGCAGTCTGAACAGTTGATGCAGCTCGACAAGGAGCGCGACAGGAAGTACAAGGCTGCCAAGCTGATGGCCAAGGCGATGACCGGCATCGGAAGTGCCGAGCAGCAGCAGTGTGCGCTGGAGCTGTTGGCGGAGATGGACCACTACGACGTGGATGTGAGGGTTAACTACGTCGAGCAGGTCTTTACGATGGAGAAGAAGCCCGGTGTGTGAGGCTTGGCTCCTGCGCCTCCTGCTGAGGCTTGGATAAACAATAATTGCCAATAATTACCAATAATTGCCAATAATTTTGTCCAATAATTTTCACGAATCACATGTTATTATTGGAACCAATTATTGGCAATTATTGGCTATTATTGTTTTTCGAGACACCCGCAGGTGTCGAGAGCAAAGTCGTTCGTGTTTAATTGAACTCGAACAGGCTGATGAAGCCGGTCATGGTGAAGACCTGGCGGATTTCGTTGCTGAGTTCGTGGATGAACACGCGCTTGCCTTCGGCTTTGGCGCTCTTCAGGATGCTGAGGAAGATGCGCAGGCCGCTGGAGGAGATGTATTCGAGCTTGCTGCAGTTGAGGATGACGTCGCTCTTGATGTTGTCGATGAGCGGCTGGAGCTCTTGCTGCACTTGCGAGGATGCGCTCGTGTCGAGTCGGCCCTCGAAATAGACTACTTGGTTGTTGTTTTCTTCTACAATTGTTGTCTTCATAATGTTGTTTGTTGTTTGTTGTTTGATTATTTAATTTATTTAAGTTTCTATTTAATTGGGAGTTAAATTGGGAGTTAAATTGGGAGTTAAATTGGGAGTTAAATTGGGAGTTAAGCGCTGCGCGCAGGACGTATGTATTGTCAATTGGTATCGTCCTTTTCTACTTCCTTTTCTACTTCCTTTTCTACTTCCCTTTCTACATGGGGTATATGAGGTTGACGACCACGAGGTTGACGGCGAGGATGATGAGGTTCATCCAGATGCCGATGTGGAGGAAGTCGGAGAATCGGTAGCCGCCCGGGCCATAGACGAGCATGTGGGTGGGGGAGCCAATGGGGGTTGCGAAGCTGCAGGAGACGGCGATCATGAGGGAGATGAGGAAGGGCATTGGGTTGACGCCCATGCCGGTGGCTGCCTGATAGACGATGGGGTAGAAGATGGCGCCGGCTGCAGTGTTGGAGATGAATTCGGTGACGATGGTGGCGGCGAAGCACATGAAGATCATGACGAGGAGGGGGCGGTTGCCGCTGATGGACATGAGTCCGCGGGCGATGACGTCGGCGATGCCTGTGCGTTCGATGGCTGTGCCGATGACGACGCTGCCGGCGAAGATCATGACGAGTTTCCAGTCGATGGCTTTCATGGCCTGGTTGGGGGTGCAGCATCGGAAGATGAGCATGGCGAATGCGGCGATGATGGCGCTCTGGAGCATGGTCAGGATCTCGAGGCTGGAGAGGAGGATCATGGCGATGATGATGAGGGTGGAGGTGAGGGCCTTGGCGCCGTTGCTGGGGATGAGCTCGTTGTCGAAGAACTGGAGCCCGGGCATGATCTGTGTGTCCTTGTTGGCGGCGGTGCATTCGATGAGCAGTGAGTCGCCGGTTCGGAGGGTGATGTCGCGTGGGCTCTGGCTGATGCGTTCGCCGTGTCGTGCGACGGCTACGAGTGTGAACTGTTGGTCGTGCTCGATGGTGGTGTCGGAGATGCGCTTGCCTGCGAGCTGGCATCCTTGCATGATGTAGGCGGTGCGGAGGAAGCGCTTCTTGTCGAGTTCGTCGATGGAGAATACGGGGTGGTCGGCGTTGACGAGTCCGTGGCTCTTGTGGAGGTGGAGGATTTCGTCGATCTGTCCGGAGAAGACGAGTCGGTCGTTGCCCATGAGGAATTCGTCGGCTGGCACGGGCGAGATGACTTCGTGGTCGAAGCGTACGATCTCGATGAGTTTGCCGCCGTTGACGTGGGCGAGTCCGGCTTCGGTGATGGTCTGTCCGATGTGTGGGCAGTCGGCTGGCACGAGCATCTCGACGGTGTATTCGGAGGTCTGCTCGAAGGAGTCGTCAGCGCTGCGGCGCACGGGCAGGAGCTTCTGCATGCCGAGTATGGAGATGATGCCCACGAAGAGGCATGCGAGTCCGGGTATGGTGGTGGCGAAGAGGTTCATCTGTTCGCCCGAGTCGGTGGCGTAGAGTCCGGAGATGATGAGGTTGGGCGGTGTGCCGATGAGGGTGCAGATGCCGCCCATTCCGGAGGCGTAGCTCAAGGGGATGAGGAGTTTGGAGGGGGCGATGTGGAGTTTCTTGCCCCACATCTTCACGACGCCGACGAAGAGGGCGACGACGGTGGTGTTGCTCAGGATGGAGCTGAGTCCGGCGACGGGCAGCATGAGGCGTACCACGGCGCTGGGATAGTCCTTGGGGGTGCCGAGGAGGTTGCGCATGATCCACTGGAGCACACCGGTCTGCACCAATCCTGCCAGCACGACGAAGAGCACGCCGACGAGGACGACGGAGGTGGATGAGAAGCCTGCGAGCGCCTCTTTCGTGTCGAGCACACCGGCAATCATGAGCACGGCGATGGTGCCGAGGAAGGCGACATCCTCGCGCAGCTTGGTGAAGCTCAGGGTCAGAAACATCGCCAGCACGGTGACGATGGTCACCCAGGCTCCGAGGTTGAGCCCGCAAAAGACGATGTCTTCCATCAGATTAATCGTTTCCATTATACATTATATATATTATGTATTGGATCTATGCGTTGTTGGTCTCTTGTGGGGCAGCGGCGACGAGCTTCTTGCGCAGGGTGAGCACGTTCATGTTGTTGCGGCGCTCGTAGTTGATGCTGTCCATGAGTTGGGTGATGAGGTGGATGCCGAGTCCGCCGATGGGTCGTTCCTCGGCCGAGAGGGTGGTGTCCACTTCCTTGCGCGTGGTGGGGTCGAACGGCATGCCGCTGTCGCTGATGACGAACTTGAGGCGTTGGTCGTTGGCTTCGGCGAGGATGTGGATGTCGCCCTTCGTGCCCTTGGGGTAGGCGTAGTTCATCACGTTGACCACTGCCTCCTCGATGGCGAGGTTCATCTGCATCGTGGTGGGCATGTCGAAGTTCATCGCTTCGCACACGGTATCGACGTATTCGTTGAGCTGCGGCACCTGGTCGATGTCGTTCTGCAGCATGATTTCGTTCTTGTAGCGGATGTTGAGTTGACGTCGGGTGTACCGGATGGTGAGCATGGTCAGGTCGTCGCTCTGCTCGGCGTCGCCCGTGAAGGCATTCACCGCCTCGGTCACCTGCTGGGTCATGTCCTGCGAGTTGGTGGAGAACGGGATGGCGTTGATCATCCGCTCTTCGCCGAACTGCTGATGGTCGATGTCCTCCGCCTCGGTGAGTCCGTCGGTGTAGAGGAAGAGGGTGGTGCCAGAGGTGATGGTGGTCTCCTGCAGGGTGAACTTCCATCCGCCCATGATGCCGATGGGGAGGTTGCTGTCGCAGGGGAGGAAGACCTTCTGCTTGGTGTTGTCCTGCTCAATGAGGAGGAGCGGCGAGTTGTGTCCGGCATTGCTGTAGCGCAAGCGTCCGGTGGGCAGGTCGAGCACGCCGAGGAAGAAGGTGACGAACATGTTCTGCTCGTTGTCTTCAGCCATGCGGTCGTTCATCTGCGCGATGATGCGGTCGGGATGCGGCTCATGCACGGAGAGGGTGCGGAAGAGCGATCGTGCCACCGCCATGACGAGCGATGCCGGCACGCCCTTTCCGGAGACGTCGCCGATGCAGAAGAAGAGCTTCTCGTCGCGGATGTAGAAGTCGTAGAGGTCGCCGCCCACTTCCTTGGCAGGGGTCTGCTGACCGTAGATGTCGATGTCGTCGCGGTCGGGATAGGGCGGGAATATCTTCGGCAGCATGGCTCGCTGGATGTTGCTCGCCACTTTCAGCTCTCCCTCGATGCGTCCCTTCTGCGCGTTCACTTGCTTCAGTTCCTCCATCTGCCAGGTCAGCGACTTCTGCATGGTTCGGAACGAATTGCAGAGCCTCAGCATCTCGTCCTTCGATTTGATCTCGGGCAGTGGTGCCTGGAGGTTTCCGTATGCCACCTCGTTCACGGCCTTGGTGATTTCCGTGAGGGGTTGGGTGAGGCGGTGCACGCCCTTTCGCAGGATGAAGGTGAGCAGCACGAGCATCATCAGGATGATGACTGCCACGATGATGCCGACTCGGGTGGCGCTGCTGAAGAATTCCTTGGCGCAGCATATGATGGCCACCGACCAGCCCGTGCGTTTGATGGGTTTATAGAAGATGAACGAGCTTCCCAGGATTGGTGACTCAAACCGCTTCATGTCGGTCTTGCCGCTGGTCATGTCCTTTCCCACCTGCTCTATCTCGGCATTGTTCAGTCGCTTGGCGGAGCTGAAGATGGTTCCGTGCAGCACCAGCTCCTTTCGGGGATGCGTCAGGTAGGTGCCGTCGCGGGAGAGTATCATGCTGTAGGAGCGCTCGTAGTATTTCAGCGAGTCCATCATGTCGGAGAGCCAGTCGAGCGAGACGTCGGCTGTCACCACGGCAAATACACGACCCTTGTCGTCCATCATCGGATAGCTGTAGGTGGTCATCGTGATTTCGCCGCCGCCCGTGTCGCAGTACGGCTCGGTCCAGTAGCCCTTTTTCAGCTTCACGGGCGTCTGGAACCACTCCATCGTAGGATAGTCGTAGGTCTTCGTGCCCAGCTGCTTCGTGAGGATCTCGCTATTCTCGGGCGAGTGGTAGCTGTAGGGCGAGAAGTAGCGGCCCTGGTCGGGGTAGTAGTCCGGTACGAAGGCGATGGCTGAGCCCACGATAATGGGGTTCGTCTCCACGATTTCGCGGGTGATGCGGTACATCTCCTCGTGGGGCTTGTCCAGGTTCTGCCTGATTTCGCCGGTGCGGTTCTTCACCGCCGTCTCTACTGCCACGAACACATCCTCGATGTGTCCCTCCGCATTCTGCAACGCACCCTTTGCCCGCAATTTTTCCTCGCGGAGGATGCCGTCACGCACAAACAGGTTGGCAACGGCTGCTGTCGCCACCAAAATCACCGCCACCGTCAGCGTCACCCATAGACTGAGACGGGCAGCAAATGACCTATAATTCCATATTCTGTTTTTCATCTTATAGGAAATAATGGGCAAAGGTAATGAAAAAATCAAGAAATAAAGAATTTTTCATTCTTTTTTCGTACCTTTGCAACATCTTAAGATTCATTACACATATAATTATATATGCAGAAAATCATCATTTTGGACTTTGGTTCGCAGACTACGCAGTTGATCGGACGCCGTGTGCGTGAGCTCAACACGTTCTGCGAAATCATGCCTTACAACAAATTTCCGCAGAATGACCCCGACGTGATTGGCGTCATCCTGTCGGGTTCGCCCTACAGCGTCTATGAGGAGCGTGCCTTCAAGCTCGACTTCGACCAGATTCGCGGCAAGTATCCCATCCTCGGCATCTGCTACGGTGCCCAGCTCATGGCCCACACCTTCGGAGGCAAGGTGGAACCGGAGGGCACGCGTGAGTACGGTCGTGCCAATCTCGAATTCATGGAGGCAGGCAATCCGCTGCTGAAGGGATTTGCCGAGAACAGTCAGGTGTGGATGTCGCACGGTGACACCATCACCCAGTTGCCAGCGGGATTCCGTTGCATCGCATCCACTGCCACCGTCAAGTATGCTGCTTATGCAGCCAACGACGAGAAGATTTGGGGCGTGCAGTATCATCCCGAGGTGTTCCACAGCATCGACGGTACCCAGCTTCTGAAGAACTTCGTGGTAGATATCTGCGGAGGCAAGCAGGACTGGTCGCCTGCATCGTTCGTTGACCAGACTGTGGCGGAACTCCGCGAGCAGGTGGGCGACGACAAGGTTATCCTCGGTCTGTCGGGCGGTGTCGATTCCTCTGTAGCTGCTGTTCTCCTGAACCGCGCCATCGGTAAGAACCTCACCTGCATCTTCGTCAACAACGGACTTCTCCGCAAGAACGAGTTCTCCGATGTGCTCCGCGACTACGCATGTCTCGGACTTAACGTGCGCGGCGTCGATGCCTCCGAGAAGTTCTACACCGAACTGGCAGGTGTCAGCGAACCCGAAAAGAAGCGTAAGATTATCGGCGCCGGCTTCATCGAAGTGTTCGAAGCCGAAGCCAAGAAGATAGAGGGCGCCAAGTGGCTCGCTCAGGGTACCATCTACCCCGACCGCATCGAGTCGCTCAACATCACCGGCAAGGTCATCAAGTCCCACCACAATGTGGGCGGTCTGCCCGAGAAGATGGGTCTGAAGCTCTGCGAACCCCTCAAGTGGCTCTTCAAGGACGAAGTGCGCCGCGTGGGACGTCAGCTCCAGATGCCCGAGCACCTCATCACCCGCCATCCATTCCCTGGTCCAGGCCTCGCCGTGCGCATCCTGGGTGACATCACCCCCGAGAAAGTGCGCGTGCTGCAGGAAGCCGACGACATCTTCATCCGTGGTCTCCGCAACTGGAAGGTGAAGCTCTCAGGCGAGGAAGCTCGTCGCGTGCTCGCTGCCGGTGTGCCAGCCGACATGTGCGAAGGCGAGATTGAAGTCTCCCTCTACGATCAGATCTGGCAGGCAGGCGCGATCCTCCTGTCCGACGTCAAGAGTGTGGGCGTGATGGGTGACGAGCGCACCTACGAAAACCCTGTCGCCCTTCGTGCCGTCACCTCAGCCGATGCCATGACCGCTGACTGGGCGAAGCTCCCCTACGAATTCCTCGCCGAGGTCAGCAATCAGATCATCCGCAACGTCCGTGGCGTCAACCGCGTCTGCTACGACGTATCATCAAAACCACCAGCAACTATTGAGTGGGAATAGTGATTTGTCAGTCGAAAGTGGCAATTTTATGCAATAGTGTAAGAAAAACGAGGCGTTTTTCTTACACTTTGCAATTATTTTGGGTAAAAGTTTGTTTTGTTATTAAAATTAGTTGTAACTTTGCATCGCTTTTAGGCGAAAACAGTCTTGGGCAAGATACTAAATCGATACAAAATCACAAAGAAAGATATGAGCAAACTCATTAAAGTCGAGGGTTATCGTCAGCTGCTTGACCCAATCCAGACGGAGCTGGGTATCAAGCAAATCAAGGATTTCTTTCAGGCGAACCTTTCGACGGCACTTCGTCTGCGTCGTGTGACAGCACCTCTGTTTGTGTTGCGCGGATTAGGTCTGAATGACGACTTGAATGGCGTGGAACGTCCCGTTTCGTTCCCGATTATGGACATGAACGACCAAGTGGCAGAGGTGGTGCATTCCCTCGCCAAGTGGAAGCGTGTGATGCTGGCGGAATATGGCATTCAGCCTGGCTATGGTTTGTACACGGACATGAATGCCATCCGTGGTGATGAGGAACTGGACAATACGCACTCGCTCTATGTGGATCAGTGGGACTGGTGCCGCACTATCCGCAAGGAGGATCGTAACCTGACGTTCCTGAAGAACATTGTGAAGGACATCTATGCTGCCATCATGCGTACGGAATATCTGGTGTGCGAATCGTATCCGCAGATCAAGCCATTCCTGCCGGAGGAGATTCATTTCATCCATTCTGAAGAGCTGGTGCAGATGTATCCGGATCTGATGCCGAAGGAGCGTGAGGATGCCATCTGCAAGAAGTATGGAGCGGTGTTCATCATGGGCATCGGCGGCAAGCTTTCCGATGGTAAGAAGCATGATGGAAGAGCTCCTGACTATGACGACTGGAGCACGCCAAATGAGGATGGTTACAAGGGACTGAATGGTGATATCCTGATTTGGTACCCGATTCTTGAACGCAGCATCGAATTGAGTTCTATGGGCATCCGTGTGGATAAGGAGGCGCTGGTTCGTCAGCTGGAGCTGGAGGATAAGATGGAACGTCTCAACTTGTTCTTCCACAAGAAGTTGATGAACGATGAGATTCCACTCTCCGTGGGTGGAGGCATTGGTCAGAGCCGTCTTTGCATGGTGCTTCTCCACAAGGCTCATGTGGGCGAAATCCAGGCTTCGATCTGGCCGGATGAGATGCGTGCGGAATGCGCTAAGGCAGGCATGCCACTCATCTAAAACCATTATGACTCCAAAAGAAGAAATAGATCAACTCAGGAAGGAGTTGGAGCAACACAATTATAATTATTATGTGTTGAATCAGCCAACGATTTCGGATTATGACTTTGACCAGATGATGCATCGTCTGGAAGATCTTGAGTTGTTCTATCCGCAGTATGCCGACCCGAACTCTCCGACGCAAAGGGTGGGAAGCGACCTGAACCAGTCGTTCAAGGCTGTGGCGCATAAATACCCGATGCTGTCGTTGGCTAATACCTATAATGAGGGTGAGGTCAGGGACTTCTACAATCGTGTGAAGGAGGGTCTTGAAGGCGAGGACTTCGAGATCTGTGCCGAGATGAAATATGACGGATTGAGCATCTCTTTGACGTATGTGGATGGCGAGCTGGTGCAGGCGGTCACGAGGGGCGATGGCGTGAAGGGTGATGACGTGACCAACAATGTGCGTACGATTCGTTCCATTCCTTTGAAACTTAGAGAAGGTAGCGATTATCCGCATGAATTTGAGATACGTGGCGAGATACTGATGCCCTGGACATCGTTCGAGAAACTGAACGAGGAGCGGGCGAAACGAGAAGAACCTTTATTTGCCAATCCGAGAAACGCTGCCAGCGGTACCTTGAAGTCGCAAAGTTCAAGGGTGGTGGCAGAGCGTGGATTGGACGCATATCTATATTATTTATTAGGCGATGAGATTCCCAACGACGGTTTCCATTATGAGAACTTGCAGAAAGCTGCCTCGTGGGGATTCAAGATTTCGCAAGGCATGAAGAAGTGCAAGACCATTGAGGAGGTGCTGGCATTCATCGACTATTGGGACAAGGAACGCAAGAACCTGCCTGTGGCGACGGATGGCATCGTGCTGAAAGTGAACTCTTTGCGTCAGCAGCGCCATTTGGGTTATACGGCAAAGAGTCCTCGCTGGGCTATTGCCTATAAATTTAAAGCAGAACGGGCTTGTACGCGGCTCAACGAAGTGACTTATCAGGTGGGAAGAACGGGTGCTGTGACTCCTGTTGCGAACATGAACCCTGTGCAGTTGGCAGGTACGATTGTGAAACGCGCCTCGCTCCACAATGCCGATGTGATGGAGGAACTTGATCTTCACATTGGCGACATGGTGTATGTGGAGAAAGGTGGTGAAATCATCCCCAAGGTGGTGGGTGTCGATAAAGACCAGCGACAACCTGGCATGCAGAAGGTGCAGTTCATCAAGAATTGTCCTGAATGTGGGGCTGAACTGGTACGTTTCGAGGGCGAAGCAGCACATTACTGTCCTAACGACAGTGCATGCCCCCCTCAAATTAAGGGACGTATAGAACACTTCATCTCACGCAAGGCAATGAACATTGATAGTCTTGGCCCTGAAACGGTCGATGACTACTATCAGCGTGGACTCATTCATGATGTGTCAGACCTTTACACATTGACGGTTGCTGACATCTGTGGCGTCAACAGAACGCGTGTGAAATCAGCACAAAAGGTGGTGGATGGTGTGAAATCGACCCTTCAAGTACCCTTCGAACGTGTGGTCTTTGCCATCGGCATCCGTTTCGTTGGTGAGACAACCGCCAAGCTGATAGCCCGTCATTTCAAGTCGATGGAAGCGCTGAGGAATGCCACCGTCGAGCAGTTGATGGAAGTCGATGGAGTGGGGCAAGTCATTGCCGAATCCGTCGTGAAATATTTCCAAGACCCCAAGAACGCTGAGATCGTGAACAAGCTGGCAGATTATGGGGTGCAGATGCGGCTCTCCGAAGACCAGCTCGCGGGTCAAACCGACAAACTTGCAGGAAAGAGCATCGTCATTTCAGGTGTGTTCCAGCACCATTCACGCGACGAATACAAGGCTCTCATTGAGCAAAATGGAGGAAAGAACGTAGGCAGCATCTCCAAAAAGACCACCTTCATCCTTGCTGGCGACAATATGGGTCCATCCAAGTTGGAAAAAGCGCAAAGCCTGGGTGTGCCTATTGTCTCTGAAGAAGAATTCCTTGCCATGTTATAATCATCTTGACAGAATATAATGCCCCATGCAACCATTAGCTGAAAGATTGCGTCCGCAGACGTTGGATGAGTATATAGGACAAAAGCACCTCGTAGGTGAGGGGGCTGTGATTCGCCGTATGATTGAGCAGAAGCGAATTGCCTCGTTCATCCTGTGGGGACCTCCCGGAGTGGGCAAGACCACGCTGGCAGGTATCATTGCCAAGACTTTGGATGTGCCGTTCTTCACGTTGAGTGCGGTCACGTCGGGCGTGAAAGATGTGCGTGAGGTGATTGAAAAAGCAAAGGCGTCATCGTTCTTCGGCAACGTGAGGGGTGGGGTGTCACCCATCCTGTTTATCGATGAGATCCACCGCTTCTCGAAGTCGCAACAAGACAGTCTCTTGGGGGCAGTGGAGCAGGGTGTTGTCACGCTGATCGGTGCCACAACAGAGAATCCATCGTTTGAGGTCATCCGCCCATTGCTGAGCCGTTGTCAGGTGTATGTGTTGAAGAGTCTCGAGAAGGAGGATTTGTTGAATCTGCTCGACCATGCGCTGAAGACGGATGTGTTTCTGAAAAACCGAGAGATAGACGTGCAGGAGACGACCGCCATGATGCGTTATAGTGGTGGTGACGCACGAAAGTTCTTGAATATTTTGGAATTGGTAACTGAGTCATCTTCAGTTATTAATGATAAAATAGTTACGGAGACGCTTCAACAGAATCCGTTGGCATACGATAAAGATGGGGAGATGCATTACGATATCATTTCTGCCTTCATCAAAAGCATTAGAGGCAGCGATCCTGATGCAGCCATTTATTATTTGGCTCGTATGATTGAAGGAGGGGAAGACCCGATTTTCATTGCGCGTCGTTTGGTCATTTCTGCCAGCGAGGACATTGGACTGGCGAATCCCAATGCCCTGCTTTTGGCAAACGCAGCCTTCGATACTGTGTCAAAGATTGGCATGCCAGAAGGACGTATACCTTTGGCTGAAGCGACGGTTTATTTGGCAACCTCGCCCAAGAGCAACTCAGCCTATCAAGCTATCAATGATGCCTTGCAATATGTGGGCGAGACTGGTAATCTTCCTGTGCCTCTCCACTTGCGCAATGCACCCACTAAACTCATGTCGCAACTCGGCTATGGGAAGGACTATAAGTATGCTCATGCCTACGAAGGCAACTTTGTCCAGCAGCAGTTTCTGCCTGATGGTGCTACCGATGCCCGTTTCTGGCACCCGCAGGAAAATGCATCGGAGAACAAGCTCCACGAACGTATGAAACAGTTGTGGGGCGAAAGATTTGAAAAGTGATACTTGATAGATAGGATAAGTGATACTTAGTCCAGCAAGTCTGGACGCAAGGCCTTGGTTCGTTCCAGGGCTTTTTCGTATTCCCATTCCTTGATTTTGGCCTCGTGCCCTGAGAGGAGAATCTCAGGTACGGCCCATGTATCTTCTGGATTGCTTACGGGGTGATACTCTGCAGGACGGGTATAGACGGGAGGTTCGAGGAGGTTGTCTTGGAAGGAGTCCGACAATGCACTCTCCACATCACCAATTACGCCAGGGATGACACGCACGATGGAGTCTGCCATTACAGCAGCAGCGAGCTCGCCACCCGTCAGCACGTAGTCGCCAATGGAAACCTCTCGGGTGATGAGGTGCTCGCGGATGCGGTAGTCGATGCCCTTGTAGTGTCCACAGATGATCATGATGTTTTCCTTCAGCGAAAGCTCGTTCGCCATGGGCTGGTCAAACTTCTCACCGTCGGGAGCAGTGAAGATGATCTCATCATAGTTGCGCTCCGCCTTCAATGCCGAGATGCAGGCATCGAGAGGCTGGCATTGAATGAGCATTCCTGCCGCACCACCAAAGGGGTAGTCGTCCACACGTCGATGTTTGTCGGCGGTGTAGTCGCGTAGGTTGTGCACATGAATCTCTGCCAGTCCCTTCTTTTGAGCCCTGCCCAAGATGCTCTCTTGGGTGAAAGGCTCTATCAGCTCGGGGAGAACGGTGATGATGTCTATTCGCATGAGAAATGTCAGATATGATAATTCAAATAGGAGTCATCAACGGTGAATCAGAACTCGCCCCATGCCTTGATTTCGATGTCATCGAGGCTCTTCGTGCAGAAGGCGTCGATGAATGCGGAGGCAAGTCGGGAGTTGGTGATGAGCGGAATGTTGAGGTCGATGGCTGCACGACGAATCTTGTAGCCGTTGGTGAGTTCGCCCACAGAGAGGTTCTTCGGCACGTTCACCACCATGTCGATGTCGTGGCTGTGCAAGAGGTCGAGTGCCTGTGGTTGCTGACCTTCCTCGCTGGGCCAATGGACGAGCGTGTTCTCGATGCCGTTATCTTCCAAGTAGTGTGATGTTCCACCTGTGGCATAGAGCTGGTAGCCATGCTTGATGAGTTGCTGAGCCGCACGGAGCATGTCTGCCTTCTGCTTGCCAGGACCTGTGGAGAGCAGGATTCCCTTCTTCGGAATGCGATGTCCAACGGACAACATGGCGCAGAGTAGGGCAGAGGCGGTGTCATCGCCCAAGCAGCCCACTTCACCCGTGGATGCCATATCGACACCCAGCACAGGGTCGGCCTTCTGGAGACGGTTGAAGGAGAACTGCGATGCCTTGATACCCACATAGTCGAGGTCGAAGAGATTCTTCTTTGGACGTTCGAAGGGAAGTCCCAGCATGATCTTGGTCGCCAATTCAATGAGGTTCAACTTCAGCACCTTGCTGACGAATGGGAACGAACGAGATGCTCGCAAGTTGCACTCGATGACGCGCAGGTGGTTCTGCTCGGCGAGGAACTGGATGTTGAAAGGACCAGAGATGTTCAGCTCCTTAGCAATCTTCTTTGATACCTTCTTAATCTGTCGAACGGTCTCCACATAAATCTTCTGTGGGGGGAACTGAATGGTGGCATCGCCCGAGTGAACACCCGCAAACTCGATGTGCTCGCTGATGGCGTATGCAATGATTTCACCGTCTTTGGCAACGGCATCCATCTCGATCTCCTTGTTGTGCTCATGGAACTTGCTGACCACCACAGGATGCTTCTTGCTGATGTTGGCGGCCAACTGGAGGAAGCGCTCCAACTCGTCTTGGTTGGAGCAGACATTCATCGCTGCACCACTAAGTACGTAAGAAGGACGAACGAGCACAGGGAAACCTACCTTCTCGATAAACTGGTTGATGTCATCCATCGAGGTGAGTGCTGCCCATGCTGGCTGGTCAACCCCAATGCGGTCGCACATGGCAGAGAACTTGTCGCGGTCTTCGGCATTGTCGATGCTTTTGGCAGAGGTGCCGAGGATAGGCACACGCTCGCTGTCGAGACGCATGGCGAGGTTGTTTGGAATCTGTCCACCTGTCGAGACGATGACTCCATGTGGGTTCTCCAGTTCGATGATGTCCATGACGCGTTCGAAGGTGAGCTCATCGAAATAGAGACGGTCGCACATGTCGTAGTCGGTGGAAACTGTCTCAGGATTATAGTTGATCATCACAGAACGGTAGCCGTTCTTTCGGATGGTGTTAAGTGCCTGAACGCCACACCAGTCAAACTCGACACTTGAACCGATGCGATAAGCGCCAGAACCAAGCACGATGATAGAGTTGCGGTCGTTTTCGTAGGTGATATCATGAGCTACAGCATTGCTGTCAATAGAACCGCTGCCCTGATAAGTCAAATACAGGTAGTTGGTCTGTGCAGGATACTCAGCAGCCAGCGTGTCAATCTGCTTCACCACAGGAAGGATGCCCATCTGCTTGCGGAGTTCACGCACCAGCTTCGTGGCGATTTCCGCATCAATCAATGCTTCAAGCCCTACAGCACGAGAAATCTGGAAGTCGGTGAAGCCCTGAATCTTGGCACGACGCATCAGTTCGACATCCACGTTCTGGATTGCTCCTTTCTCTTGCAGTTCAACGTATGTATTGAGGATGTTCTGCAATTTCTGCAAGAACCATTTGTCAATCTTCGTGAGGTCATGGATTTGGTCAACGGTATAGCCGCTATGCAAGGCTTTCTCCACCACCAAGACGCGCTTGTCGGTTGGTGCTTTAAGTGCTGCCTCCACATCGTCAATCTTCAGTTCCTTGTTGCCGACAAAGCCATGAAGTCCTTGTCCAATCATGCGGAGACCTTTCTGAATGGCCTCTTCGAAGGTGCGGCCAATCGCCATCACCTCACCCACAGATTTCATGGAAGAACCCAATTCGCGGTCAACCCCACGGAACTTGCCTAAGTCCCAACGAGGAATCTTGCACACCACGTAGTCAAGTGCTGGTTCAAAGAAAGCAGAGGTGGTCTTGGTGACAGAATTCTTTAGGTCGAAGAGACCATAGCCCAATCCGAGTTTTGCTGCCACAAATGCCAATGGATAACCCGTTGCCTTGGATGCCAAAGCTGATGAACGGGAGAGTCGGGCATTCACCTCAATCACACGGTAATCTTCAGAGTTGGGGTCGAACGCATATTGTACATTACATTCACCCACAATGCCGATATGACGGATAATCTTGATGGCAAGCGCACGAAGTTTGTGGTATTCGCTGTTGGTGAGTGTCTGCGATGGAGCAATCACGATGCTCTCGCCTGTATGGATGCCGAGTGGGTCGAAGTTCTCCATGTTGCAGACGGTGATGCAATTGTCGAAACGGTCGCGCACCACCTCATACTCAATCTCCTTCCAGCCTTTCAACGACTTCTCGACGAGCACCTGTGGAGAGAATGAAAATGCTTTCTCTGCCAGCTTGTTCAGCTCCTCTTCGTTGTCGCAAAAACCTGAGCCCAGGCCGCCAAGTGCATATGCTGCACGGATGATGACGGGGTAGCCAAGGTCGGCAGCAGCCTTCCGTGCTTCTTCAACTGTCTCACAAGCGTGGCTCTTGATGGTCTTGACATCAATCTCGTCCAGCTTCTTCACGAAGAGCTCACGGTCTTCTGTGTCGATAATTGCCTGCACAGGAGTACCTAACACCTTCACATTGTATTTCTCCAGAATCTTCTGCTGATACAGTTGCACGCCACAGTTCAAAGCGGTCTGTCCACCGAATGCCAAGAGGATGCCCTGTGGCTTTTCCTTCTGGATGACTTTCTCTACGAAAAACGGAGTGACAGGAAGGAAGTAAATCTTGTCTGCCACACCTTCGGATGTCTGCACGGTGGCGATGTTAGGGTTGATCAACACCGTCTCGATGCCCTCTTCCTTCAGGGCTTTCAACGCCTGACTGCCAGAGTAGTCGAACTCGCCAGCCTCACCAATCTTTAAGGCTCCAGAGCCTAAGAGAAGAACTTTTTGTATGCTTGAATCTATCATGGTCTTTGGGTCTTAAAGAAGTTTTACAAAATCATCAAAAAGGAATTCCGTATCGACAGGACCACTGGCTGCTTCTGGATGGAATTGAGCGGAGAACCAGGGGAACTTCTTATGTTGTATGCCCTCATTGGAGCCATCGTTCATATTGACGAAGAGCGGCTCCCAATCAGAAGGGAGGGTCTTGCTATCCACCGCATAACCATGATTCTGCGAAGTGATGAAGCAACGATTAGTGCCCACTTGCTGAACGGGTTGGTTATGGGAACGATGACCATATTTCAGTTTATAGATGGTTGCACCAGCAGCCTTTGACAGCAATTGGTTACCCATGCAGATACCCATGCAAGGACGCACCTTTCCGCCTTTCTCAGCCTTGGCTTTCTCTGCAGCAAGGAACTTCTTGATATTCTCGACAGCATCCACAGCGGTGTCAGGGTCACCAGGACCATTGGCAAGGAAAAGTCCATCGAAGTCGAGGGTGTTGAAATCGTAATCCCAAGGCACGCGGATAACCTCCACACAGCGTTTCAGCAAACAACGGATGATGTTGTTCTTCACGCCGCAATCAACCAGCACCACTTTCTTGCCTGCCCCTTCACCATAACGAATGACTTCCTTGCAGGAAACCTTTGCTATATAGTTCACACCTTCATATTGAGCGGTTGGAATGTTGTCGGGCTCGTCATCGAAGAGAATCTTACCCATCATCACACCATGCTCGCGCAACACCTTTGTAAGTTGGCGGGTATCAATGCCTGTGATGCCTGGTATGTGTTCTCGTTTCAGCCAGTCTGCCAAGCTTTCTTTGGCGTTCCAGTGGGAATATTCTGTGCTGTAATCGCTGACGATAATAGCCTCGGCATGAATCTTCTCGCTTTCCATAAATGTAGCGATGCCATTAGACTCAATGCTGAAAGATGGCACGCCATAGTTTCCGACAAGAGGGTAGGTGAGCACCATCATCTGACCAGCATACGAAGGGTCGGTCAAACTCTCTGGGTAGCCCATCATCGCTGTGTTGAAGACCACTTCACCAGCCACAGGCTTTTCGTAACCGAAAGACTTACCGTGGAACGATGTGCCGTCTTCTAATAGAAGTGTTACATTTTTCATTTATGTGTTTGTTTTTTATTCTACAGTTACTGATTTTGCCAAATTGCGTGGCTGATCCACATCCTTGCCCTTCGCTACAGCAATGTAATAGGCAAGCATCTGGAGAGGAATGGATGCCAAAAGCGGTTCAAGACACTCTTCTGTATGAGGTAGCTCAATCACCGCGTCAGCCATTTTGCGGATGGTTTCGTCTCCTTCGCTCACAATGGCGATGACACGTGCCTTTCTTGCTTTGATCTCTTGAATGTTGCTGACCACTTTTTCGTAGAGCACATTCTTGGTGGCGACAACCACTACAGGCATTTCGTCATCAATCAATGCAATAGGTCCGTGCTTCATCTCTGCGGCAGGATAGCCTTCAGCGTGGATGTAGGATATTTCTTTCAATTTTAATGCACCTTCCAAAGCTACAGGATAATTGTAGCCACGTCCCAGATAGAGGAAGTTGTGGGCGTAGGTGAAGATGCGGCTGATGTCCTTGATGGCATCACCTTGCTTGAGCAGCTGCTCCATCTTCTCAGGGATGGTGTTGAGGGCTGCCAACACTCTGGTGTAACGTACATTGTCAATCGTTCCTCTTTCCTTTCCCAAAGCCAGAGCCAACATGGTGAGCACCGTCACCTGTCCCGTGAAAGCCTTGGTGGAAGCCACACCGATTTCAGGTCCCACGTGGATGTAGGAACCAGTGTGGGTGGCGCGTGGAATACTGGAACCGATTGCGTTACAGATACCGTAAATGAATGCGCCCTTGCTCTTTGCCAGTTCAATGGCTGCTAACGTGTCGGCTGTTTCTCCCGACTGACTGATGGCTATGACTACATCCTGTTCGTTGATGACAGGCTTGCTGTAACGGAACTCACTCGCGTATTCCACTTCGACTGGAATCTGACAGAAGTCTTCGATGAGCTGCTTGCCGATGAGTCCAGCATGCCAACTCGTGCCACAAGCCACGATGATGAAGCGCCGAGGATTGAGCAAGTGCTTTCTATTGTCAATGATGGCAGAAAGCACCACGTTGTTCGCCTCCACATTCACACGACCTCTCATGCAGTCCTTCAAGCAATCGGGCTGCTCAAAGATTTCCTTCAACATGAAGTGGGGGAAACCACCTTTCTCTATCTGAGCCAAGTTGAGGTCAACCTTCGTCACCTCATGCTCCATCTTCTCATTGTTGAAATCGACCACTTCCACCTCCTTGCCACGTCGAATCACAGCAATGTCCTTGTCATCCAGATAGATGACCTTGTCTGTGTATTCAATGATAGGACTGGCATCCGATCCAAGGAAGAACTCATCCTCTCCGATACCCACCACCAAAGGGCTACTCTTACGAGCCGCGATGATTTGGTCAGGATCGTCCTTGTCGAGAATAGCAATGGCATATGCACCAATGACAGAACGTAAAGCTATGCGCACAGCTGTGAGCAAGTCCACATTCTTCTTCGTGCGTACATATTCTATCAGTTGCACCAGCACTTCCGTGTCGGTGTTGCTCTTGAACTCGATGCCGTTCTCTTGCAGCTGCTTTTTCAGCACGGCATAGTTCTCGATAATACCATTATGGATGATGGCCAAATTACCCGTGAAAGAAATGTGTGGATGGGCATTGGTGGAATTGGGCTCTCCGTGCGTGGCCCAACGTGTATGGGCAATGCCGACAGTACCGGTGGTGTCCTTGTCTGAAGCGAAAGCCTCCAAATCGGCCACCTTGCCTTTGGTTTTGTAGATTCTTAAATCGCCATTTTCAGTCAGGAGTGCTACTCCCGCACTGTCATAACCTCTGTATTCCAATCGCTTAAGTCCCTTGATTAAAACAGGGTAGGCACTACGTTTGCCTAAATATCCTACAATTCCACACATAATAGCATTTCATTTTGATGATGCAAAGGTACGGAATAATTCTCTTTTTATCATTGTTTTCCTCCAATTTTTTTATATTTGATAGTTAAAAGAGGTTTTTTTGTGACTAAATGTCACGAAAAAAGTCATTTATCATCATTTCAAGCACGAAGGAGCATCCGACTCCCGGATGCCCCTTCTCATTTCACATTATCAACTGTCAATTCTTGGCAGGCCAAGCGTGCTGAAGATACGATGAGTCAACAGAGTTAATCCTCCCCGTTGCCGCCGCTTGGAGGAAGTGGCTCATCACCACCACTGTCACCACCTCCTTCACCACCACCTTGTTCGCCTCCTTCACCACCAGGCTCGGTCGTTGGCTCAGTGGTTGGCTCAGTGGTCGTGCCTCCCTGAATGCTGTGCATTCTTCAGTCCTGTCTTGAGAATTCTTAAAAAATCGCTCATAATAAAACAGTTTTTAGTTGATTAATTTTTTCAAAGCTTGCTAAACCTCTAGCAAATGTTCTTTCTTCGAAAAAGCGTCTGCTAGGACTCTAGCAAATAGTTTTTTCCCGAAAAATCCCTTGCTAGAACGCTAGCAAATGTTTTTTCTCTAGAAATGCGTTTGCTAACCCGTTAGCAAGCATTCCACTTTAAAAAGTACGTCTTTGTTTCCACTTTCATTCGTTCTTTTCCTTTCTTTTTTTAATGAAACCTAAAAACATGATGCCCGCCGTCCCATTTCCAAACCTCCGCCCCCTCTTTTCCATCTTTTCAACAATATTTAATGCAAACAGGCGTAATTTCCTCGAAAATGGGGAGGCAAGTGGCTAAATGGGGGATATGAGAAGAGCCTGCGCTGGTGTGCACAGGCTCGACTCTTGCTTTTCTATATTTTTTTAATGATTATTCCTCTACGATATGCGTGAAGTGCCCCCATCCTAACGTATGTTTATATGCATCATGAGAACCCCTTGGAACATATAAAGTGGCCTTTGTGTATGTGGGATCACTAAAAAATATATTTCCATAAGAAGAATAATAATCAGAAGGAAATGGTGCTTTCGGATTCTTGCAATGTATCTTCATCAAATTGCTGCAGCCATGGAAAGCGCCAGTTCCAATGTATGTCACACTGCTGGGAATGGTGACAGAGGTCAAGCCGATGCAGTTATAGAAAGCTTCATAAGCAATTTCTGTCACGCTGTTGGGGATTGTGACCGAAGTCATGTCAGTACAGCTCAAGAATGCCATATCGCCAATGGTCAACACATCGTAAGAATTCCCCTTGTACACGACGCGAGCAACGATGTTGACTCTCCCCTTGCAACCTGCTTTGTCATAGCCCGTGACAATCAGATGCCCTTCTGAAACGGTGTATTTAACGTGATCGAGGACGAAATTCTTGTCATCGATGACAGAGAAAATACTGCCGTTTGAAGTGGTTCCATCATCGTTTACCACGACCGTGATGTTGGAACCTCCTCCACCATCATCATCCTTGCTGCAAGATTGCATAACAGGTAATGTCATCACTGCGAGCATCAATGCGCTCAACAGTTTCATCTTTTTCATGTTTGTTTAGTTTTATGTAAATAATAAAAAATATGGTTGAAGTTCTTATAATTTCATCTTTTTCATGTTTGTTTAGTTTCCTGAAAAAAGAGATGTTCTTCTTTATCTGATGACGAACTTGCAGCTGGTCTTGTTGCCATTCTCTCCCTTCACGCTGGCTACGTAGATGCCTGCTGGGAGGTTGTTGATGGCTACAGTCACTTTGCCGTCGGTGAGATTGATGGTCTGGCTCTGTTGCTGCTGACCTGCAATCGTGTAGATGTCGAGCAGAGCTGTGGTTGCTCCTCCTTGTATGACGAGTTCTGAACCGGCGAAGCGGATGCTGATTTGGTTGTCCTTTGCCAGGATTGTTCCAATAGCGTCTGGTTCTGGTTCTTCGACAATGATACCTGTATCCTTTCCGATAAATTTATCGTAGGTGTGGAGGAAGTTGGTCTGAGCGATTGTCGGATGATTCATGATGTAGAAACTGTTACCGCCATCGGGATAACGTCCCACGGTCTGGTCGCCCTTATGTGCCTCGTAAACGATGTGGTCGGCAAAGTGTTTCAGAGATGGATGCTTCTCGAAGTATGCCTGGTTGTTGGCAATGAACTCCTCAGACCATGTGATGATGACCTCTTGATGCTTGTCCTCATCGTTGCTCAGCTTGAACTGAGAGTGGAGGTTGGAGAAGTAGATGCCTTCACGTACCACACCGAGTGGGGTAGAGGTGAAGACGAGGTCCTCTGAATCAAGTTTGTCTGCCCAGATGATGAGCTTGCCGCCTGGCTTGATGTAGGTCTGGACTTCTGGATTGCCTGCAGGAATCTGATATTTCTTTGGCTTGTCAGCCTTGTCGCTGATATAGAGACCTGCTACATTGAGCGTCATGTCGGTTGGGTTGTACAGCTCAATCCAGTCGTTCTTCTTATATTGCTCGTTCACGTAGATGGTGTTGCCTGCACTTACTTCGTTGATGCGGATGGGTGCATAAGGTTCATCCTCGCGATTAGCGATGATTTCCTCGTCTGTGATAGGCTCGAAGTAAGCTGTGATGATGGTGGTAGTGGTGCCTGCCACAACGTCCTTCAGGTTGAGTTTGTCTTTTCCTACATTCACGAGATTGGCTTTTCCCCCGATTTTCCAGCCCTTGAACTCATAGCCAGCAGGAGCGATTGCAGAGATGACAGCTGGTGCGAACACGGTGCCCTTGAGCTTGCCTGTAGGAATTGTCACGTTGTTGAGTTTCAAGACTGCCTTGTCGAGGTTGCTTGAGATGTTGACTTCGTAGCTCGTGGTGAGTTGGAAGAAATTCTTCAAGGCATTCATGCGAGTGGTGCGCTTCGACTTGTTGGTGATGTCGTTAAGCAAGTCCTGGCCCGAGATGCTGTTGCCGGCAAGGTTGTGTTTAGTTTTATCTTTTGCTGTCCAAGGATTCAAACCGTCAAGCGCCAATGCTGCTTCGCTGAAGGAAGCCATGCTGTTGATGATTTCTGTGGAGCGGTCGATGTCGAACACACTACCATTCACAATGCAATAAGTGTCGATGAAATTCTGCTTGAATTCAGCTCGGGTGAATAGGTTGGAGAGAAGGTCGGTGAGGGAGGTTTCGTTGAACCAGCCGCCACCACCCCAGCCGCCCCAGCCGCCCCAGCCGCCCCAGCCGCCACCGCTGCTGCCTTTGTTGGCGTTGAATTTGGTGAAGAGGTCGTTGCGCTTGAAAGCTTCATCCACGTCGAAGAAAACGAAGTGGAACTTGCCGTCGTTGCGGTCGCGGAACAACTTGGTGTTATTGTTGTTGGTCACCCAGTCCTCCGAACCCACGTAAAGCTCGGTGGCGAAGTAGTTGCACAGCTCATCGATGTCGCAGAGGTCGCAGATTTTCTTCCAGATGTCGTCGTCGGTGGAATTGGATGAGAGGTCGTTGCAGAGGTTGGTCAGCTTTTTGTATGTGATGTCGTCACCATCCTTCAAGGAATAACCGCCGCTGTACTCTATCTGGTCAACTTCGTCGGTGTCGATGCCATAGTTGCTGTAGGCGTAGTTCTTGTTGGTGGCCTCACGAAGATTGAACATGAACTGGTATTTACCATTGATGAACACGTGGGTTGGCTGATAAACCTGACAGTCAATATAGAATCCGCTGCTTGAGAGGATTTCATTGATGGCTGCATCCACAATGCGGCATTCACAGTCGTTACCACCATTGCGAACGATGATGGCCTTGTTTCTGATGTAGGGTTTCTGGGAGAAGATAGGGTAGGAGAAATATTTCGCACCATATAACTTTCCGGCTTTCAGCTTGAAAGAGGGGGATGGTGAGAAGTGACGGCTCCATCCACCGCTCACCTCTAAGTCAACGCCTTGGTTGAGTGCCACACTGTATTCCTTTTCTGAATTGGGCACAATCAACTCGAAGTTAACGGGACGTTCCCATCCACGGTTCTTATTACTTGTCCCTTCTTTTCCATGAGCAAACCGATAGCCGCCAGAGTCAGTTGTACCGTTTGTTCCATCAACGAGAACACCAATCTTGTTGTCGTAAAGGTTGTCAGGATTGGTGACAATCGACACAACAGGGAGGTAGTAGTTGCTGGAGTTATAAATATAAGAATGTGTAGCTACGTCGCTGGGGAGGTAACCGTCCTTGTAAAGACGGAAACGATAAACATAATTCTTCTGTTCGCCGATGTGGAACACGCCGCTCTCGCTGGTTGAGCCGTTCTCAAGGTCGGGTGTCGTGCCGTCAGTCGTATAGCGGAGTGTGGCTCCTTCAGGAATCTCAACGTGGATGTCGAAATCGGTGGTGTAAACAGTTCCTGTCAAATCAACCACAGGAATCTCCAATTGTTCCTTTGCAAAGATACTACCAGCATTTGTTTTGCCCTGAGTAGGTGTGTAAGTGTAGCCCCATTCGTCACCTCCATCGGTTGTGCGTGCATAGCTGCAGCGTGCAATGGCTGCCGGACAGATTTGCTCGATGAGTTTGTTGCCGTTCCTGTCTGAAATATAGAGTGTGTCGCCTTCGACATCAATTTTGAAGTCAATCTGATTCTTGGCATTGTTGCTATATTCATTTCCTGTATCATAGTGGTCGAACCACAAGGTTTTGAACCCTTGGGCAGGTACAGAGCCATTTCCTGATGGGATGGCCACCTTTTTTAGATTGTCTTTATCCCAACTGATATACAATCCATTCAGACTGATGGCAGAACTGGTGGGATTGTATAATTCAATCCATCCACCATAATTGTAGGATGGGTCGAGCATCATGTCGATGTTGCTCGCCATGATCTCATTCACTACTAGTTTTGATGCGGTACTTTGTGCACTGACAACTTGGAAGCATGACATCACAGCCAATGCAACCAAACTTATACTTTTCTTCATTTGATTTGATTAATAAAACTTTCCTTTTGATGTATAAAGTAGGCGATAGGTTTAGTTTGCTTTTACTATTTTACCCTTTTCGAGCGGTAAAATTACGCATTTTTTTGTGAACAGAACTTATGAATTCTCCTATTTAAATATAAATGAGTGTCAAAAAGACCATAATGAACGTAAAAGCGGGGTGGTGGAATACAAAAATCGCTCGTTTCGGCGTCGTTTTACCTTTTTTATGAAAAATTTTCAACTTAATCCCAAGAAATGGATGTGGGTAATGATTTATTTTGTATCTTTGCTGGCTGAAAACTAACAAAACGATCAATATCTTTATTATTATCAATTTTACTACTAAATCAATTACTAAATCATGAAACAGAAAATCAAATGGTTCATTGCCTCTATGATGGTAATGGTCTGCTTACAGGTTAGTGCACAGCCTGAAGGCAAGTTTTATCTGTACAGTTCTTACAAGGCGTTCCTTAGCCGAGCAGCTAATGGTGATGCCACAATCGACAACTTCGGCATTCCTGTGGAGATCACGAAAGGAAGCACTGAAGGCTCTTATTCAATGAGGTTCCTCGACAATGGTCTCTTTCTGGCTCTGAGTGGCACAACGGTCAAGTCTGATCAGTCGAGTGCTGCCTATGTTACCATCAAGGCCGATGGTGAAGGAGGCGACTATAGTGTCGAAATGAAGGAAGGTCAGTTCCTCGGCATTGAAGGAAACACTAACAAGCTGGGCGTTTCTGATGACCCGACTTCTGACAGCTTCAACGCAGGATGGAAGTTGCTGACTCAGGCAGAGCGCGATGCTATTGTGGCAGAGATGAAAGTGGCACAGATTGAGGCCATTGCCAAGGCTGCTGGCATCACGTTGGCTGCTGATGGCAACAAGTTGACCCTGTTTGAAGAGGCTTTGAAGGCTTATACAGTGGAAGATGCCACTGAGTTGGTGTCCAATCCAACGTTGGCTACCAGTCAGGACGGCTGGACGGTGAATGTGATGGCAGGACTCAACAACATCGCTTACAAGGATGCATATCCCATGACGTTGTATCAGAATTCTGCGATGGAGATTTCCCAGACTGTTGAAGTTCCTAATGGCATCTACAAGGCTACGATCCAGAACACCTATCGTTCATCCAAGCGTGAACATCTGTCAACGCTGGCGGATAAAGATGGCATCAGCATCTGTAACGCTTACTTCGCTGCCAATGACAATCAGGCTGAGGCTGTGGAGTGGTCAAAGATTCGCACTTCCTCCACTTTGCCATACTCTCGTGGCGACTTCGATAAATTCACCACTAACACCAAGTACACCACAACGGTTTGGGCATACGTGAATGATGGCAAGCTGACCCTGAAGTATGCTATCCCATCCCTCAACAATACAGGTGGCGACTATGACCTCGACTGGTTCACTTTCGCTAATGTAACCTTGACTCGCTATTTCAAGGCTGCAGTTGGTGGTGATGATCAGTTCAACCTCTACGACGAAATTGCTGAGCAGTCGTCAGATGCATCTTCCTACTATGCTGTTCGTGACGATTTTAGTAAGCAGTTGGCAGCAGGCAGCCTGTCCGACGAGGATGTTGCTAATGCAAAGGTTACCTTGCGTGCTGAAATTTTCAAGCTGATGAAGAGTGTTCCTGCCATTTCTGGTCAGTACGACATCACCAGCTTCATCACCAACCCAGCATTCGATCGCGGTGTCAATGGTTGGAAATCTTCTCCAGTGAACATCTTCAAAAATGCAAGCAAGAGCGTTGAGTGCTTCGGCACCAGGTCTGCTGCCCGTTTCTATCAGGTGATCAGCGATATGCCCGCAGGTGAATATACAGTCAAGGTTCAGGGCTTCTATCGTAATGGCGAGTGGAAGCAGGCATTGGCTAACTACGAGCGTGGCAAGGATGATGTGAAGGCAAGCATCTATGTCGATGACATTGCCAACGCACAGCCTTTGAAGAGCATCTTTGCTGACGGTTGCTATATGCTGGAAGGCAAGCATCACAAGTCTGCCGATGTCTTTGCTGTCGTAAGCGGTAAGGGTTATCCTCATAGCCACTATATCGATGCCAACAACCGTTCTAATTCCATCAAGACTCCAGACATTGCTAAGCAGGCCATCGATCATGGTCACTACTGGAACGTGATGACAGCCACTCATGCTGAAGATGGCGACCTCACCATCGGTATCTCCCTGGCTGCAAGCGCTCCTGCCGAGTCATGGATTATTGCTGACAACTTCAGTCTCTACTATGGCGCTTCTGCTCCTGTCGAGATTTCTGACAACCCATCAACTGGTCCAGCA
>JAEEGG010004531.1_pt1 | contig 33595 bp, 26 predicted proteins | sample 9134161 | NCBI WGS metagenome assembly JAEEGG01 (sample SAMN16246543, study PRJNA631951) | gut metagenome | biome: gut microbiome; feature: rumen; material: CR-attached | host: Bos | place: Iran: Karaj | collected 2018-10 | reverse complement strand
GCCAATGCGCTCTTTTTCGGCGTTCACCTCCTGCAGACGGTTAAGGCTGCGAATGGTGCGCGCTATTATGAAGCCCAGAAGAATCAGGCCGATAATCATCATCACAAACAGGTTGAAGGCAATTTGGCGAAGACCATTGTATATCTCGCGGTCGCGACAAATGACGGCCATCGACCATCCCGTGCCGTTATCGACGGGGGCGTAATAGACGTAGTTCAGGTCGCCGTTGTCGTCGGTGACGGTGGCACAGCCGCTTCCGCCCGCCATCATATCGCGGTTCAGGCTCTTGACCGAAGTGTCTTTGATTCCTGCCGACAGGTCGATAATGTTGGTGCGCATCACAAGGCTCTCAACGGGGCAGGCCATCATCTGGCCAGTGCGCGAAATCATCATATTCACCGACGACGGATAGATTCGGTTGGCGTTGATAACTTCGCCCAGCCAGTCGAGTGACACATCGGCGGTGAAAATGCCAACGGTGCGGCCCTCGGCATCGTGAATGGGCATTGAGTAGGTCGACATCATCATCTCGCCGCCGCCCTCGTCGTAGTAAGGCTCGCTCCAATGCGGACGGTTGTTGCGCATTGGCACGGCGTACCACTCCATATCGTGATACTCATAATCGTCGGTGCCGAGTTGCTTGCTGCGGATAGTGCCGTCTTCGGTTTTGTAAGAGTATGGCGAAAATTGGCGGCCTTTTTTAGGATAGTAGTTCGGCTCGAAGGCCACGGCGCTACCAACAATTATATCGTTACAAGTTAGCATTTTACGAGTTACAGCGTACATCGAGTCGGGCTGATTGAGACACAACTCAACAATCCACTCCATATTCTGCACCGCCACCTCAACGGCGCTCATCACGTTCTTAATCTTCAGGTTACGAACTTTCAACTCGCTCTCGGCGCGCTGCTGCACCTCCTCGCGGATTCCATCGCTGGCAAATTTGTACTGAACCACCGACGTGGTCTCAATCAGCACTGCGGCCGTGATTATTATGGCTAGTGTTGATTTGGTTTTCAGCGACTTGCGCCATTCTCTGAATCTTGTGCTCATTCTATATCCTAAATTAATATCTAACCAAACTTACCCAAACTAAACCGAAACTTTTTAGGATCGATTTGGATTCGTTTGGCTAGAAACAAAAACCTATATATCAAGTTGTTATTAATCTATGCGAAGCGGCTCGCCTTGGTATTTCATTCCAACGTCCAATCCTTAAAGGTGTCGCAAACCGAGAGAATATAGTCTTTGCGCTTGGTGACGCGCTCGGCAAATATCTCCTGACAGTGGCGAATCACCTCGTCGGGGAACGAGTTGCTCAACGAGAGCCACGTGAAGTTGCGCAGACAACCCACCACCGCAATCTGCTCGGTGCGGTGCTTGATAAAATCGGCGCTCTGACCTTCGAAATAATATTGTATCATCCTCAACCATATATCGTTAGCCAACTGTTGCGGCAGCCCGATAATCTGCTCGTAATCGCCCACGAGCGACACCATTGCCGAATAGGAATGTCCCAAATCGATAATCGGATGCCCGTAGCCAACCTCGCCCATATCTATCAGCATCAGTTCGCCGTTCTGCAGCATCGCGTTTTTGGTCTGAAGGTCGCAGTGCAGAAGTCGGTCGCCCTGCGGGATTGCCTGAACAATGCGCATCATAAGGTCGGTTGATGGCGCGTCGAAATAGCGGCTGATGATGCGGACGGCCTCCTCCTCGCGCTCGATGCTCGACGGGATGTTGCCGCCTTTTGGCACCTTGATTTCGTGCAAGTGGCGGAACAGACTGGCGTAGAGCCTTGCATACTCATCGACGCACTGCGGCTCACGCTTCAGGCAGGCGGTCAGCGTGTCGGCCTTAAGCAATTCATACACAAGCCCATACTGACTGCCCACACGCACGATGTCGAACGAGATGGCGGTTGGCATTCCCAAAACGAACGACTCTTTGGCCATTGTGATTTCGGTCTGCACCTCGTCGATAGTCGTGCCCTCGCGGAAAACTTTGATAATCGTATCATCATCAATGCGATAGACCACGCCCACACCGCCGCGACCAATCACCTGGCAGCCATCGACACTGAAGCGCCGCATTGCCTTCTCAACGTTCATTATCTTTGTAAAGCCCGTCATTTCAAATACTTGATAGACATCGGACGATGCTTCAATTACGCGGAAATCTTTATATTGCTTTGCCAGCGACAGAAAAACCCGCAAGCCCGAACTTGAGATGTACTCCAGTTTCGATGCGTCGCACACCAGCGATTTGACGGGCGCACACGTCTTCAATTGCTGTTCAATCTCTTTTGAAGCCTCCGCTGTTGCCATGGTGTCGAATCGGCCTTCGAGGTAAAGTGTGACTGCTCCGTTGTTGTTTGTTGATGAAATTCTCATAACCGTCCGTTTTAATTGATACACAAATGCTAATGTAAGGAAAAAAGTTACAAACCGTAGCGGTGGAAGTGGATTTTTGATATAACCAATTAGGTTTCGGTTTATCTTTGTAAGTCTTATTCAAGAATGACCGCTATGAAATGGATTCATAATTTGCTGAAATGCTTCTCGTTCTCGGCCGTGCTGTTCACTTTTGAGGCTTGCTACGGCACAATGGAAGATTATGGCTATGGCTACGATGTTGCCATACAAGTTGTTGACAGCGAGGGCAATGGCATCCCGAATGTTGAAGTTGTGCTAAGCCATGCCCGATGGGGCGAGAAATTCTTTGCCGACACCACAGGTCCGTCGGGGCTGGCATTCATTAAAGGGCATCTTACAAGCGATAACGAAATCCCCAAACTGAAACTCGATTTCAATCCTCTTGATGGCTCTGATTTTCAGGCAAAAGATACGGTTGTTAGCAATTACTCATTGATGAGTAACTCAACATTCACCGTCACTCTCGACCGTAAATGATTGATTTTCGATTTTCAATTATATTTTTGCCTTATCAATTCAAATTCTTATATCATGAAATGGATTCATAATTTGCTTAAATGTCTTTCGTTTTCGACAGTGCTGTTCACTTTTCAGGCTTGTTATGGTTGTATGGAAGACGAATGTGATGATGACTATTCTTTAGCCCTTAATGTTGTCGACAGCACTGGAGTAGGAATTCCAAATGTTGAAGTACGGTTGACAGACCCAAAATTGAAAAATGCAGTTTTTTACGACACAACCAACAATGCAGGAATGGCCTACATCAAAGAGCCTATTATTGATGGCCATGAAGTTGAAGTATATTTCAAGCCTCTTAAAGGTGTCGATTTTCAGGCAAAAGACACCTGCTTCCAATATTGCAATTGGAAAAACACCAATATAACAGTCACTCTCGACCATAAATGATTAACAATCTGCTGTTTCGAGCCTTTCGAAAACTTGAAACAAACGTTCACGAACTGAACTACTTGTTTTGGGAGTGCACCACGCGCTGCAACCTGCACTGCCGCCATTGCGGAAGCGACTGCAAAGAGTCGGCAGGCGAGCGCGATATGACCATTGACGATTTCATCAGTGCGCTGAAAACCATCCCCGCAAAAGAGATTCCGAAGAACTTCACCGTGGTGCTGACTGGCGGCGAGCCGCTCCTCCGTTCCGACCTTGCCGAGGCTGGACGACAAATCCGTGCGTGCGGCTGCCACTGGGGAATGGTGACAAACGGCTATTTCTACACCGCCGAAAAGCAAGAGGAACTGCTGCGGGCAGGCCTGGGCGCCCTCACTATCAGTCTCGACGGCCTTGAGCAGTCGCACGACTGGATGCGCGGCCGCTCAGGAAGTTTCACCCGCGCCATGAACGCAATAAAATTGGCCGCCACCCAACCGCGCCTCTATTTCGATGTGGTGACGTGCGTCAATCAGCGGAATATCAACGAGTTGGAAGATATTTACAATCTGCTTAGCGAGGCAGGAGTGCGTCAATGGCGGATTTTCACCATCATTCCAATCGGCCGCGCCTTGAACGATACCGAGTTGCATCTGACTGACAACCAGTTTGTTCGCCTGATGGAGTTCATCAAAGAGCACCGCAGCCGTGGCGGACGGATGACAGTAACGTTCAGTTGCGAGGGCTATTTAGGTCGATATGAGCAAGTTGTGCGCAGTGCGCCATATTTCTGCCGTGCTGGAATCAACATTGCATCAGTGCTCATCGACGGCCGCATCTGCGCCTGCCCCAACATCGACCGCGACCGATTCTCGCAAGGCAGCATCTACACCGACAATCTTTATGAGGTTTGGAACAGGCGTTTTGAGCCATTTCGCAACAGAAACTGGGCGCGCACAGGCATCTGCAAGGATTGCAAAGCCTTCAAAATGTGTCTGGGCAACGGAATGCACAATTGGCACGGCACAGGCGAGAACGTGATTAACTGCCATTATCGGAAGACACTTCAGCCTTCCAAATAGGCTCTTTAATACTCCGTTATTTTCACTTCTTCAAGGCCATTATCCACTTCATAATGCCAACGAGTGCCAGCAGCGCTATCAAGCAAATCAGAGTTCCGTATGCTGCAATGCGGGCAAAAATTATATGATTGGTGTTCCAACCATATAAGAACTGCATTTTGGAGAATTTCCACTGTCCATTTCCGCTTTGCACCATCACGCCGGAGACTTCCAGCGGGAAAACCATATTTCCAAAATCAAGCCTAATATTTCCGGGTAATGCCACGTATGCAACACTGTCGGTGATTTGGTCGGCATAAAGGCGGCCGATGTCATATCGCACGCTGCCCCACCACGACCAATCGCCAAACAGCAGCGCCTGCGCTCCGTTCTTACCTTTGAAGATTTCGTTGGGATTGGTGCCCAGAATAAAAATCGATGTGGTGTCGATGGTTCGGGCTATGCAATCGCCTATTTTTGAGACATCGCGCGACTCGTAGCCGTCCTGAAACGCTTTCAGGGTTTCAGCGATGGCTTGTTTGCTGGTTTCGGAGATATTGCTGGCAGGATAGTTGAACGCTCCCTGTGTTGAATTGATATTCAGCATAAAAAAGAGAAAAAGCCCGGTGAACAGCAAGGTCACAGTTGATACAATGGCAACTATTATTTTCATAACTATTAAGTAGTTAAAGTTGTGTCAAACTTAAAAAAAAGGAGTGAAAAAACATTCACTCCCTTTCCATTTTATGCGGTTTTGCTTGTATTCATCAGGCTTTCGGCCATACTAGTGCCTAATGCCTGAAAATATCACTTCTTCTTCAGCCCCAATTTCTCCACAGCCTCCTCGCGCATCTTGTATTTCAAGATTTTGCCTGCGGCGTTCATCGGGAACGATTTGACGAAATCGATATAGCGCGGAACTTTGTGGCGGGCAAGACGGCCCATAATGAATTCGCGCATCTCGGGTTCGCTGATTTCCTCGCCCTCTTTCAGAATGATGCAGGCCATTGCCTCCTCGCCGTATTTCTCGTCGGGAACGCCGATAACCTGAACGTCCTTCACCTTGGGGTGGGTGTAGATAAACTCCTCAATCTCTTTAGGATAGATATTCTCGCCACCGCGGATAATCATATCTTTCAAGCGGCCTGTGATTTTGTAGTTGCCGTTCTCGTCAACGCAGGCAAGGTCGCCGCTGTGCAGCCAACCGTCAGCGTCAATGGTTTGAGCAGTGGCCTCTGGCATCTTGTAGTAGCCCTTCATCACGTTGTAGCCTTTGGCGCAGAACTCGCCGTTGGTGTTTACGGGAACCTCAAGGCCCGTTTCGGGGTCAACCACCTTGCAGCGCACGTGCGGGAAAGCGTAGCCCACCGTTTCGGTGCGGACATCGATAGAGTCGGTCCAAGCCGACATTGTGCTGCCTGGCGCCGATTCGGTCTGTCCGTAAACGCTCACAATTCCACGCATATTCATCTCCGACGGTTCGGCGGCACGGCGCATCAGCTCTGGCGGGCAGCCCGAGCCTGCCATAATGCCTGTACGCATATATGAGAAGTCGGTGTGACGGTAGTCGGGGTGGTTGAACATTGCAATGAACATTGTGGGCACGCCGTTGAAGCAGGTTATGTGCTCCTGATTTATGCACGCCAACGACGATTTGGCCGAGAAGTAGGGCATCGGGCACATTGTAGTGCCGTGCGTCATCGACGAAGTCATCGACAGAACCATTCCGAAGCAGTGGAACATCGGCACCTGAATCATCATTCGGTCGGCGGTTGAAAGGCCCATACGGTCGCCGATGCACTTGCCGTTGTTCACCACGTTGTAGTGAGTCAGCATCACGCCCTTGGGGAAGCCCGTGGTGCCGCTGGTGTACTGCATATTGCACACGTCGTCGGGTTTGACGGCGGCGGCCATCCGCTGGATTTCCTCCAACGGCACAAGGTCGTGGCGGTCCATTGCCTGCTGCAGTGTCAGGCAGCCCTTCTGGCGGAAGCCCACGGTGATAACGTTACGCAGGAACGGCAGGCGCTTGCAGTGAAGCGGCTTGCCCGCCGTGTTGGTGGCAATCTCGGGGCAGAGTTCGTTGATAATGGCGCGATAGTTCGAGTCCAAAGCGCTCTCAATCATCACAAGTGTGTGAGTGTCAGACTGTCGCAGCAGATATTCGGCCTCGTGAATCTTGTAGGCGGTGTTCACCGTCACAAGCACGGCGCCGATTTTCACGGTTGCCCAAAATGTTATGTACCAAGCAGGTATGTTGGTACACCAAACGGCCACTTTCGAGCCTGGCTTCACGCCAAGCGATACGAGCGCGCGGGCGAAGTTGTCAACATCGTCGCGGAACTCGGCGTAGGTGCGGGTGTAGTCCAAAGTAGTGTATTTGAAGCAGTACTGGTCGGGGAATTCCTCAACAACGCGGTCCAAAACCTGCGAGAAGGTCATATTCAGCAGTTCGTCCTTCTTCCAAATATAGTAGCCCGAGCCGTCGTGGTTCGGGTAGAGTTCGCTGCGCTTGCCGCGTGTGTTCTCGAACTGGCTCATATAGTTGACAAAGTGCGGGAAAATGACGTCGCGGTCGGTGAAGTCGAGCATCCACTCGGGCTTCCACTCGAGCGAGATAAACCCGTCGTAATCGACCGACGAAAGGGCCTTCATCACATCGGCAATTGGGAAGTTGCCCTCGCCAATAATGTTGTAGCGGTTGGCGTCGTCGCTGTCGCGAAGGTGCACGTGCTTCACATAGGCGCCAAGGTTGGTGATTGTTTGCGCAGGCGTCTCGCCCTTGTCGCGGTAGGGGTGGTGCACATCCCAAATGACGGCAATCTGGTCGCAGGCGAAAAAGTCGAGCAAATCGCGTAGCAGCGCCGTGTCGGCGTATATTCCGCTGGTCTTTATCAGAATGGTGATACCCTTGGCCTCGGCCACAGGAATGAGTCGGGTCAGGTTCTGCTTCACCTGCTCCACGGTGCCCTTCTTCGCGAAAGCGCAAACGTATGGGCTGCGCATATCGGCGGCAATGCCAATGAGTGCGGTCATCTCGTCAATCATCTCGGCGCTGTCTTCCGAAAGGTCGAGCGAACTGTCGAAGCAGGGAATGGCGAGTTTCTTCTCGCGCAAATCGCGCAGCGAAGCCGTGAGCGAGTACTTGTGGAACGGCCCGCCCTTGGCCACAAATTCAGGCGTTTTGAAAACGTTGTATATCTCGATACCCGAAAAGCGCATCAGGCTTGCGTTGTCAAGGATTTCGGTCCACGACATATCGGCCCATCCGCGTGTTGAAAATGAAAGTTTCATTTTAAGTGATTTTCTGTAAAATGCTGATAATTTTCGATTTATGCTTCTTCGAATGCTATCTTGTTGACGGCGTTCAGGTAGGCGGCAATGCTTGAGCCGACAATGTCGGTCGAGATTCCGCGGCCCGAGTAGATTTTGCCTTCAGAGCGCAGGCGGACAACGGTTTCGCCCATTGCCTCGCGGCCTTCGGTCACGGCCTGAATCTGGAAGTCGTCGAGTTCGTAGTGCTTGCCAATGACCTTCTCAATGGCCTGGAAGGCGGCGTCAATCGGGCCGTCGCCAATGCAGACGCTCTCGAGCACATCGTCGCCCTTCTTCAAAAGAATGTGGCAGGTGGCCGAGATTATGTTGCCCGAGTTGATAACGTAATTCTCTAATTTATAAGTAGGTGGCACCTGGAACGCCGCTGTGGCGATAATGGCGTCGAGTTCCTTCGCGCCAACGGTCTCGTGAGTGGCGGCGGCCTTCAGGAATTCGTTGTAAACATTGTCGGCATCCTCGTCGGTCAGGTCGAAATTCAGACTCTGCACGGCTTTGAGCACGGTCTCTTTCGAGTCGCGCACGGTGAGTTGAATGTCGGGGCGCTCGGTTGGGGCAATGTTCGAGAACGAAGTGGGTTTCGAACGGTTGGTCTGGCACAGGCGCTTGATTTGCTCAACGGCGCGGTGCAGTTCGGTGGCGCGCACGTCGCAGCAGGCGTCGCACACATCGGCTTTCACGTTCAGTATCTTGACAAACCTTTCGAGCGAGACGGTGAAGTTGCCGAAGGGCGCGGTCTTAATCTCGTCGGCGCCCGCACGCACGGCGGCAATGGCGCACGAGTCGGCCAAATAGAACTCGTTTGAGCAGCGCACGCCCAACCGAACGTCCGCGGGCAGGTGCTCTTTCACCTGTTTCACAAGGTCGAAAAACTCTTCGGGCAGCAGGTTGCCTGCGGCGTCGCACACGGTGACGGTAGTTGCGCCGTTTTGCGTGGCGGCCTCAATGGCCTGCCAAAGGAAACTGATATCGCTGCGGCCAAAATCTTCGGCCACAAACTCAACATCGGGGCAGAGCGCGCGGCTTTGCTTGGTCAGGCTGGCAATCATCTCGACAATGGCGGCGGGTTTCTTATGGCAGAAATATTCCATCTGCACGGTGCTCACAGGAACCGAAATCTGCAATCGCGGGTGAGCGGCGCCCTTCAAGGCGTTCCAAGTGGTTTCAACGGTGTCGGCCTCGCTAATGTTGAGCGGCACGGCCACAGCGCTGTTCTTCACCGCCGAAGCGAGCGATTTGATTAGCAGCGAGTCGGTTTTGCCGTCGGTTATAGGTGCAAGTTCAATGACCGAAAGGCCTGTTTTGTCAAGCATTTTGGCCAATTCAATCTTCTCGCGGAACGAGAAGGCGTAGTCGGCCTTGTCGGCGGCCTGTTTCATTGTAATGTCGCCAATGGTGATTTTACGTTTCATCTTAATAAGTTCAAAAAAATCGCGCGAAATTAGTGATTTTGCTGTTTAAACAATTGTGCCATATAAAAATGGTGGATTCTCGTAATAGCAAATTGTGTGCCAGATGCAGAATGAGGAAAAGGGTGAAGCAGCAAAGGAATCACACTGTCAAATAATTTTTTTACATTGCACTAAATTTAAACTCAATGCTTTCGGCAAAACCACATAACAGTTGCGCAACATCGCACCAGCCAAGGCTGATGCGGCTCGTGTTGCTGTGTCTGGCGGTTGCCGCGCTTCCGCTGTTTGCGGCCGCTCCGGCATTGGCGCAGAGCGATGAGGACCACACCCAGCAACAAATCGACAGCCTTCTGAATTTGTTAAAACCCGATTCGCCCGACAGTTTAAAGGCGGCTTATTACAACAAAATTTCGGAAATAACTGGCAGTGTCGATACGGTAATGAAATACTCGTTGCTCACGCTCGATTACTGCCAGAAGACCGACACAGCCCTAATCGCAATCAGCAACCGATACATTGCGTGGGCTTACTATATGGCCGACGAAACCAAGACGGGGCTGCCATACGCTATGGAGAGCGCCCGATTATATGACCTCAGCGGAAACGCGTCGGAATTGTCGCACTCCTACCGGCTGTTGGCGAAGATTTATGAGGATTTGAACGATTCCGACAGCATAAAATACTACATCAACAAGGCTTTGTCGATTGACGTACAGATGAAAGACACTGCAGGAATTTCGCAATGCTACAAGTTTCTCGGCATAATGCACTGCAACAAAGGCTTTTTCAACGAGGCCGTGCAATACTACCAAAAAGCCGTTGAGGTGGATTCGCTATCGGGCAATGCGCTGGAGTACGCCTACGCCTATTATCGCATCGGTGAAGTTTACACTCTGACATCCAACAAGATAGAAGATTCATACAAAGCCAAAGACTATCTCACAAAGTCAATCAGAATTCAAGATTCAATCAACTCAAAAAACGCCTATTACATAACCAACAAATATTTGGCTTACAGTTCGTTGGCCGATGTTTACATCAGTCTGGCCAACAACACCCATATCGACCGCTACGCCGACAGTTGCTATTATTTCAACAAGAAAACTATTGACTATTTTATCAAGCAGGGGCGCACCAGCAATGCCACTGTCTGCGGCTACACTTACGTGAAATATCTCAAATATTACAAGCGCTACCGCGATGCTCTGGCCTTTATGAAAAATCTTATGGCGAATCACTTCGGCGAGGAGACAAACCAATACGCCTATATGGAGTACTACACCTATCTGAAGGACATCTATCTCTGCCTGGGCGATTATAAAAACGCCTACGAGTGTTTCGAGAAGGCTTCCAAATTCAGAAACGATCTTGTCAACGACAGTGTTATGTTCGCTCTGGCCGATGCCAAAACCGAACAGGCAATGATGATTGAACGGATGGACCGCGAGAATGCCGAAAAACTGTTCAACGCCGAAAAGCGCCGGATGCACGTGGTAATCATCTCACTTTGGTCGGGATTGACGTTGGTGCTGGTGGTTATTGTTTTGATTGCAAGGGTTTTGGTGATAAAGAAACGAGCCAATAACGAGTTGCTGCAAAAGAACGCTATGCTGGCCGAGCAGAAGGAGCAGATTCGCTCCCAACGTGACGAGATTGAGGTGCAGCGCGACCGCATCAAAGAGCAAAACAGCGAGATACAGGCCAGCATCAACTACGCGCAACGCATCCAGCACTCGTTGCTCACACCCCTCAGCACCATCGACGAAATCTTCCCCGACCATTTCCTGCTCTACAAGCCACGCAGCATTGTGAGCGGCGATTTCTACTGGGTTGGCCAGTTCGGCGACAACAAAGTCTGCATCGTTGCCGATTGCACCGGTCATGGTGTGCCTGGCGGTTTTATGAGCGTGCTGGGAATGTCGAACCTGAATCATATTGTCGGGCAGGATGTCAGCCCCGACGCCATTTTGAACCACCTGCGCGAGACCATAATCGCGAACCTGCGACAAGGAAACGACCCGCTCATCGACCAGCCGTTCACCGAAGATGCAAATGACATTCTCGAATCATTCGACCACAACCACGACGGTATGGATGTGGCCGCATACGTTGTCAACGAGCGGCAGATGACGCTCACATTTGCCGGGGCCAATAATCCGCTTGTGCTAATCCGCGACAACAAGGTGCAGATTTTGCAACCCGACCGAATGCCGGTGGGTATCTCAAGGAGACTGACGCCGTTCAAATCGGTCACAATGGAGCTGCGCAAGGGCGACTGCCTCTACACCTACTCCGACGGTTATCAAGACCAGTTCAACCACAGCAGCGGAGCAAAATTCCTAAAGAGCCGCCTGTGCGACCTTCTGCTCGAAATACACCAGCTCCCGATGGCCGAGCAGTGCAAACAACTCGACACCGTTTTCAACGACTGGCGCGGCCCCGTCGAAAACCAAACCGACGATGTGGTGATTATGGGTGTGAGGATTTAACGGAAACGGAAACAGGAAACGCAAAGGACTCATTTAAAACCAACAAGCGATTCGGCTATTGTATTTCGGTCAAGAGATTGGAAAAAATCACACCCTTGCCAGACCGTGTTTCACGGCAAACAAAATCAACTCGGTATTGTTGCAGACTCCAATTTTCTGATAAATAGTTGATTTGTGGTTGTCCACAGTCTTTTTGCTGATTCCAAAATCATCGGCAATCTCTTTGCTCAACTTGCCCTGACAGCAGGCCTTAACAATATCTAATTCGCGTGGCGACAATTGGATGCTCACATCCGATTTGACTTCTTCTTTTAATACTGCATGTTCCTCGTTATCAACTTTCTGCCGGACTATTTGCTCTGCCGGATTATTAAGATTGACAACCTTCGGCTGATTGGTGATATTCTCATTTTTAACGCTGTTTTCAGAATAACTGACAGCAGTCTGTTTCGGTCTGTTTGGATTGACAAACAATTCACGAGCCATCTTCTCAGTGTGCTCAATATCACGGCGCATTCGGCGGACAATGTACACAAGAACAGTGCCGATAATGAGTGCAAAAAAGGCGATAATAAATACCACCAGCGCATAATGTTGGCGGTTGATAATAACCTGAAGTTGCGCGTTTTCCTTCTCTTTTTCGGCAGTAGCGTAACGAACTTCAAAATCGGCTATCTGCTGGCTTATCTGTTCATTATAGAGTGAATCGTTAAGAGAAAGCGTCTGTTCGTAAAGTTCGGGGCTTTTGCGCAATTTGGCAAGATAGCGCATGGCTTCAAGTTTGGTTTTGCGCTTGTTCAACTGAGTACTCAGCGTAAGACATTCGGCTGCCGCTTTTTCAGCATCGGCCTTGCGTCCTAGAATAATGTAGATTTCAGTTTGTGATATCAAGTTGATACACAGGCTGTAAGTGTTGCCGATTGCGCGAAGTCCATCGGTCGCCAAAGCCAATGTTGTTTCGGCTTTTGAATACTCCTTATTCCGCATGTAGGCAGTGCCAAGTTGCGAGAGACGCACGGGCATTTTGTCCGTTCTATTGTCGATGGAGTCGAGCGTGTAGGCCTTGCGTATGTAACTGATGGCCTCGGCGTCTTTCCCGTTTGCCGAAAGAATTTCTCCAAAAACGGCATACCGCCCTGCCTTCATCTGCGTATTGTTGTGCGGCACATAGGTGATGGCCTGCTGGATATAATGTTCGGCCTCATCAAAACGTCGTTGATGGGTAAAAAGTATCGCCAACAGATTGAAAGATGTCGATATACGGGCTGAGTCACCAATCTGAAAATCGCATTCCAACGCCAAATTTCCGTAATCGATGGCCTTCTCATACTGACCTAAATCCCAACAGGCGTACGACAAACCATTGTATGTGTTTGAAAAACATTCTATTGAGTCGGGATGAATGAAAGGTAAGGCTTCCTCAAGATATTTTACTGAACCACTATAGTCGTTATTCTTGTCACACTCCTCGTATTTGGCATATAACTCGTTGTATTTCTGGGCATTTGGAGACCCCATGGCCAACATGCCGTATACCAGAATTGCTGCAGTGAAGCCTATTTTGAAAATCATTGTTTGCAATTTTGGCGCAAAAATAAAGTTTCCTCGGATAATGTCGTTTTAAAAATGAATTATGATAAAAACCATTTGGTGGATCAAAAAGGGTTGGAAGCCGTAACGTCCAACCCTTTTCTAGTTATAACAATTTAAGCATTTCATTAATCTCTTACCCATTCAAGCAACTCTCCACAAACCCAACAAACAGCGGATGCGGCTTGGTTGGGCGGCTTTTGAACTCGGGGTGGAACTGGCAGGCCACAAAGAAGCGGCAGGCGGGGTTCTCCACAATCTCGACAAGGTTGAGTTTCGGGTTGACACCCGACACAACCAGCCCAGCCGAGGTAATCGCGTCGCGGTAACTGTTGTTGAACTCGTAGCGGTGGCGGTGGCGCTCAACAATGTGGTCGGTGCCGTAGGCCGTGGCGGCGCGAGTGCCAGCAACAATGGCGCAATCGTAGTTGCCCAGACGCAACGTGCCGCCCATATTCGTGACGCCCTTCTGCTCCTCCATTAGGCAGATGACGGGGTGCGCGGCGTTGGCGTCGAACTCGGTTGAAGTGGCTCCTGCAAGCCCCGCCACATTGCGCGCAAACTCAATGGTGGCAATCTGCATTCCCAGGCACAGCCCCAAGTAAGGCACATTGCGCTCGCGGGCGAAACGGCAGGCCTTCACCATTCCTTCGATTCCGCGGCTTCCGAATCCGCCAGGAACCACAATTCCTGCAAACGGCTCAAGCGTGCGGGCCACCTCGGCGTCGGTCATTGGCTCAAGGGCCTCGCTGTCGACATAATCAACGTGAACCCGCACCCCGAACTTGTATCCAGCGTGCTTAAGCGCTTCAGCCACACTGATATACGCGTCCTGCAAATCGGTATATTTCCCGACAAGGGCAACGTGCATATCGTGTTTCAGATGGTTGACGCGGCTCACCATATCGGTCCAGAATTTTATGTCGAACTTGCCGCGCGGCAGTCGCAAGCGTTTGATTATCAGCGAATCGATTTTCTGCCGATGATAGAGCAGCGGTATTTGGTAGATGTTGTCGACGTCGGCGCTCGAAATGACGCAATCGGCAGGCACAGAGCAGAATAGGCCGATTTTTCGGCGCACGTCGGCGTCGAGTATCACGGGCGTGCGGCAGACGATGATGTCGGGTTGGATGCCCTTGCCACGCAACTCAATGACAGAGTGCTGTGTAGGCTTGGTTTTCAACTCGTTAGACCCGAACAGCGCGGGCACCAGCGTGGTGTGGATGAAAAGCGTGTCGTCGGGGTGGTTTTCGAGTTTCACCTGACGTAGCGCCTCCAGAAAAGCCTCACTCTCAATGTCGCCAATGGTGCCGCCTATCTCGGTAATCACCACGTCGGCACCCGACGACGAAGCCGCCTCGTAAATCTTGTTCTTAATCTCGTCGGTGACGTGCGGCACAATCTGCACCGTGCCGCCCAGAAAATCGCCGCGGCGCTCCTTGTCGATGACCGATTTCAGCACCTTGCCCATTGTGATGTTCGACGTGTAGTTCATTTCCTCGTCGATAAATCGCTCATAATGACCCAAATCCAAGTCGGTTTCGGTGCCATCGGCAGTCACAAAAACCTCGCCGTGCTGGTAGGGGCTCATAGTGCCTGGGTCAACGTTGATGTAGGGGTCGAACTTCTGCATAAAAACCTTGTGGCCGTGCGCTTTAAGCAGCAGCGCCACACTCGATGCCGTGATGCCCTTGCCCAATCCTGACACCACTCCGCCTGTTACAAACACAAATTTTGACATATCTATTTTTGATTATTGATTTTCAGTTTCGCACAGATGGCACAGAAAACACTGATTAACACAGATTTTACTGTCTCCAACCGATTGTATCAGATTCAATCAGAATAAGTTATCGGTTAAAATCGGATTGAATCGGTTAGCGATTTTCTTACCATTCTGCCTTCATTGTTAATTGTTATTTGTTAATTATTAATTATTTCCTAACTCCTAATTCCTAACTTCTAACTCCTAACTCCTAATTCTTATCGTACAACTTCGTTGGATAGCGCCCCGTGAAGCAGGCAGCGCACAAATCAGTGCGGTTACCTGCCTGATACATAGCCTCTTCCGAAAGGAAATAGAGCGAATCGGCACCCACAAAATCGCGAATCTGCTCCACGCTGTTGCTTGCACCAATCAGTTGGTCGGCAGTGCCCGTGTCGATGCCGTAATAGCACGGAAAAGCGTACTTCGGGCTTGCAATGCACAGGTGAACCTCGCGGGCGCCAGCGTCGCGTAACATTCTGACAATCTGCCGCGAAGTGGTGCCGCGCACTATCGAGTCGTCGATTAGAACAATGCGCTTGCCGCTGACCACGCTGCGCACGGGCGAGAGTTTCATTTTCACGCCGCGGTCGCGCAACTCCTGCGTGGGCTGAATGAACGTCCGCGCAACGTATTTGCTCTTCAGCAGCCCCATTTCGTAAGGGATTCCGCTCGCTTCGGCATAACCGATGGCGGCGCTCAAACTCGAATCGGGCACGCCCACCACGATGTCCGCCTCAACGGGATGCTCCTTGTAGAGCAATTTGCCCGAATTTTTGCGGTACGCGTGGACGTTGCAGCCCTCAATGTCGCTATCGGGGCGGGCAAAATAGATGTACTCCATTGCGCACATATTGTGGTGACATTCAGCGGTATAGCGGTTCGAGCGCAAGCCGTGATGGTCGATGGCGAGCACCTCGCCAGGCTCCACGTCGCGCAGAAATTCCGCCCCGACGGCGTCGAAAGCGCACGTCTCGCTCGCCACAATGTAGCCGTCGCCCAGGCGCCCCACCGACAGCGGATGAAAGCCGTACTTGTCGCGGCAGGCGTAGAGTCGGTTGGCGGTCATAACCACAAGTGAGAAGGCGCCCTCTAGAATGTTGAGCGCGTCGAGAATGTTGTGGATGCGGTGGTCGTCAGAGTAGTTTTTCTTGATGAGATGCGCGAAAAGTTCGCTGTCCGACGTGGTCTGAAACAAACTTCCGCGCTGCTCCTGATATCGGCGTATCTCGTTGAAATTGACAATATTACCATTGTGAGCAAGCGCAAAATCGCCCGTATGGTGACGGAACGAGAATGGCTGCACGTTTTCCATTCCGCCCACGTTGGTTGTGGGGTAGCGCACGTGCCCGATGGCGATATTGCCCGTCAAAGTGGTGAGATTCTGTTGATTAAAAACCTCATTCACAAGCCCTTGTCCCTTCATAATGTGCATTTCGCCGTTGTCGAAAGTAACAATTCCGCAACTCTGCTGCCCGCGGTGCTGAAGGCTGTGAAGCGCATAGTAGGCCAGCCGCGCGGCGTCCTGCACCCCGTAAATTCCCAACACACCGCACTCGTGATGAACACCCATAAATTGAATGACTGATTAATTGAATGATTGAAGTTGTTGAACGCTATTTATTTCGCTTTCGAATTTCTTCTTATCAATTCAATTTGTTTACATTTTGTAATTATTGCGGTGCAAAATTCGATATTTTATTAGAAATATCCGCTTAAAAATATTATTTACGTTATGAATTACGAGTTTTTATTACGAATTGGAAAATTTTGCAGAACATAGAACGCAGATGACACTGATTGAACAGATTTAATTTATTGATAAATAGCGAATTTTACAACAGAGACGATTTCCTCGAAGCCAACAAAATCATTTTTTCTTGCTAAAAAGAAAACCTTTTGCTAATTATGTGTTCAATTTAAAAACGAATAAAACTATTTGCCTATGGTGAAATAACCGACTAAAAGACATATAACATAAATAGCGTTTTGGCTTAAAGTCTGCTTTCTTAAAAACTGGACACTTTTGAGATATTTATACCGACAAAGAGCAAAAATGCCTATGCGTAAGCGTGGGCTTTGTTCACATCAATTGGTATAAATAGGTAGTCCAGTAAATCCTTAAGAAAGCGATTGAAAGCGAATTGGCACCACGCTATTTTTATGTGTCTGCCTTCCCAAACAAAGTGCTGACGGAACAAGCCGATAATCCGTATCAAACAGTAGGCACAACGTAAAAATGTATAATTATGTCAATTAGAAATTTGATGCTTTTTACAGCAATAGCAACTTCAACAATTTTTCTAACCAGTTGTGAGCCAACTGTTATGCACGAATCTGGTTGTAAATTTTACGCAGCGTGTGCGGGTGACCACCATTGGGTTGGAGAACAACTCTACGATTATGTTTTCAAAGTTCAAGATGACAAAGCAAAAGCAGAACACCCCGACGAAATGGGCGACCTTGTAATTGAAGAAGGTGATGACTGGTGGAATTTGGAAGTTTTAAAAATGGAAGAAGACGATTATGGTGACCAAGTTACAGAAAATGACCTTTATGAGTTTATTCTGAATGGAGAAATGCCCGAACCAAACGTGGATTATGGAACAGCAGTTGGAAATGGCTTTTTGGGAGCATTGCTTGGTGTTAGCGACCAAATGCACAGCAAGGTGCGCGCATTTAAAACCGCCAACAAAGTTTGTAATGAAAACTTTGAACCCTTAATTGAGAAAATCGGAGAACAAGTGGAAGTGTATGATTACCGTGAGGACAAAAACTCTTCAAGCAAAAAAGTTACTGTTTATGATGTGGTTTATAGGATTGACGGCAAACGATTTGTTTATTGTACAGTATCCGATTTTGATGACGAACATTACGAAATAAACTATGTCAGCGATTCTGATTTGTATTCTGGTTTAGGATATTAGCCAATTTACCTTAAAATGAGTGATACTGCAATTTATATAATTATTTGGTCGGTTGCAGGCCTTGCCTTGCTACTTCTCATTATTCACATTCTCACCAAAACCACGTTTGGCGCCAATGTTATTGATGCCTTTGAGTATATCATTGATGCTATTGTGTTTATATTTAAATGTCTTTTTAAACCAATTGCTTGGATTATAGACCTTTTCGATGATTTATTCTATTGGATTAGAGAAAAACGGGAAGAACGAGAAGAATTAAAACGCAAAGAAAAAGCACGGGCCAAAAGACGTGAATATATGGAACGGAAAAAGAGGGAAAAAGAAGAAAAATTGCGAGAAGAGAAGGATAGGCTTTTAGAAGAATCCAAGGCAGACGTTAATTCTACGAAACAATATTTGTAAATTAAATTATTATGGTACAAAGTTTTATAGAAAAAGAAGACAAATTGTACGAAGATTGGTACAACAGTTATTCAGCAGAAGAACAGAAGGATTTCTGTTTCGATGGTCTTATGTTCGGGCGAAACGATGACCGTAACGCCGAAGCCGAAAAATGGCTGAAAGCCAAACGCCGTGTGCTGTTCTTGATGAAGGACACTAACGACAATCCAGGCGACGACATTCGTTGGTGGCCTTTGGGCAATGAGAAAAATCCCGACGGCTCAATCAAACCAACACACCGTTTTTATATCGTTTTGTTCAAATGGTTGTGGGCTCTCAACGAAGTAACAGCCGACCATTTGCCTGTATTCGACAAATCGAAAGACGAGTACGTTGAGTTGGCAAGGAAATATCCGATGGCGCAAGTCAACGTGAAAAAGTTGTCGGGCGGTGCGCAAGTAAACAATGACGAAGTGATTGATTTCTATAATCGTGACGAGCGTTTTGTGAATTATCAGATTCGTGAATTGCTGAATCCCAACATAATAGTGTGCGGTGGTGGCAGTGGCACACTAACCGACATTGTGTTGCAGCGGATTTATGGTGACAAGCATTTTGAGCAGATAAACACGTGGTGCTTTTATTGCGCCGAATCCGATTTGCTTGTGATTGACAGTTATCACCCGTCGGCTCGCGTTTGCAACGAAGACAAATTCGACGAAATGATTGCCAATGTGCAGCAGGTGTATAAGTTAAAAGAATCGTTTAACCATTAATATTTTATAATTATGGCACTTTTTAGAGTAACCACGAAACGTCAGGTTTTGTGTAATGGCGTACGCGTTGAAAAAGGTATGAGTGTGGAAGTTGTAACAAACTCTATTCAAACAGCCGAAGCAAAACAAAAAATCGCCGATGCCTTCCAACAAAAATATGGTATCGACATTAAGAAAGCAGGCGTACTTTCTGGGATGTCAATCAATTTGGATATTCAGAAGGTTAGTTAACGCAATAGGATTCCGTCTATCGGAATAATGTGCTTCAAAAGTTGGCGTGTTGCTGGTATTTAGTTGCCACAACACGCTTTCTTTTTAATTATAAAACAAATAGGGCTGCCATTGAAGACAGCCCCATTGTTTGGATTTAGCCCTCCGCCGCAATCTCGCTTTCGCGGATAATGACGTCGGCAATGGCTTCGGTCTCGTCGGCAGGCTTAACAGTCTTGTTCACATTCTGTTGGCTTCGTTGCTCAATGCTGTCGGCAAAGATGGTACGGATGGCGAACCGCACAAACGGCTGAACGAAAAACATTTGCGAGAAGTAGGCAAACGGCAGGTTGTAACAAACAAGGCGGAACCAGCGGCACAAAGCGTCAATAACGCCAAAACCTTCATTATAAGGATAATACAAGAAGACGGCTATCAGACTCATTGACGGGCACATAAGACAGACGGTGGCGGTGATGATGGCCGACTCGAATATCATTGGGTGGTTGCGCCGCGGGTCGAACTTGCGGCTTGCCAATTTGAACGCCAGCGGACTCGCAAACGCCACCGCAAGCACAAAGGCGAACACAAACTCAACAAGAATAACCAGCCAAATGGGCAGAAAACTGCCGCACATATAAACGCCGCCCATACTGTTGATGGCCCGCAAAACCGAAGTTGTGCCTGCGGCCCGCATAAGGCCGTCGCCCTCGATAACATACAGATTATAAAACACAAACGCGTGAACGGTTATGAAAACCGTGATGAAAGCATACACTAAATGCTGAATTTGATTTCTTGTCATAAAATGCTTATTTTAAACCATTAAAATAAAAGAAGGGTGCTCGGTGCACCCTCTTTCCGTTTTTCTGCGCAACGGCTACCGCTTGTCGGCGATTCCGAAAACGGGCCACTGCTCCATTGCAAAATGGCTTTTGACGGGGAATTTTACGGCTTCATAAATGTTTTTCAACTCGTTGAGTTTTTCGTGCGCCTTTCCGCGAGCCTGCGCCAATGCCGCTTCGGCAGCGTCTTGTTTTTCAGCCAGTTCGGCAAGTTGCAAAGTGCACTCTTTAAGTTTCTGCAAATCAACTGAAACGTTGCTCGCCTTCAGTTTTGCGGCATTTTTCTCAATACCGCCAGCCAGTGAGTTTGCCTTCTCAATCTGACTCGAATAAATTTTGTTCATTTGAAAAAAAATTGAATTAAGGTTGACGCCAATCGCCGAACCCATACGGCAAAATTAGGGTTAAAAAAACGTAAAATGTACCTGTCTGTACAAACATATCAGCATTTAAATTATTAGTAGTCAAGCATAAAAGTTTTTAACATTTTTTCAAAACACCTAAAAGAGTGCTTGCTAAAAAGTGATTATTAAGAATACTCTATCCACATAATCGGTAAAAATCACTTTCTTTGTAATAATCAACGTGAAAGATTATGGCAGAAGAACTTATACCGCACCGTGGCAACTACAAAAAACTGCTTTCGTACCAAAAGGCGGACGTGATTTTCTGCCTAACCTACCATTTTGTGAAAAACTACCTTCAGCGTGGCGACCGCACCTGTGACCAGATGATTCAGGCCGCACGGTCGGGCAAGCAGAACATTATTGAAGGCTGCGCCGCCAGCACCACCAGTGCCAAAACCGAGATTAAACTCGTGAATGTGGCAAAGGCAAGTTTGCAGGAACTGCTTGAAGATTACGAAGATTACCTGAAAACACGCCAGCACAGGCAATGGGAAGAAGACTCCGCCGAGTTGCAGGCAATGCGCGAATTGGGGCGCCAGCACAACGATGCCGACTATTTTATGGAATTGGCCAAAACCCGCCCGCCCGAAGTAATAGCCAATATGTGCATAGTGCTTATCAAACAAGCAGACTATTTGCTTTTCAGGCAGTTGCAGCGACTGTCGAAAGATTTTCTGCAGAACGGCGGATTCACCGAGCGAATGTACCGTCTTCGGTCAGACAAGCGCAAGAAGTAGGTGGCGGCAGTCAGCAGTCAGTCAGCCCACGACCTTAATGACCTTAAGGTCTTTAAAGACTTTAAGGACCTTAAAGACAGGCAGAAGAAGAGAACTCCTAATACTCCCCCCAATGCCTGATTCCCAGCCCCTCAATGCCAATCTTGCAGACCGACCAAATGTAGGCGCTTGCAAGGCGGGCGTTGGTGATGAGCGGGATGTTGTGGTCAACGGCGGCGCGACGGATTTTGTGACCATTCTCCAACTCGCGCGGCGTGTGGTTTTTCGGGATATTGATAACTAAATCAATCTTTTGCGCCGCAATGCAGTCGAGCACGTTCGGCTTTTTCTCCGAGTCGGGCCAGTGAACAACCTCCGCCTCAATACCGTTGTCGGCCATAAACGCCGCTGTGCCGCTTGTGGCGTAGAGTTTGTACCCCTTCTCCTTCAGCATTCGCGAAGCCTCCAGCAGTTCAACCTTCGACTTCGACGTTCCCGACGAGATGAGCACCCCCTTATCGGGCGACGGAATGCGGTGCCCAACCGAGAGCATACTCTTGAGCAGCGCCTCGTGATAGTTGTCGCCGATGCAGGCCGCCTCGCCCGTCGAAGCCATATCCACGCCCAGAACAGGGTCGGCTTTGAGCAGACGCGCAAACGAGAATTGCGACGACTTAACCCCCACATAATCAATGTCGGCGAACGTTTTGCCGTAAGGTTCAACCTCCTTGCCGAGCATAATTTCGGTGGCCATTCCGATGAAGTTGAATTTGGTGATTTTCGACACAAACGGGAAACTCCGCGACGCCCGCAGGTTGCACTCAATCACGCGCAGCGCGTTGTCTTTGGCCAAAAATTGGATATTGAACGGCCCCGAGATGTTCAGAGCCTGCGCTATCTGTTTGGAAATGTTTTTGATACGACGGACCGTCTCGTAGTAGAGTTTCTGCGCGGGGAAGACCACCGTGGCGTCGCCCGAGTGAACGCCCGCATACTCAATATGCTCGCTGATGGCGTAGCATTTGATGATGCCGTTCTGCGCAACTGCGTCAATTTCAACCTCTTTGGCGTGCTGCAGAAACTCCGTGACAACCACAGGATGCTCCTGACTCACCACCGCCGCGTTGTGCAGGGCGTTCTCCAGTTCGTCGCGGCTCGAAACCACGCGCATTGCCGCACCCGACAGCACATACGACGGGCGGATGAGTACGGGCAGCCCAACCTCGTCAACAAAACTGTAGATGTCGTTGATGCTCGAAAGTTCCTTCCAGCGTGGTTGGTCGATGCCGAGCGAGTCGCACATTGCCGAAAATTTCTGACGGTCCTCGGCCATATCAATCGATTTTGCCGATGTTCCAAGAATGTTAATACCTTGACTGTCAAGTAAAAGCGCAAGGTTATTTGGAATCTGTCCGCCAGTTGAGACGATGACGCCCTTAGGCTGTTCCAGACTGCAGATGTCGAGCACGCGCTCCAGCGTCAACTCGTCGAAGAACAGGCGGTCGCACACGTCGTAGTCGGTGCTGACGGTTTCGGGGTTGTAATTTATCATAATGGCGCGGTAGCCCATTTCCTGAATCTTCTTCACGGCCGCCACTCCGCACCAGTCGAACTCAACCGACGAGCCGATGCGGTAAGCGCCTGACCCCAAGACAATTACCGAGCGTCCGTCGCGCTCGAAACTGATGTCGTTCTCCGCGCCGTTGTAGGTCAGATACAAGTAGTTGGTCTGCGCAGGATATTCGCCCGCGAGCGTATCTATCTGTTTAACAATAGGTTTGATACCCAATTTCAAACGATACTCGCGCACCTCGATGCCCTTTGCGTGAGCGTCTAACTTGCTGTCTTTCAATACGATTTTACCAATCTGATAATCGCTGTAGCCCATTTGCTTTGCCTCGCGCATAAGTTCGGCGCTTATCTCGCTGATTGAGTTGCATTTGGCCAGTTCCAATTTCAGTCGGTGGATGTTCTCCAACCGAGCCAGGAACCACTTGTCGATTTTGGTCATATCGTGCAGACGCTCAACCGAATAGCCGCGGTCGAAGGCAATCTCGATGGCGGCCACGCGTTTGTCGGTAGGATTGTTCAGTTCAAAATCAAGGTCGGGAATGTTGATGGTGTTGCCCACAAAGCCGTGCATTCCTTGTCCCACCATACGCAGGCCCTTCTGAATGGCCTCCTCAAAGGTGCGGCCGATAGACATAACCTCGCCCACCGACTTCATTGACGAGCCGATTAACTTACTGACTCCCTCGAACTTACCAAGGTCCCAGCGCGGAATCTTGCAGACAACGTAGTCGAGCGCAGGCTCAAAACAGGCCGAAGTAACTTTGGTGACGGCGTTCGGAATCTCGTCCAAGCCGTAGCCCAGGCCCAGTTTGGCGGCCACGGCGGCCAGCGGATAGCCCGTCGCCTTCGACGCCAGCGCCGACGAGCGGCTCAATCGGGCGTTCACCTCAATCACGCGGTAGTCGTCAGAATTCGGGTCGAGCGCGTACTGCACGTTGCACTCGCCCACAATGCCCACCTCGCGCACAATTTTTATGGCGATGCTGCGCAGAAGATGGTACTCGTGGTTGCTCAGCGTCTGCGAAGGCGCCACCACCACGCTCTCGCCCGTGTGGATGCCCAGCGGGTCGAAATTCTCCATATTGCAGACGGTGATGCAGTTGTCGTAGCGGTCGCGAACCACCTCATATTCAATCTCTTTCCAGCCTTTCAGCGATTTCTCGATAAGAATCTGCGGCGAGTATGAGAAGGCCGTCTGCGCAAGCCGCTCCAGTTCGGCGTCGTTTGAGCAGAAGCCCGAACCCAGGCCGCCCAGCGTGTAGGCGGCGCGCACAATCACGGGGTAACCGATTTCGCGCACAACGCTCATTGCCTCGTCTATCGAGTTGACAGCCACACTTTTAGCGGTCTTGACGCCGATTTTGTGCATCATTTCGGCAAACAGTTCGCGGTCTTCGGTGTTGATGATTGCCTCAACGGGCGTGCCCAGAACCTTGACATTATATTTCTCTAAAATTCCTGATTTATAAAGCGATACACCGCAGTTCAGCGCCGTCTGACCGCCAAAGGCGAGCATAATGGCGTCGGGCCGCTCCTTTTGGATGACTTTCTCCACAAATTCGGGCGTAACAGGCAGATAGTAAATCAAATCGGCAATGCCTTCCGAAGTCTGCACCGTGGCAATGTTCGGGTTGATTAGGATGGTGAATTTGCCCTCCTCGCGCAAGGCCTTGAGCGCCTGCGAGCCCGAGTAGTCGAACTCGCCCGACTCGCCGATTTTCAGCGCGCCCGAACCCAGAACCAATATTCTCTTGCAATCTTCCATAACTATCTTATTTTCTATATTTTACCATATTGTTGAAAAACTCCGCAAAGAGCGGCTCGGTGTCCTCAGGTCCGCTCGATGCCTCGGGGTGGAACTGTGTGGAAAAGAACGGTTTAGTGCGATGGCGGATGCCCTCGTTGGTGCCGTCGTTCAGGTTGACGAACATTGGCTCCCAGTCGGCGGGCAGCGTCTCGCCGTCGATGGCAAATCCGTGGTTCTGCGACGTGATGAAGCATTGGTGTGTTCCAGGCACCTTAACAGGCTGATTATGACTGCGGTGACCGTATTTCAACTTGTAAGTTTTCGCGCCAGCGGCAAGAGCCAGCAACTGATTGCCAAGGCAGATGCCCATTATCGGTCGGTCTTGCTGTAAAGCCTTGCTAATGTGAGCGATAGTGGCCGTGCACTGCGCGGGGTCGCCAGGGCCGTTCGAGATGAAAAGGCCGTCGTAATCCTCTGCGGTGAAATCGTAGTCCCACGGCACGCGCTTCACGGTAACGTCGTACTTCAAAAGGCAGCGCAGAATGTTGTTTTTCATTCCGCAATCAACCAGCAAAACTTTGTATCGTCCTGTACCATAGGTAGATATTTCTTTCGTAGAAACCTGCGCCACAAGGTTGTCCTTGTTGGGGTCATAGAAGGGCACATCGGCATTGTCGAAGATGATTTTGCCCAGCATTGAGCCCTGCTCGCGCAGTTTTTTGGTGAGCGCGCGCGTGTCGATGCCGCAGATGCCAGGCACCTGCCACTCCTTGAGCCATTGGCCAAGGCTGCGGCGCGAGTCCCAGTGACTGTAACGTTCTGAATAATCGGAAATTACGAGCGCCGAGCATTGTATGCGGTCCGATTCAAAAAACCTTGACACGCCGTTGACCATTTCGTCGCCAGGCACGCCGTAGTTGCCAATCATCGGGTAGGTCGGGATGAGAATCTGTCCGCAGTACGACGGGTCGCTCAAACTTTCGGGGTAGCCCGTCATTGCCGTGTAGAAGACCAACTCGCCTGCCACCGACCGCTCGCAGCCGAACGAAAAGCCCTCATATTCAGAGCCGTCGGCCAGTTTCAAAATTGCCTTTTTCATTTTATCGCTTTCTGATTTCACTTTGCAAAATAACATTGTCAGCACGAATTTTAGGGTACGAGAAATTTGTATCTGTTTCCGAGCCCCGCGATTTTCATTTTTACACTTTATAATTTTTACCGCGCAAAAATCGACATTTTATTATGAACGGACGCAAAATATGCGTGTTTTGGTTTTGAATTACGAGTTTCTATTACGGATTGGAAATTATAATAAATTGAATACAACAGCAAAATTCAATTTCAACATTCCGCACCCGATACGATTCAAGTGCTAAATCGACAATAAATGTCGAGTTTTAGCAGTTAAATCGTGTTTTTAGTGCTAAATCGGTAAATTTTATCGAGTTTTAGCAGTTGAATCTGAAAAATTTGCATATTTTTGTATCAAAAAGAACTGATATGCAGAACGAGATTATTGGGCGGAAAGCAGAAATCGAACTGCTCAACAAATACGCAGAGTCGGGCAAGGCAGAATTTGTGGCAATTTACGGTCGCCGCCGTGTTGGCAAGACATTCCTTGTCAATCAGGTGTTCAAAAACCGCCTGACTTTCTCAATGACAGGAATATTGGATGGCGACAAGAAAGCGCAAATGCACGCCTTCACCGATGCGTTGGACCTTTACGGACAACCCAACACGCCAACACCAAAAAATTGGTACGATGCCTTTCAAATTCTGCGGCACTTCCTATCTGAAAAGATGAGCGGCAACTCCCCTTGCATTATCTTTATTGATGAATTACCCTGCTTCGAAACGCGCAAATCTGATTTTGTAAACGCTCTAGGCTATTTTTGGAACAGTTGGGCGTCACTGCAAGATAACCTGATGCTTATTGTTTGTGGCTCAGCAACTTCGTGGATGATAAAAAACATTATCGACAATCACGGCGGACTGCACGACCGCATCACCCACGAGATTCATCTTAAGGAATTTACGTTACGCGAAACGGAAGAATATCTTCTATCGTACGGTTTTCCGTGGGACAGGATGATGGTGGTGCAGACATATATGGTAATGGGCGGAATTCCATATTACTTAAGCCTTTTGAACCCAGCCGAAAGTTTGGCGCAAAATATCGACCGTCTGTTTTTTAAAGCCAACAGCGAAATGCAGCGAGAGTTTAACCGACTTTATAAAACATTGTTTTCCAATCCCGAGGCATATATTGCAATTATCGAAGCCCTGTTTGAAAAAAAATGCGGGCTGACACGCGACGGGATTGCTGAATCGTTAGGAATCAATGCCAACGGCTATCTGACGCAAATGCTTCAAAGCCTTGTTGATTGTGGTATTGTACGGTTCTATCGGATAAGAAACAAATCCGTATCGACACGCAACGGATTATATCAATTGCTTGATTTTTACACACTTTTCTATCTTCAATTTCTAAAAAAACAAACCTCAAACGAACATTTTTGGACTCAAAGTATCAACTCGCCCACTATCAACTCTTGGATGGGGCTAGCGTTCGAACGTATCTGCCTGACGCACATTTCACAAATTAAATGCGCGCTTGGAATCGACGGTATAAAAACAGAATATTACTCGTGGCGGGGGACCGACACCGAATCACAGCGACAAGCACAAATCGACCTTGTGATAGAGCGCGCCGACCGAATGATTAACATTTGTGAGGCGAAATTCAGCGAGAAGCCTTATATCCTGTCAAAAGATGAATACGATAAATTCACAAACCGTATCGCTCTTTTCAAACAAACGACAAGTTTTGCGGGCGGTGTAATACCTACTTTTATCACGGCAAACGGCTTGCAGCGGAATGCCTATTCGGAACATATTACCGCACAAATCACACTCGATGATTTGTTTTGAAATACCGTAAATGTTTGCTTTACAAACACTTCTTTACCCGCTCCATTGCCTCAATACTGCTCTTACTAATGACGCGTTTTTTTCTCGCACAGACTACACTGTCCCGATAGGAATCGGGAACACTGAATCAGAACGGATTGTGATCTTTATTTCCGAACGCCAACTCGCGGCGTCCATCTGCTGCCCCTACAAGGCCGCTTGACACAGGATTTCTCTTTGTTTTTAGTTTCGGGTTAAAGAACCAGGTTAAATTATCATTTGTACCTTTCTATAATCGATTTTACATCAAGCCCACAATCTTCTGCATAATCGTCATAATCGTGCAATCCCAAAAAGGGCAAATCAATATGCAATACAACACCATATGTGTTATGGCAATATTTCTCTATTTGCCTGAATAAATCCAATTCGAATTGAGTCGGCACAAAGCCATATGTTCTCCATCGCACAGGATCAGAATGACTTACTACATTCGCTCGCGATAGTTCAAAGCACATCGGATGATATGAACAATAATAGGACAACAAATGTTCAAGTATCGATGTGATATATTTCCCTTTTTTAGTGCGTACGATATTACTGCCATCCGAAACCCAAGCGTATTTATCTGTTTCAATGATTCTATTACAATCAAAATAAGAAACTAATGCTCTGGTACACTTATCTGTACCAACAAACATCATTTCGTTGCAAATTTTATCCAATTCGTCCAATTCTGTTTCAGTTGTGAGATTTTGAACCAAATATGTAAATTCGTTAATTATCTGATTCTCAGCAATTGTATCGCCGAGTCTTGCTCTAAATTCACGACTCAACTCATCATTTTGTTCATATTTTAATACGCTATCTTTTAGATTATTAGGTAAATTTATGATTAACAACACTTCTCTCACATAATCGTTGTCTTTATAATCGGAACATATGGGGATTAGTTTGTTGCTGTTTTGTCTTACTGCGCAACAAAAATCAGGATAATGAAGGCTATGAGTATATAAGTACAATAGGTTCTCTCGTTTGACCGAAATATCCGTCGCACTATTTATTGTTGCTATAATTGTATCGATTTCGAGTATTGTTTTGTTAAATTGCTCACAATCTTCCTGATAAATCAAATATGCCAGCGAATCAATTTGTTCCCGCATTTTATTTAAAGTGTCGGCATAGTTGAAAGAATGCGCAAGAGAATCATAATTTTTTGAATAGTATTTCTTTAAACTCAGAATTTTATCGTAGTTCGTTTGTGAAATCACACTCGTATGAATAAATACACAAACTATAATCACAAGTAATCGCTTCATCATTTGTTCCTTTCTATAATCAAAATCTGTTAAAATATCAATCCTTACTATCTTGGTAACCTTTTCAAAATTGTCGTAAAGATAGGCACGATGAGGCACTTTCTGCACAATGCGACTACAATTGATAATCGATTTTTGATAGCAACTCACAATTTTGGTTATTGGCACATCGTGGCCGCCATTCATTACTCTGTTAGCAATGCGGGCGGCGTTGATGGTAGGCGAGATTGAAGCGTGGGGACGCAGCATTGAGCGTATTGTCGCCGCCGGCAAAAACGCAGGTTGCCCCATACCCGAATTTCGCTACGACGGTGACGAGGTTTGGACAATATTCAAGTTCAAAAGTGTGGAGAAAACTGTGGAAAAAAGTGTGGAGAAAAACAAAAAAAACATTAAAAACCACAGAGATAATTATAGAAATGATGACGGATAATCCGTTTGTAACCGCAGAGGAAATTGTTGGCAGAACAGGGTTGACGAGAAGAGGCGTGGAAGAGAACATTAAAAAACTAAAAAACAACGGAATAATAAAACGTGAAGACCCCGACAAAGGCGGCAAATGGGTTGTTGTGACTGCAAAGCCGCAATATTAAAATAACAAGAAAAGCACGAAACAAACATTTCGTGCTTTTCTTGTTTTCTGTAGTTGATTATAGTTACTTGTTGTTTCACAAACACTTCTTCACCCTTTCCATTGCCTCAATACTGCTCTTGTGCGTGCCAAAGGCCGTGATGCGGATGTAGCCCTCGCCGGCTGCGCCGAATCCTGCGCCAGGTGTTGTAACCACTTGAGCCTCACGCAGAAGGCGGTCGAAGAACGACCACGAGTCGGTGCCGTTGGGCGTGCGAACCCAGATGTAAGGTGCATTCTCACCGCCAAACACCTGAAGACCAAACCCTTGCAGGCTCTGACGGATTATCCGTGCGTTGGCCATATAGTAGTCGATGGTGGCGCGAATCTGCTTCTGCCCCTCGGCGCTGAAAACGGCCTCCGCACCGCGCTGCGAGATGTATGACGCGCCATTGAACTTCGAGCACTGACGGCGGTCCCAAATGCCGTTGAGCGCCACACGCTCGCCACTCAACGAGTTAACTTTCAACTCGTTGGGAATGATTGTATAGCCACAGCGCACGCCCGTGAATCCGGCTGTCTTCGAGAAACTGCGGAACTCAATGGCGCACTGTTTCGCCCCTTCAATCTCGTAGATGGAATGTGGGATGGCGGCGTCGCTGATAAATGCCTCGTAGGCAGCGTCATACAGAATCAGGCAGTCGTTGCGCAAAGCGTAATCAACCCAGCGCTGCAGCCCTTCGCGCGTGATGACCGCGCCCGTGGGATTGTTCGGAAAGCATAGATAAACCACGTCGAGTTTTTCCGTTGGAATGTCGCCCGTAAAGCCATTTGCTTCATTACAAGGAATATAGCGAATATCGCGGCCGCCCATTGTGTTGGTATCGACATAGACAGGGTAAACCGGGTCGGTGACGCCGATGATGTTGGCCGACGACAGAATATCGCCGATGTTGCCCGTGTCGCTTTTGGCGCCGTCGCTGATAAATACCTCGTCGGGTGTAAGATGGACACCGCGCGGCTCAAAATCGTGCGCTATAATAGCCTCAATCAGAAAGTTATAGCCGTGCTCGGGACCGTAGCCACGGAACGTTTCGCCGTGAGCGCACTCGTCGACAGCGCGGTGCATTGCCTCAACCACCGCCGGCGCCAGCGGCTGCGTGACGTCGCCAATACCCAGACGGATAATATCGGCCTGCGGATTTTCGGCCTTGTAAGCCGCCACACGCTTCGCAATCTCTGCAAAAAGGTAGCGGTGCTGTAGTTTCAAGAAGTTTTCGTTGATGTAAGCCATTGTTGTAAAAGTTTAGAGTTGAGAAGGTTAGAGTTTAGAACGCAAAACAGAAAACTTAAACGTAAACCTTCTTAACTTGCAATCATTAATTTTTTCAATTTTCAATTTTCACGGCACAAAAATCAATATTTTATTAGTATTTTGCATAAAAATATGCCATTTCGATTGAAATTTACGAGTAATTATTACAAACTATCGTAAATTATTCCAGCTGGAAAAACACTTATAAGTAGTGCGCAAGCAGACGGAAACACATAAATAGGACAATCCCTTAAAAAAAACTCTTCCGTATCGTTTGGCTGATTATTTTTGTAAACCATTGACAACAACATGACAAGCATAAGGTGTATAGCGGTCGCTTTGATGATGAGTGCGTGGCTGGGTGCTGCGGCTCAAACACCCGTTGTGGCCACTCTGCGGGCCTATGTCGAAGGCGATGAAACGTTGCTTCCGGTCATCGAGCTTAACAGCGACGACCGCATTGTGGTTGAGTTCGACTGCCTGACGAGCCGCATTCTCGACCTTGAATACAGCGTCACGCACTGCGACCGCAACGGCCAGCCGTCCGATTTGCAGCCGTCGGAATACCTGAGCGGCTTTGCGGTGAATGCGGTTACCGATTACTCGCCATCGTCGGGAACGACAACCGACTATGTCAATTACCGTATCTGCCTGCCTAACAGCGATGTGCAGATGCTGCTATCGGGCCGTTACAATGTGGCGGTTTTTATGGCCGGTCATCCCGACAGCATTGTGGCGCAGGCGTCAATCCTTGTATATGAGCAACTTACGGGCATTGAAGCCGAAGTGGCCAAACCCGCAGGCAGCGTTAGCGAGCGCCACGCGCAAGATGTCAGGTTGAGCGTCGATTACAGCGGACTGATGGTGAATGATGTTTTCAACGAATTGAATGTTAGCGTTTTGCAGAATGGTTGCCCGTACACATCGCGAACCGATTTGAAACCAAAGCAGATTGTTGGCAACCGTTTGGTCTATTCCTATGCCGGCAACCTGCTGATGGCTGGCGGCAATGAGTTCCGCCGTCTCGACCTTCGCTATCTGCGGCAAGCGCCAATCAATTATAACAGAGTTGATTACGTGGCGCCATATTTCCATATCACGCCGCCCACCGACGAGAGCCGCGCCTTTAAGCCTTACTTCTCTGAGACCGACCAGAACGGTCAGTATATAGTTTATGCTCAATCGGTTAACAATGCCGATGACCACTATCGCACGGCCGATTACGTTTACGTGCACCCCACGCTCGAAACCGAGCCCGTGCTCGACGGCGATGTGTTTGTGTGCGGCGCGTTCTGCAACTGGCAGCTCAGCAGCGACAACCAGATGCGCTACAACTTCGCCGCCAAGCGCTATGAAGGCGACCTGCGGCTCAAACAGGGCGTTTACGACTACATCTACGTCTGCCGCACCTACCACGACGGCAAAGTGGATATGGAACGCTTTGAAGGCTCACATTCGGCCACAGCCAATAATTATCTGTTTTTGGTTTTCTTCCGTCCGTCAACGGCTGATTACGAGCAACTTGTGGGCGCCGCTTGGATAGGGCTCTAAGCCTGACAATACGCTGTCAGTATTTGTAATCGTACCGCCCGGATTCAATCTCAACCACAGGTCGGCGGCCTGTGATAATATCGTCAATAGCCTTTTTATCAATAAAATACAGAGTTCCTTTCATTGTGCAGCAAAAGAGTGTGCCGTCGGGCGTTGCGATGGGCGTTGAGAAGAAGCTGCCTTCGCATTTGATGCTGCCCAGAAGCCGCCCGCGAGTGGTGAGCAGATAGATGCTCTTGTCGATTCCGGCAATGGCGAAAACTGTGTCGTTGACCATCGCCGGCGACGAAACCACCTTTTTGCCAGTCGGCTGACGCTCAATGAGTTGACCGCGGTTGTCGAAGCAATAGATGTAGCTGTCGAACGCACCGAAGACGATATTGCTGTCGGGGGTTTGCAGAATTGAGCTGTGAATGCGGCCGCCAACCTTGCGCTGCCAAAGCTCTCGGCCGAGCGTATCGACAGAGTAGAGCCGCTTGCCGTAGGTGCCGATAACCACCTGATGGTCAAATGTTTTGGCGGGTTTAGAGTGCATAATCCAACCTTTGGTTTTAAGCTGCGCCTTCAGGTTGGCGTCGGCACCGATGATGCAGAGCCGCTTGCCGTTGCCGCCGATGGCCACACTGCTGTCGCTCAGAGCCAATGGCGAGCCGTGGATGATTTTTCCGCGCACTCGGGCGTAATAGAGCGAGTCGGTCAGGCGGTTGTAGAACGCCACGCGGCCGCGGCTGGTGCCGAAAGCAATCACGCTGCCCAGCTCGACAGGCTCGGTGAAAATCTTGCCGCCGGGCTTAATCCGGCTCACAAAATTGCCGTCTTTATCAAGAAAATAGAAATATCGGTCGTAGCAGCCAATGGCAATCTGGCCGTCGGTGAGCTGGCGCGGCGTGGCGTGAAACCAGCCCTTGGCGGTAAACGAATTTTTCAATTGCCCCTTGCTGTCAAACAGATAGATGGTTTTGTTATGCGACGCAATCACAAGATTCCCTTCGGCGGTGACAATCGGCGTTGAATAGAATTTGCCATCGATTTTCACAACCGTGGCATCGTCGCCGGCCATCGCGGTCAAGCCGAAAAGGGCTAAAATGGTTGTCAGTATGGTGCGCATTTGCTCGTTGTATTAAAGTTGAACGGGTTTAATAGGTTTAACGGGTTTAAAATGCTTTCAATTAATCAGTTATTAAATCATTCAATCCTTCAATTATTCAATCATTCGGTCCTTCAATCCTTCAGTTAATTCCTACATCGGGTCAACATTCGCCATTATCATAACATTCTTGTATTTAGGCAGTTGCAAGAAGAAATCGATAGCTTGCTGCAACCCGAGTTTCGACTGCATTGTATCGGCTTTGCTCAGCTTGATGGTGATGTTCATCAG